>RRYU01004656.1_pt1 | contig 13464 bp, 13 predicted proteins | sample 2162651 | NCBI WGS metagenome assembly RRYU01 (sample SAMN10267283, study PRJNA491782) | microbial mat metagenome | isolation source: biomat in the production well | place: Japan: Minami-Kanto gas field, natural gas well KTG3 | collected 2017-06 | reverse complement strand
TTTTTTTTCAGGGAATCATTAAACTCCGCAGGAACAACCTTGACTGAATACAATGGTTGGTTGTCGACGACTACAGTGCCGTTACGATCAATCATCCGTCCTCTTGGAGGCTGTATCCAGACTCTTCTCAGGCTGTTTGCGTCCGAAATCGAGCCCAGTTTATTGTATTCCGAGACCTGAAGATAAATGAGACGCAGAAAAAGGACAGCAAAGACCGCTATGACAACCAGAGAGACGTTTAAAGCTCTTTGCTGAATTTTATCCATAAGCTAAACCACTCTTTTCAAATTCTGTGGAAACACAGTGACTATCAAGCCATCAAGCCTCTCGGCCTTCAGGCTCTTCTCACTTTTGATCTTATGCTTTTGATTTTTGACTATCTCTCGTCACTGGTTACTTGTTACTATAGATATGAGCTAATCGTTCACAAGAATTTTTCTGAAAAACAGTTGATACGCAAATACTGAAACAATCATGGTCAGCAGCGTTGCAACTCCGATGGAGTATGCCATGTGCCAGGTTGCCGGCAGGGAAAGCACGTTAACCATCAGTGTATAAAGAAGCCTTCCGGTCAGGCTGGCCATGAGCACGCCTTTATAGTAAAGTTGTTTTTTCTGTCGGGAGGAAGCATGGCTGTCTTCGGGAATATGGAAATATCCTGCGACGAAACCCTCTATGGTTTTAGAAAGCGCTTCGATGCCCATGTTCCCGCTGAGGATGCCGGTAACCAGGCCGGCCATGAACCCATAGGTCGTTCCCTGTTTCTGGCCGTACCTGATGGCTGTAAACGTGATGAAAATGGTGACGATATCCGGAAAAACACCGAAAATAACCAAGCGCGATACAGCATACTGCTGTACGATGCAGAGCACTATGAGCAGAAGCGAGTTGATTATTGTATGTTTAAACACGTTTTTCCTTACGGTTTCCTGAACGGAGTGGTTGTGGGTTTGTTATTTTTCTTCCCGCGAGCTGCGCTCACTGTCGTCACCGGTATCCAGTATCAGCTCGACTTTTTCAGGGTCCGGAGTTTTTCCCGCTACCAGAACATAGGTGAGGGCGGAGAAATTGACTCCAAGCCGGACATTGATTCTGTAAAACTGTTTTTCCGGTATGACCTCGATGACTTTTCCTACAGGTATGCCTCGCAGAGCAAAGGTACTGAAATCAGCGGTATAAACGTTTTCGTTGGCGTGAATCGAGCTGCTTAACGGGACATAATGCATCTGTGCTATCTGCTCTTCGCTGCCGTTCCATCTCAGAATTCCGTGCGTACTGTTGCTGTCGGATACAACACTGACATTGAATTCAGAATGTATTACCGGCATAACCTTTGCGTAATTGTTCGAAACCTGAATCACCCTTCCGGCCAGGCCGTCAGGAGTCAGCACCGCCATATCCCTCTCTATTCCCTGACTGGAGCCTGCATTGATGATCAGCACGTTTTCGCGTGTGTTGAATCTCCGTTCGACGACTCTTGCCGGAACAAGGCTGACCGGGCTGTTATCCATTAAGTGAACGGTACGGTTGATACTTGCTGTATCCCGCAAAGCGTTTCCTTTTACCATAACGTCCGCAAGCAGTGTCGAGTTCTGCAGCGTCAGTTTTTCATTTTCTTTTTTGAGGTTGATATAGAGCTGTATATCGCTCACTCTTTGAGACAGCGTGGCCCTCAGTTCAGTGCCTCTGGACAAAAGGTTCTTGAGTGAGTAGCTTTCCTCGAACCTGATAAGCAGTACCGCTATGCTGCAATAGAGCAGCAAAAGCAGGTAGGCGTTTTTGTTGCTGAAAAAATTGAAAAACTTCGACACGTTCGTTTTCAGAGTGTTTGGCTTGTGATTTTTTCTTTCACGATCTTTTCATCCTCAAGCTGAATCGTTACATGATCAATATTATACTTTTCCTTCAACTCTCTATGGATAGGAATCAGAAGTTTTTGTCCTTCATGGAGATCATCAACCTGAAGATGGCAGCTCAGCGCGTTGATACCGCTTGTCAGCGCCCAGACGTGCAGATCATGCAGCGTTTGGACATGGTCGAAGTTCAGCAGGGTTTTTTCAATGTCTCCGATGTTCAGCTCTTCCGGGACTGACTCCATGAGTACGTTGACCGACTCTTTTATAATATTCAGTGCGCTTCTTACGATCAGAGCGGCAATGAAAAAACTGATAAAACTGTCCAGAATCATCCAGCCTGTCAGCCGAATCAGTATTGCACCTCCGACGACACCGACAGACCCTGCGAGATCGCTCAGGATATGCATGTAGGCAGCCCTGATATTAACGCTGGTATCCTTTTCTTTTCTGAGCGAAATTGCGTTTATGACATTTGCCACAAGACCGATGATGCCGAATGCAAGCATCTCTACGGTTTGAATTTCTTTTGGCATTGAAATGCGCTTCCAGGCTTCCAGAGTGACAAAAAGCGCTGCTATACAAAGGATCACTCCGTTAATCAGTGCCGCAATGATTTCGAGTCGGACATAACCGTATGAACGTTGTTTTGTCGATGGCTTGACGCTGAACTTGATAGCAAGAAAGCTGATCAGCAGGGCGAAAAGATCGGTAGCCATATGTCCGGCGTCGGCCATAAGCGCGAGACTTCCGGAAAGCCATCCGCCGACAAGCTCGACAAGAAAAATCACTCCTGTGATGGCAACGGCGTATTTCAGGCCTTTTCTGGCTCTTCCGCCTCTGAAGCTTTGTTCCGAGCGAACCCTCTCGTTATGCTCCATTCCGCTCCAGGGGATAGCTGCAGCAGCATTTTTGTGTGAATCTGCAGGTTTGGGTCATGTGGATCCGGCTTATTTGGCAAGCACCTTGATTTTATTAAATTTACCGGTTTATACCAGTATTCAGGAATGAATTAAAATTATGAGTTTAAACGTAACGGACAAATTTGTCGTTGTCGGAGACAGGGTGTTGATCAAGCCGAGATCGGGCGACGATCGAACGAAATCCGGTATCTATCTGCCTCCCGGCGTGCAGGAAAAAGAGAAAATACAAAGCGGTTACGTGCTGAAAATCGGACCTGGGTATCCTATCGGTCCTCCTCCGGAAAGTGACGAGCCATGGATGGAGGAGGTTTCCACGCCCCAGTACATTCCTCTCCAGGCCAAGGTCGGTGACCTGGCGATATTTATTCAGAGCAGTGCACACGAGATCGAGTATGAGGGGGAAAAATATCTCATAGTTCCTCACGCAGCGATATTGCTGCTTATCAGGGAGGATGATGAACTTGAATACTACCTGAAATAACCTGCCGCTCCGTCCGGAGCGGATTCTGATGTAACATTTTCCGGTTTAACATGACAGCAGTTGGTATACAGAACGGCAGGGCTTCCGGTGAGCGGATAGAAGAGCTTGTCGAGCGCATAGAAAGGCTGAAAAAAGAGATGCGGGCAATCATTCTCGCCCACTACTATACGGTGCCTGAAGTTCAGGATGTGGCGGATATTGTCGGGGACAGTCTTGCCCTTGCCCGTGCTGCGGAGAGTACCGATGCTGAAGTCATTGTTTTTGCGGGCGTCTATTTTATGGGTGAGACGGCAAGCATTCTCAATCCCGAAAAACTTGTCCTCATGCCGGACGACCATGCGGGATGCCCGCTTGCTGACAGCTGCCCGACAGAGGAGTTCAGGGTGTTCAAGGCCGAGCATCCCGGCGCTGTGGTAATAAGCTATATCAATTCTACCGCGGAGATCAAGGCCGAGTCGGATATTATCTGTACGTCGTCAAACGCAGAACGTATCGTGCGTCAGATTCCGGAAGACAAGGAGATTATTTTTGGACCGGACAGAAACCTCGGCGGCTATGTCAGGAGAAAGCTTGGCAGAGAAATGATTCTCTGGCAGGGTTACTGCTATGTCCATGAGGCCTTTAACTGGGAAGCGATACAGAACGCTGTCAATGAGCATCCGGGAGCAAAACTGATCGCTCATCCGGAATGTCGTGAGGATTTGCTGCAACATGCGGATTTTGTGGGTTCCACCAGCGGTTTGCTCAATTACGCTGAAAAGAGTCCGGACAATACCTTCATCGTTGCGACAGAGCCCGGTATTCTGTACGAAATGCGGAAACGTTCACCTGAAAAAACATTTATTCCCGCGCCAAAGGATGCATCGCATCCCTGGAGTACCTGCACGCAGATGAAGCAGAACACTCTTGAAAAGCTCTGGCAGTGCATGGAAAATCGTGCACCGCGGATCGTGGTAGAGGAGCCGCTGCGCCAGGCTGCGTTGAAGCCCATACAGCGTATGCTCGAAATGTCGTGATCGCCTTGAATACCATGCTGCAGGATTCAATGGCTTCGTTGAACGGTGCTCTGAATCCTCATGTACTCTGTGTACACTCCGGTTCCTGCGCTCCGTTCGCCTCGCCCTTGAACCCTTCGCTGCTGTTATTCAAGGCGATCGTTTCTTTGCTGCCAAAATATGTGTCGGTATTGAAATGCTCTGTTTTGTCTTTTGTCAACTGATAGTCCCATAACTGGATTCCGGCTTCTTACTTCTTAATTCTGGCTTCCTTCTTTGCCGTACGCATAAATAAACCCTCCTCTGCTGAGTTTGTCGACGACTTCCCGGATTGTAGAGGGTGCAACGACAAGGCAGCCGTTACTTCTGCCGATTCTCGGGCCGTTGCATGTGAGGATGTTCTCGATGATGATCGGAACAGAGACATACTCTGCAGAGTGCAGTACGATATCTCGTACAAAGGCGTTGTTGTTTCTCAAAGAGTCGAGTCCGTGTAGTCTCATCGCAAGCCCGTGATCTCCCATGTAAGCGTTGCCTGTTTTATAGAGGCCGAGACTGCTCATGTTCGAGCCTTCGGTGTTCGAGAAATTTCGGGCAAAAAGCGAACCGCTTTTTGCAGCGTGTGCTATACGGTAATAGTTTTTCGAGCCGTTGCTCATATTGATGATTACCATGCGTTTGAGAAAAGAGGGCTTTGTATAATCCACGATGGCCAGATACTGTGGAGCGGCTTCATGCGGGTTGTTTTTCCGGTACTCCGAGACAGCCCGGCACGCCTGGCTTATTCCCTTGTCGGAAACCGCCTGTAAGGGCAGCAGTAAACTCGAAAAGATGATCAGGGAGAGGAGGAGCGCGACGCTGCCTGCAACGACAATGACTTTTCTTGTCATGGGTTTGGCCGGTGTTCCTTGAGGAACGTTCCATTGCTGTACTCCTCAAAGGCTGTTTGCAGTTCTTTACGGGTGTTCATCACAATCGGCCCGTGCCAGGCAACGGGTTCACGTAACGGGTTGCCGGAAAACAAAAGAAATCTGACAGGGCTGTTTTCAGTTGAAACATGGATATGGTCTCCGTCCCTGCGAAAAAGCACCAGAGTTTCATTGTCCATAAGCGGTCCGGTCTCCATATCGAAGTAGCTTACCCCCTCTGTGTCAAAGGTAAACGGCTCCGTATCGTGACTGAAATAGCCTTTTCCGGCAATGATATACGTAAAAACGGTATAACCTTTTTTTACCGGATGATCCCAGGTTTCTCCCGCAGGAACCGTAACATCGAGATATTCCGGATCGATGACGATTCCATCGACAGCGCCGGTTGCACCGGCAGCTTCTCCGCAGATAATGCGAATCGATGTGCCGTTCTGCATATGTACCTCGGGGATCATCTCTGCAGAGATGTTTCTGTAACGCGGAGGCATCATTTTATCCGATGCAGGGAGATTGGCCCACAACTGGAAACCGGCAACACTTCCTTTGCTGTTCCCGAAAGGCATCTCTTCATGGATTATTCCGCTGCCTGCGGTCATCCACTGAACTTCGCCGGGATGAATCACCCCCTTGTTTCCGAGACTGTCATGATGTTGTACACTCCCGTCCAGGAGGTAGGTAATGGTTTCGATGCCGCGATGGGGATGCCACGGGAACCCTTTCAGGTAGTCTGCCGGATTATCGGAGCGGAAGTCATCAAGCAGCAGAAACGGGTCGAAGAGGGGGACATGACTGAATCCGAAAGCACGTTTGAGCTGTACACCCGCTCCTTCGGTAACGGGTTTGCCGGTAAAGACTTTTTCTATGGTTCTCGTTTTTTCCATGGAAGTGTTTCGTTTCTTTAAAAAACAATTCTCTATCTTCATTCGTTCAGCCGGATAAATTTCGGCTTACTTCTTTCATGTACAACAGATTGTGTAAATTCACCCCGATCAGCGGGTAGAAGTAAGCTGTACAAATCGTAAAAACTGATTATGGGTAAAAAAACAGCCACTATTCTGTTTATCGGAGATGTCGTAGGCAAGCCGGGCCTGCAGATGGTCACTCATTTACTCAAAGGGCTTATCACGAAACATTCCATAGATTTTGTTATCTGTAACGGCGAAAATACTCATAACGGGAAAGGAATCAGCAAGGAAGCACTGTACCAGTTGAAAGAGGCTGGTGTAGACGTTGTTACAGGAGGCAACCACACATGGAACAATTTCAACTTTTTCGAGACGCTTAAAAACGACCCGACGGTTATACGGCCTCTGAATTATCCGAGAGGAGTCTACGGAAAGGGATATGGCATTTTCAGTATGGGGAACGGTCTTGGCGATATTGCCGTGGTTAATCTCCAGGGACGTACTTTCATGTCTACGATTGACTGTCCCTTCAGAACTGCGGATTGGGTGATAAAACAGGTAAAAGACAAAACATCCTGTATCGTTGTCGATATGCATGCGGAAGCAACCGCTGAAAAGATTGCGCTGGGCTGGTATCTTGACGGGAGAGTTTCAGCGGTTCTCGGTACCCATACGCATGTGCAGACCGCGGATGAAAGGGTGCTGCCGAAAGGCACGGGGTATTGCTCGGATGTAGGTATGACAGGGCCTTTCGAGTCAATAATCGGGATGCAGGTCAAGGCTGCAACGGACCGTTTTCTCTACCAGACCCCTCACAAGTACGAATGCGCCGAGAACGACGTACACCTTTCTGCCGTTCTCCTGCAGCTCGATACCGAAACCGGAATGACAACCGGAATCAGCAGAGTTTTTTATCCGGAGTTCAACCGGGGGGAAGCTCTGGAAAGTGAAAAGTAAAAAGTCAAAAGTCAAAACATCTTGGGAAAGTGGCTTCTCATCTTTTGACTTTTACCTTTTGATTTTTGACTTTATTTCCTTTTCCCCTGCTCGAACTCTTCTGCGATGATGACATCATCCTCGCTGCCGATATACAGCGGTGTTCTCTGATGCAGTTCGGCCGGGTTTATATCGAGGATACGTTCCTTTCCGTTGGTTGCCCGTCCCCCTGCCTGTTCGCAGATAAACGCAAGCGGGTTCGCTTCATACATCAGGCGGAGTTTTCCGTTGGGATGTTTTTTCGTGGCAGGGTAAACGAATACACCGCCGGTGAGCAGGTTACGATGGAAATCGGCTACGAGCGACCCGATATAACGGGTGCTGTATGGTCTTCCGGTCGCCGTATCCTCTTCTTTCAGGTAGTTGAGGTAACTGATGGTGGAATCATGTAACTGATGCAGGGAGCCTTCGTTGATCGAGTAGTATTTTCCCCGCTTCGGTGTTGTGATGTTTTCATGTGAAAGCAGAAACTCTCCGATAGTCGGATCATAGGTGAAGCCATGTACACCGTGCCCGCTGCTGTAAACCATCACGACCGAAGAGCCGTAAATCACATAGCCCGCTGCAACCTGCTGCAAACCTTTCTGGAGGCAGTCGTTGATATCGGCTTCACTGGGATTGTCGCCGGTAAGGCGATAAATCGAGAAAATGGTTCCGACACTGACATTGACATCGATGTTCGATGATCCGTCGAGCGGATCGAAAAGAAGCACATATTTGCCCGATTCGTTTTTCGGTGGAACAATTGTTCCTTCATTTTCCTCGGAGCCCATGATCGCGAACCTTCCATGCTGCCCGATGGCACTGATGATCTTTTCGTTGGCAAAAAGATCGAGTTTTTTTACCTCTTCCCCCTGGACATTTGTCGTTCCGGCCATCCCCAGAATATCAACCAGTCCTGCACGAACGACCTCTCGTCTGACGAGCTTGGCTGCGAAGGCCACATCGTATAACAGGTCGGTAAGTTCTCCGGTGGCATGGGGATTGAGTTTCTGCTCTTCAACAAAGTGGCGCTCGATCGTAATCAGTTTATTCATCTATTGCGGTGTCAATGGATTCGAAAATGTTCTCTTTTTCGGGTAAGGCATGCCGCTAATGTACTGTTTTTTTCGAGGCATTTCAAGGATTTCCACTGAAATGCAGTAATGGTACTGAAGCCGGAAGCTGACTTCTCTATATTTCCCGTTACCCGGGTGTAGCGTTGCTGTCAGTAAAAGTCACTTGCCGAGAGGGAATGAATTGGTTATATAAAACCGATGATAATAGGCACCAGAAGTTCAGTATCCTCATGGTATGAAACAATATCGATGGAATGTGCTCACGCCTGACGAAGATGCTTCGGCAAGGCTTTCGCGTGAGATTAACGTCAGCATGCCTATCGCAAGGGCATTGTGCAACAGGGGTATTACCCGGTTTGAAGAGGCAAGGGAGTATTTCAGGCCGGATCTCGGCCTGTTGCCCTCACCGTTTCTTTTCAGGGATATGCAGAAAGCGGTCGACAGAATCCGTAAAGCGGTTGAAACAGGCGAAAAGATTCTTGTTTACGGGGACTATGATGTTGACGGTACCGCCGGAACAGCCCTTCTATACCTTTTTTTTCAGTCGCTGGGAGCGGATACTGCATACTATATCAATGACAGGTTTTCGGAAGGTTACGGTTTGTCCGGGGCCGGAGTCGCCCATGCAGTGAAGCTTGAATCTTCCCTTGTTGTGACGGTTGACTGCGGCATAAGAGCGTTGCGCGAGATAGAACTGTTCGCTGCCGAAAGCATCGAGGTGATTGTCTGCGATCATCATGAGCCCGAAGAGCTTCCTTCGGCATATGCGATTCTCAACCCCAAGGTGCCGGACTGCGGTTATCCGTTTCGTGAGCTTTGTGGTTGCGGTGTGGCCCTTAAACTTATCCATGCACTCTGCGAGTCAATGGGACAGTCGCAGGAAGCGTGGCAGCAGTATATCGATCTTGCAGCCATTGCAACTGCCGCGGATATGGTGCCGCTTAAAAAAGAGAACAGAATATACATGCACAGGGGGATGGAGCTTTTGCAGAAAAAGCCTCGTGCAGGTATTCAGGAAATGCTTTCCCTGATGGGTGTGGACCCCGGTATTCTGGGTACGGGTCATATTGCTTTCGGTATTGCGCCAAGGATAAATGCGGCAGGCCGGATGCAAACGGCTCGGACCGCTGTTGAGTGGCTTATTGCCGGTTCAAGGGATGAGGCGAGGATTCATGCGGAAGAGCTGGATCGTTTGAACAAAGAGCGGCGGCAGATCGATACCGGGATGTTGAAAAGTGCCGAGGCAATGGTTGGCAGCCATTTTGCCAGTTTCTGTTCTTCGATTGTGCTGTATAATGAGGAATGGCACCTCGGTGTTCTTGGTATTGTCGCTTCCCGTTTACAGGATAAATATTATCTGCCGACGGTTATCATGGGCGGCGGGGAAGGCGTTGTCAAGGGTTCGGTGCGAAGCATCAAAGGGTTGAATATTTTTGATGTTCTGCAACAGTGCAGCGGTTATCTTGAGAAGTTCGGGGGCCATGATGCAGCCGCAGGCATTACGCTCAAACCGGAAAACATAGCGGGGTTCCGGAAGCAGTTTGACAGGATCTGCTCCGAAAAGCTGTCTCTTGAACAACGGCAGAAGGAACTGCAGATCGATTCCCGTTTATCACTTGAGGACGTTACCGGCAGATTTCTCAATGTACTGAAGCAGTTCGGCCCCTTCGGGCAAGGAAACCGTGAACCGCTTTTCTGCACTGCCAACCTCCGGCTTTCAGGGCTGCCGAGGCTCCTGCAGGGGAAACATGTGAAGTTCGCCGTAAAAGATGTTACCGGACGCATTCATGATGTTATCGCGTTCGGCAGAGAGGATATTTACCGTGAGCTTGAACGGGGTTCACGCAAGATGTTTTCCATGGTGTATTCCCTTGAAGAGAACGAATGGAACGGCCGTAAAAATATCCAGCTCAAGTTGAAGGATATAGGGTTTGAGAAGTAGGTTGAGGAAGTGGGTACACAGGTGATGGTGTGTAGGGAGTTGGCAAGAGAAATGCAAATGTATACAAGGAGTGATTATACAATGGATGTATACAGTATAGACATTGAAAATACCAGGATAGCAAAACCGGCTTCAAAAAATGCTGTGATCAAGACAGTCCAGGATGCGATAGACTTGATGGGGAATGCAGATTATCAGGGGGCAAGAAACATCATTGTAGAAGAAAGGAACTTTGACCCGATGTTTTTTGATTTAAAAACCGGTATGGCAGGTGAGATTCTTCAGAAATACTCAAACTATCGTATGACGTTAGCCATTATTGGAGAGTTTGGGAAATTCGATAGTCATGCTCTCAATGCTTTCATAATTGAGTGTAATCGAGGGAACAGTATTTTCTTTGTTCCGGATTTTGATTCAGCAGTAAAAAAGATGATCAAAAGGAGTGGACATGAGTAAATCTGTGGATCAGGCTGTAAAAATGAGTCTGACTGGTCAAACAGGATGTCCCCTGGGTTTACGAAATTGAAAAGGGTAATAGAAAATGCGTGTCGAAGAGCTTCTGAAAAAGTCGCGATCGGGTGATGTGCTTTCCCGGAAAGAACTGGTCTATCTCCTTGGCCTTGCACCGGATGCCATGGAGTCCTATATGGTTATGGCTGAGGCAAACCGTTTTTCAAAAGAGTTGTCAGACGGCAGGGCCGAGATCCATGCACAATTTGCCGTCAATCTTGCCCCCTGCCCGCATGAGTGTTTATTTTGCTCTTTTGCCAGGGTCAACGGTATTTTCAGCGAATCAAAGGAGCTGAGCCCGGAACAAGCAGTCGAATGTGCCCGCCGGTTTGAGAGAGATGGCGTCAACGCTGTGTTCATGATGTCGACAGCCCAGTTCCCGTTTGAGCGTTTTGTGGAAATGTCGAGGGAAGTCAGAGCACATCTGAAACCTGAAACCACAATGATTGCCAACGTCGGTGACCAGACGCTCAAGAATGCCGTCAAGCTCAAGGATGTGGGTTTTTCAGGGGTGTATCATGCTGTTCGTCTGCGCGAAGGCAATGATTCAGGCCTTTCCGTGGACAGGAGAAAACAGAGTATCGAAAACTTCAGGGAGGCGGACCTTGAGGTAGGCACATGCGTCGAACCTGTCGGACCCGAACACACAAACGAAGAGCTGGCGGAGATGATAGAGTATACGGCTTCCTTCGATCCTGCTTACAGTGGAGCAGCCCGGCGGATCCCCATACCGGGAACTGCTATGGCAAAGCGAGGAGTAATCAGTGAACTGCGTATGGCTCAGATAGTCGCTGTTACCAGACTGGGAATGCCACGCTCAGTGATGGGTAATTGTACGCATGAACCATGCTCGCTGGGTGCTGTCAGCGGAGCGAATCTTTTCTGGGCGGAAGCCGGCGCAAATCCCCGGGATATCGAGGAAAAAACTGAAGAAGGTAGAGGAGAAACCGTCAGCAGTTGTGCCGCTATATTTCAGGAATGCGGTTGGGATATTTTGAGCGGTTCATCACGCTACTACAACAGGAGCACATAAAAGAAAAACGAACCGGCTCATAGAAGAGAGCGCAACAAGTCCCAAAGCTTGTGGACACCACTATTAATTTATTCCGCGCTTCAATTGTATTGACCCTCGCCGGCCAACTCTTTTTACCGTTTGCCTTTTTCCTTTTGACGTTCTTCATGTTTCCCTGCTGACCGGCCCTGCAGGAACATGCCGATAAGTGATGAAACTGCTGCAATTGCAAAAAAGATAAGTGACAGAGCGACGCCTGCGTTGGGGTCGAGTCCAAGATATTGCAGCGAGTAGAAAAAGGTTATTTCTCTTGCTCCGGCCCCTCCAACGGTAATCGGAAGGACGGTGGCAACGGTTGAGACGAGGAAAATCGCAAGGTAGTCGATGTGGTTTGACGGTACGGAAAGCGCCAGCAGAATGAACCAGGCCGAGAGTGCCTGGGCCGCCTGGATAAGTACGGATTCCCCTGCGGTAATGAAAAAGATGCTGTTGAACTGTTTGTAGAGAAATCTTGTGAGGATCCATGAAAGAGGGTAAGAGAGGGCGATAACGGCATAGGTGGCGGGAATATATTCCCTGTGGAGTTCTGCAAAGGTGCTCGGTATGAGAAAGACTGCTGTCAGAAACACCAGCGCGAAGACTCCGGCAACTCGGTCCCAGAACACGGCATTGAAGACATTGACCATTTTCATGCTGTGGTTCTTTTTCAGGATATAGATCTTGTACCCGTCTCCACCGATTCCGCCCGGCAGGAACATGTTGTAGAACATGCCGAGATAGTAGAGCTGTATGTTGTAAAGCTCTTTCAGTTTCAGGCCGATAGCCCTGAAGAACCTGTTCAGCCTGAGCGCGTTGAGGATTTTCGAGATGTTGAAAACCACAAAGGCTAGCAGCAGGTAGAGCGGGTTGGCCGTACTGATTATTTCCAGAAGCTTTTCCGTATCGGTTTTTGCCAGAACGATATACAGCGCGGTAAATGATATGAGGACCTGAATGATTGTCCTGGCAAGCTTTTTCTTACTGATGCTCTTTTTTGCCAACGATCTCTCTTATGATGTAGGGTTTCTTGTTCTGGGATTCGTAGTAGGTTCTCATGATAAACTCCGCTATAAATCCTGTTGTAATCAGTTGGATGCCGGTAAATGTCAGAATTACCCCGAGCATCAGGAGCGGGCGTCCTCCTATTTCATGCCCGATGAGTTTTACGATGAGCAGATAGAGGTTGATCGCAATGCCCAGAAAAAATGCGAGAAAACCGAGAGTGCCGAACAGATGCATGGGTTTCTGGCCGAATTTCTGGAAAAAAACCATGAAGAGAAGGTCACTCAGCACCTTGAAGGTTCGGCCGATACCGTATTTGGAAACACCGTATTGCCTCGCGTGATGCCGGACATCCATTTCAGCCATTCGTGCACCGTAAAGCTGGACAAGAACCGGGATGAAACGATGAAGTTCGCCGTAGAGACCCAGGTTTTTAGCGACATCCTTTTTGAAAACCTTAAGGGTGCAGCCGTAATCCCGGATATGAACGTCCGTCATGGTTCTGATCAGGGCATTGGCGATTCTGCTCGGGATTTTCCGGAGAAACATCCCGTCTTTTCGCCCGGTTCTCCTGCCTGCAATGACATCGAGATCGTTTTCTGCAAGGTATTCGATCATGGCCGGAATGTCGGCAGGGTCGTTCTGGAGGTCGCCGTCCATGGTCGCGATCAGTTCTCCTTCGGCATGGTCGATGCCGGCAGCAAGAGCGGTTGTCTGACCGTAATTTTTGTTGAATATCAGAATTTTCGAGTTGTCGGGAGCGTATTGTTTTGCGGTCGATACGGTTGCGTCGGTTGACCCGTCATCGACAATGATGAT
>RRYU01005740.1_pt1 | contig 13467 bp, 12 predicted proteins | sample 2162651 | NCBI WGS metagenome assembly RRYU01 (sample SAMN10267283, study PRJNA491782) | microbial mat metagenome | isolation source: biomat in the production well | place: Japan: Minami-Kanto gas field, natural gas well KTG3 | collected 2017-06 | reverse complement strand
ACTATGATTTTAGCACTCCAACCTTTTGAGTGCTAATTTTATTGCAAGTTCCCTGAAAATTCCCTTAACTTTTAACCGTCATCGGCCACCTTCCATGGGGTCATGCCGGAAGCTGTTTACTGAATGATAACAATCAGTTATAAACTGATGGATTCATCAAGCCTTGCGCGTATAGGGGTCCAGTATGACGATCTCACCGGAATCTATGCGCTCCATCAGGTTGTCACCGTGCAGGTCCCAGGCCATGAAAGACTGGAAATCGCTGTAGTAGTCGAACAGGCTGGCGATATCACGTGCGAGTTCCGGGTTATAACGCTCGGCAACGCCGGCATAGATCGTTTCCCGATCGACAGCGTCCTTCCAGTCCAGGTCCTTGACGCAGCGGTTGAAGTATTCACTGTCTTCGTCATTCAGGTGCCTGAGCTTCTCCATAACGTAGATAAAACGAAACTCGGCCTCCTCCCCCGAGTAGATTACCTCCCTGGTCGGTCGCTCGACGACGTGGTCCTGTTCATCAATGACGCCAACACGAAAAATTTCAGGCACCTTGGTCAGCCCCTTGGCATGAATCGCGCCGCAATAGTACTCAAGACCATAGGAGCGCTTCTCCAGCAACACGTGGCCTGCATCGAAATCGTAGACCTTGGTCAGAAAGGTGTTCTCGCACTTGTCACAGTGAATCTGCGGGTAGGCGCCGGAAATGAAATTCTCGATGACCTGGGCGTTCTTCATTTGATCATGTTCCTGGCCAGAATTTTGCACGAGTCTCCGCAAACGCCCGGGTAAAAATCATCGATCCACAGGTGTACCTTGACGCCAAGTTTTTTCATGTACTTGCGCTTGGGTTTGCCGTCGGTCAGGTAGATCGGGATCATGGCCTCTTCCAGGATGCCGCATATCTCCCTGATATTTTCGCGATCGGGGGCGCGCAGGGTACAGACGAAAGGAGAGTAACCCGCCTGCTGAAATCGCCTGATCAACCAGCGGAAAAAATCCTGATCCGCGCTGACGGTGTTATCCCAGTCCAGCGCGATATACTTTGACCTGGCCCGGTCCAGGATCATGTAGACGTCAATCAGAAATTCATCATAGTAGTCGACCAGGTCATGCCCCCGCGTCCGCAGGCTATCCCTAACCACGTCGATGGCGCGAGTCTTCTTCTTGCCGTGATAGAAGAATGTCAGCTTTCCATCAGTGTCAACCGTGATCATGCGCCCGTGGCCTGGTGCGTCGGTGATTTCCCGGTGTGCTCCCGCAACCAGTGCAGCAGGTGCGTGAAGTCGCCTCGAGCGCTGACCGGTCTCGCCCGCTTTTGGCGCTGATAATCATACATCGGGTCGTAGTAGTCCACCAGCATGCGCTGCAACCAGCGACGATGCAGCTCGGTACGGCCGGTTTTTGCCTGCTCAGCCAACGCATCGTCCAGCAGAGCCTGGACCTCCTGGTAGGCCTGTCCGCCGAGTCTGCGTCGGACCCGGTAAAGACTGTTGTGCAGATACTCGGTCAGCGCAGCAAAGCCCCCGTCGTGCGTACCCGCATGCTCGCTGAACTGTGCGAGCATATCACTGATATATTCCTTCAGCGTGATCTCCACGCGTTGTTCTATCGGCGTCTCAAGCACCACCCCTGGAGCCTCGCGCATGCGTTCATAAAGGGCATGCGGAATATGCACCGAACCGATATTGGGGCTTTCATCTTCAAGGGCGATTGAGCGCACGCCGTGCCGCTGGAACTTGAGCAGGGCGACGGCCACCCGGTTCTCAAAATCAATCTGTGTGGGCTGCGGACTGACGCGACGACCAAACGAAGATCCCCGGTGATTCGCCAACCCTTCCAGATCGATGGCAAAGTCCAGCTCCTTGAGTAACAGGGTTTTACCCGAACCCGTGCGTCCACAAATAATCAGGGGTTCGATTTGCCGGGCCAGCACCCCGGTCTGATCAATCAGAAAGCGGCGCAGCGCCTTGTACCCCCCCTTGAGTCGCGGCACCAGCAGGCCGGCCTCCTCGTGCAGCCAGCGCTGGGCAATCTGGGACCTCAGCCCGCCACGAAAGCAGTACAGCACCCCGCCGGGGTGCTCTTTTAAGAACGCCAGCCAGGCTGCGATACGCGCATCCCTCAGCTCGCCGGAAACCAGTCGCGCACCCAGTTCTACCGCGGCATCATGCCCCTCCTGCTTATAGCAGGTACCCACCAGTTCCCGCTCGTGATCATCCAGCAGCGGTAGATTTCGTGCCTGAGGGAAAGCACCCTGCGCAAACTCGACCGGTGCGCGTACGTCCAGCATTGGGGTATCACGGCACAACAGGGCCGCAAAATTATCGGTCTGAGGGAGTTCCATGGGCCAATTTTATCAAATCCGGTACCGCTTTAAAGATAAACTAGCGCACCCATCCCGTTGTCGAGCCCTTTGCCGATATGCTTGAGTACCTGTTTTTCAATTCGGTTTTCGCCGACAAATTCTGTCGCCAGCTGGAGGCCAGATCTGTGCCCTACGAGAAACAGACGGAGCCGGTACAGAACGCATTGCTGATCACAACCTCCGAGGAGATCGAAGACGATCTCTGGGATGCGCTCGACGACATCTACGATGAGCTTTCCGAGCAGGATCAGCAACTGCTGCAGAATGTTCTCGAGGATGACGGCGACATCGATAGCGCCGGCATCTATATCGAGCTCAGTGAACGACGACAGACCATCGCACAGGTCGATCCGGCCGTGATGAACCGGATGCTGGAACGTATCAGCATGGACGAATTCAACGCCTTCGTGGAAGCAATCGTTGCCGCCGTGGAATCACCCGACGACACCCCATTCTGCAAACGCGACCCGGTTTGACAGGTAATAAAAAAAGGCGCTGACTGCCTGCGGGTTTTGCCCCGAACCGGTCTATTTCAGGCGATTTACACCCATCATCTTGAGGATACTCTTCTCATAGAAAGGCTCGGAGGAGCCCTTTTTCATCTTTCGCAGGAAGTATTTCTCAAACGCAATCTTGGCGAGATGGACCCACTTTCCTTTCTTGAACCAGGCCACATTCCGCGGTGGAATCTGTGGAATGGCCAGGAAAGCAGCCCCGGTGTCACCCATGTCCGCCAGGCACAACGCTGCCCAGGTCGCTTCATGGGTCAGTTCTCTGCCCTCGAGATCATCCTTGATATTATGGACAATCGCGGTGACCATGGATTCGATCATGTAACCGGTTTTGGGCGCACCGGTCGGCACCGGCGTCACCTCCACCGGCGGAATGGCCACGCAGACCCCGGCAGAGTATATGTTCGGGTAGGTCGGGTTGCGCTGATTCTTGTCGATCATCACGAAACCACGCGGGTTACACAGACCTTCAACCTGGGCAACTGCGTCCACGCCGAAAAATGACGGCAGCATCATGGCCACGTCGAACTCGATCTCGTGTTCCTGCTTGACCGACCCATCGTCATTGATCTCGTCAACGAACACCTTGCCCTCTTCAAAACGCGTGGTTTTCGCGTTGGTAACCCAGGGAATATGCCGACTGCGCATCTCGGACTCCAGCAGGCCCTTGGAGTCGCCGACCCCCCCCAAACCCAGGTGACCGATATAGGGCTCCGAGGTCACAAACTTGAGGTGTACCTTGTCACGAATCTTGCGTCGCGAAAGATCGGTATCGACAATCATGGCAAATTCGTAGGCCGGGCCGAAACAGCTGGCGAAAGGCGCCGCGCCGATCAGGATGGTGCCGCTGCCGCGGGCAATGATCTTGTCGTACTCCGCCTTGAATTTTTCTGCGTGCGAAACGGTACAGACAGAATGTGAGTGGTGCTCGGGGCCCGAACCTTCGACCTCGTCGAAATGAAGCTTGGGGCCGGTCGCGATCACCAGGTAATCGTAGTCGACCGTTTCGCCGTTGCTCAGCACCAGCTTGCTGTTCTCCGCATCGATACGGTCACAGCGCGCGTGAATGAAACCGATATTTTTCCTGCTCAGGTACTTACCGATAGGCATGGTAATCTGTTCGCGATTACGCCAGCCCACCGCAACCCAGGGATTTGACGGCACGAACTGAAAATAGTCGCGCTCGTTGATGACCGTAACCTTGTGGGAGCTGTCCAGTTCATCCCGCAACTCGTACGCAGCGGGCATACCCCCGGTCCCCGCACCCAAAACAACTACGTGTGCCATAACACCCTCCGATACTGTAAAAAACTGCCAGCCCGGCGCCAGAACGTCAGACCATTTTATTTGCTAATGGTTAGTGGCTGCGCTGGATAGTTTTTTTACCGGGACGCCCAACGCGTCGCCGTGCCGGAGCACTCGCGACACCCTCCGCGAAGTATATTAGCACTTTCAAAAACCATTGTCGCGCCCCGGCACTGCCAAAGCACGACAACCACCAGGAAGGGGGTTAAAGCCTGCCAGCCATTGCACAGGAGAGCTCAAAAAAAAGCGCCCCGCTCCGGGGCGCTCAGGTTCTTCGCGACTGAATCCGTCGAGACCCGGTTTAGCGCTGCCAGAACTTGGTGAACAGCAGTGGGCGATTGGTATGGCCCCGATCTTTCATCGGTACGTAATCGCGCTCGGTCTCGCCGACGTAGATCTGCCGCGGGCGGCCGATCTTGCTGTCGGGGTCGGTGAACATCTCTTTCCAGTGCGCCAGCCAGCCCACGGTCCGCCCTACGGCAAACATCGGTGTAAACATGTTGGTCGGCAGTCCGATAGCGCTGAGAATGATACCGGAGTAAAAATCGACATTGGGATACAGGTTCTTTTCCACGAAGTAGTCGTCCTTCAGGGCGATCTGCTCCAGTTCCATGGCCAGCTCCATGCGCGGGTCGTTGATACCCAGTTCTTCCAGGATTTCGTAGGCCGAATCGCGCATCACGTTGGCGCGCGGGTCGAAATTCTTGTAGACACGATGACCAAACCCCATCAGGCGGAAAGGATCTTTCTTGTCCTTGGCCTTATCGACATACTTGGTGATGTTCTTCTTGTTGCCAATCTCGTTGAGCATGCGCAACACGGCCTCGTTGGCGCCACCATGTGCGGGGCCCCACAGCGAAGCGATTCCGGCAGCGATACAGGCAAAGGGATTGGCGCCCGAGGAGGCCGCCAGGCGCACGGTCGAGGTGGATGCGTTCTGCTCGTGGTCGGCATGCAGGATCAGGAATCGGTCGATCGCCTTGACGATCTTCGGATTCATCTCATATTTTTCCGACTTCACCGAGAACATCATCTGCAGCAGGTTCTCCGCGTAGGAGTACTTGTTCTTGGGGGCCGGGAAGGCCATGCCGTTGGCGTACTGGAATGCGTAAGCGGCAATGGTAGGCATCTTCGCAATCATGCGGTGAGCCGCGAGGCGACGCTGCTCGGGATCATTGATATCGGTACTGTCGTGGTAGAAGGCCGACAACGCACCGACCACGCCATTCATGATCGCCATCGGGTGCGCGCCACGCATGAACCCGCGGTAGAAGATCTCCAGCTGGGTATGGATCAGGGTATGGTTGGTGATGTCGTCGACAAACTGCTGCTTCTCTTCGGGGTTGGGCAGGCTACCGTACAGCAGCAGGTAACAGGTCTCCATGTAGTCTGAGTGCGCCGCCAGTTGCTCGATCGGATAACCACGGTACAACAACTGTCCCTTGGCGCCATCGATATAGGTAATCGCGGAGGTACAGGACGCCGTTGAGGTGAAGCCGGGGTCCCAGGTAAACATCTTGGAATCACTGTAGAAACTGCGGATATCGATTGAATCCGGGCCGATGCTTGCCTTGCGCACATCAACTTGCCATTCTTCCTGCGTACCCTTGCGACGGATACTGACCTGATCAATGACTTCGGATTCAAGTTTAGGTATATTTTTCGGATTCATAGACATCTCTTTGGTAGGTTTCATTACGCCTGCCGCGAGCGCTGGCAGCGTTTGGTGTCAACTGCGTGACAGCGCTTCACTGGCGGTCTGAGCGTGGAGCGCTCGACGCACTCATTAGCTTTTAATTATGATTATTATAAGGCTTAGTTATCATTTTTTCCATCCACTTGATGAACTACCGGCGATTTGAGCTCGAACTGAGCATCGGCAGGATCCAGGCCCTGCATAACAACACCCGATCAGGTCGTCGCGTACTGTGCCTGCACGGTTGGCTCGACAACCAGGCCAGCTTTCTGCCGTTGCTGCCCTGGCTGGAGGGCGTGGAGTGCGTCGCGGTCGACCTGATCGGTCACGGCCGTAGTGACCATCGCGAACGCGGCAGCTTTTATCACTACATCGATTATGTGAGAGATATAAAGCTTATCCTTGATGGACTGCAATGGCAAGCCTGTCACCTGCTCGGCCACTCCATGGGGGGATCATTGTCGCTGATGGCCTGCAGTGCTTTCCCTGAACAGGTTCACAGCCTTTGCATGATCGACAGCTTGCATCCGATGACCCGCGAACCGGCAGATGGACCGACCATGCTGAAATACGCCATGCAGCAGATCACCCGCTGGGATGCCGGTCGCGAAAAGGTGTTCGCCAGCCTCGAAGAGGCGGTAAAAGCCCGGCTGGCAGCCAGCCCCTTCCCGCAGACAGCGGACAGCGCGCGGCTCATCATGCAGCATGCAACCGAAAGGAGCAGCGAGGGTTACCGCCTGCTCAGCGATGCACGTCTGAATGTCCGCTCCCCCATCATGATGTGCAAAGCGCAATTGACCCCGTTTCTCAGGGGTGTCCGGCAACCGGTGCTGGCGGTACTCGGGCGCGACGGGTTGCTCAATGCACGCAAGGAGACACTTGACGCTATTCAGTATTTCGAAGATATCGAGCTGAAAATCCTCGCCGGCGGCCATCACCTGCACATGGAACATCCACGGGAAGTCGCCGCGACCTACCTGGATTTCCTGCACAGACAGGTTTAACAAATACATTAATTCCTTCGTTGAGGTCTTAGTGTTATAATTTTCAGTCGGTGCGTCCCGCGCCGTTTTAATTTATTCTCGTGGAACACTCACCGCCTGGCGGTGGTGACAGGACAATGGTTAAGCAGATACTGAACATCGTCATAGGCCTGGCCTGCCTGACTTCAACCGCTCTCGCTGACAACTGGCTCAGCTGGGCCGAGTTCGATCGGGATGGCGAAAACATCCAGATATACCTCAGTCGGGTTACCGAAGGCGAGGCCGGTCCCGTCATCCAGGTCACCCAGCGCGGGATGAACCTGGCCCCGGCAGCCATGGAAACCAGCGATGCCCTGTGGCTGGCCTGGGTCGATCGCAGCAATCGTTTCGACTACCGTCTGCGGTATGCGCGCCTGGACCCGCAGACGCTGAACACCCTGGAAAGCGGCACCCTCGCCACCAGTGACCGAAAAACCTACGGTCCCAGCCTCGGCATCAGCCCGCAGGGCAATCCCGTGCTGGCCTGGTCGGGGCTGGACGGCAAGGATGAAGAGATTCGCCTGGCGGAATACAGCCAGGGCCGCTGGGGGCCGGAGCGACCCATTACCGACAACGAATTTCCGGACACACTGCCGCAGTTTAACCAGACCGTGGATGGCAAGCTGCTACTGAGCTGGGAACAGTTGAATACCGAGGGCATATTCACCGCGACCTATATCCTGCCGCAAAACTATGTCTCGGCAATCACCAATGACGCCATCATGCTCTCGCCTGCGGGAGCAGCCGACCAAGATGAAGAACAACCCAGTCGCACTGATTCCCCCGTCATGCAACTGCCCGCTTCACTGAGCGCCCGACAGGAACGATTCCTGATGGGCAGCCGCGCGCCCACTTTGAACTAAATCGATTCTCGACATGAAGCAGATACATAAAAAGCTCCTGATCATCGGACAGCTGATTGCGCTGGTTATCCTGCCCCTTGCGCTGAGTGGACAGTCGCAGGCCCAGACCATCATCGCCGCGGTCGGCGACAGCATCACCTCCGGCTATCCCGAAGTCTGGTGTAGCCGTGGCCGCCAGGCCTACGGTGGCTATTCCAAATACCTCGAGCCACAACTCGATGCCAGCGGCTGGTCCGTGACGCTGCAAAACTACGGCATCGCCGGCGACCGCGCCAAGTGGCTGGCCCTGGACTACAACAAGTGGTGCACCACCGAAACCTGGATTCACAACGGCGCCCTGATTCGCCACAACCAGATCAACGTGGCGCTGGCCAGGACCCCCTTGCCCGAATACATGCTGATGATGGCGGGCACCAACGACCTGAGCTTTCATTCGGCGCCCACCGTCATGGCCTACCTCGAGTACAACGTGGAGGAGGCCATCCTCCCGGCCGGCGTCACTCCGATCATGGCGACAATTCTGCCGGACACCCGTTCATCGCACGCCTTCAAGGACGAGACCGGCCTCAACGCGTTGATCCGGGCCTACGCCAGTGCCAACGACATCACCTATGCCGAGCTCTACTATGCGACCTCGGTCAGCGGCTGGAAAAGCATGATGAGCGACGGTCTGCATCCCAACAACGACGGGCGACGACTGATGGCCGATGTATGGTATGGCGCGCTGCAAACGGCCCGCGCGATCAAGATTGCCGCTGAAGAAGCCCAGAAAAGAAAAATCGCCGGCGCCCTGCAGGGGCCTTTACTGTTGTTGTTACTAACTGACTGATAGTTAGGGCAACCTACCTGACCTCGACCTGAAAATCGGGATCGCCAGCCTGGCGACCTAACCAGGCTTAACTCGCAAAGCGATTTGGAATACGAAGTAAAATTTTCCTGCGACGCCTGGCAGGTTGACTATATCGGCGCGCAACTGGCGCGCCGGTGCCTGGATGACAGCCAGTTTGACACCAACTGCATCAACTCCATCTATTTCGATACGCCCGACTGGCGCTTCGCTATGGACAAGGCGTCGAGTGACTACCTCAAGACCAAGGTTCGGGTGCGCTGGTATTCGAGCCTCGAACATCGTACCCAGTCCGGCCCGCGATTTTTGGAGATCAAGCACAAGATCGGCTCGCGTCGCAAAAAGCACCGGGTCATGCTGCCCGAGACCTTCAACGACTTTCACGCCAACCATTACAGCCCGGCGCAACTGAACGAGATCAAAGCCCGTGTTGCGGAACTGGAGCCCTCGCTGGCAGCGTTGAACCTTGTGCCGGCGCTGTGGGTTTCGTATTATCGGCAGCGCTTTATTGAACCATACTCCAACACCCGCATCGCCCTCGACAGCCAGATACGTGGGCGGGCACTGGCGATCACCAGCCAGATGGGCAGGCTGCCCGTCGAACTGGACCAGGCCGTACTGGAGGTCAAGGGCCAGGAGGAATCCCTGCCCCTGGCGTTGCGCAACTCGCTATCGTCACTGGTCAGAAAAGACGCCTTTTCCAAGTAATACCGCTGCGTCGAGTTGTTACGTTATTACAGACAATAGGTTAATGCCATGACACCCTACGAATCGATCCAGTCCATGCTCAGCGCGCTTCCGGAAGGCAGCAGCGACATACCCTACATGAGTTTTGGCCTGCTGATTATCGCCTCGATCATTATTTCCATCGCCTGCTCGCACCTGTACCTGCTGTTTTTCGACAAGAACTCGACCGGCTCCAGGGTTTATCGCGCCTTCCCGCTGATGGGCCCCGCCATCACCTGCATTTTCCTGACGGTTCAGTTTTCCCTGCCGTTGTCGCTGGGGCTGCTGGGCGCGCTGTCGATCGTGCGTTTTCGCACCCCGATCAAGGAGCCCGAGGAGATCGGCTTTATCCTGCTGCTGATCGCCTGCTCACTATCGATCGCCTCCTTTCACCTGATGTTCGCGGTGATCCTGTTCCTGTTCGCTTTTCTTACCCTGCTGCTGCTTCGTCATGTCAAAGGCTTCAGTTCAATTCGTCACGGCGGCAATATCCTGCAGGTCTCGGTAAGCGACGCGGAGATGGAAGGTATCGATATCGCCCAATCGATCTCGTCGCGGCTGAGCGACGCTGGCATCTACAACTCGATCTCCAGTATTCACAGCGAACAGGAACAGGCCTACATCACCTTCAAACTCCGCAAAAACGTGCCTTCGCTGCTCGACCTGCTTGAGGAGATCCAGAAAACCCACCCCAACGCGGTGTTCAGCTACCATGAGGCCTGAAACCGGTCGCCACTGATCGGGGGCAAAATCAGCGGTGCGCTACTTCCTTGTCCTCGTCGGCACTCTTCTGGCCCTGATGCTGGCGCTGGAGTTTCTCTATTTCAAGGATTATCGGCAGACTCAGAATACTCGGGTAAGCAGCGAGCATTTTATTCGCGACGGGCGGCTCGGCAAGATTCTGCTCGAGCACGAAATGATCAGTATCGCACCGGACAGCCACCGGCAGGCGATCCTGGACGAATGCGCGGACAGTGGCGACCTCGGGTACGGTGACTTTCAGAACCAGTTCAGGCTTCGGGCCCATGTCATTTCTCCGGAACCAACGATCCTGACCCTCACTATCGCCGTCGGTCCCAGGGGCGACCAGACCTTCTACCGCCAGGAGCACATCACCGAACCCGGGCGACAGTGGTACGGCGTCAACTTCAGGGCCAATCGCGAGACGGAAATCTACGTCAAGTACGCGATACTGCCCGGCTCCGCTGCCACCCTGTTCGACGCCGAAATTCAGGGCCGCTTCAACCAGCACCCACAGGTCATCGTTACCGACGGTAAACCGGTCAATGCCATTTTCCGGTCAATCAATATCCGCAACGACTTTGAGCCTCCCACCGGGCCGGGCACCGTCATGCAGGGCAAGGTACCCGAGATCACGATGCACGTTCCCCAGGGCATAGCGCCGGCGCTGTATGCCGGCAACTACCCTCGCAAGAACGCCGGGTTCTGCAACTATATCGCCAAGCAGTTTGACCCCAGACCCGACCATCCCGCACCTTCCGGCCAGGCACAGCTGCTGCCGCGCGTAAACATCAGTCTCGATGAAGCAGACCTGCATGGCAAACAGGGCATACTGGACAACAAGCAGGCCAAGGGCCAATGGTGGGAAAAGCCCGCCATCCTCTCGGTCAGCAACGAGAGCAGCATATACAACCAGAAAGTGGGCCTACGATTTCATGGCGGCGGCCCCGGGCGCAAGAAAGAGATCGAAAGTTACCGGGTTTACGCCCGCAAGCGTTTCGGACTGCCAACCATCGATGCCGAAGCGATCCTGGGTACTGCGGAGGCGCTTGATTTCAAAACCCTGGTCTTCAAATACACCTTTCAGTCCCTGGCGGACAGGAACGTCGATTTCAACCCGTTCATTCACAGCCTGGCCCTGGATATCGCCGCCGCGACCGGCGCCCTGGCACCGCGCCATCACCTGGTGGACCTGACGATCAACGATGAACACAAGGGCCTGTACCTGGCCATGGAACACCTGTCCGATCGCACGATTGAACACTGGCTGGGGCATGCCGACTTTTCAAGCTATTCCTACAAGTCTTTCAATACCAACGATCAGACCCACGCCCTGCTTTCAACGGTCAAAACAATCACGTCCGCCAGTGGCGAACAGGCGCTCGAGAAACTTCGCCAGCACATGGATGTCGACAACGTGATCAACAGTATCCTGCTGACCGCTTATCTGGGCGATGACGATTACTGCCAGGGTGTCGAGGTATTTACCGAAGAGGACGGGGTCAGAAAAATGACCTCCATCAACTGGGACCTCGACCATGCTTTCATGCACGTGGACGACAACACCGGCGAGCCTGTCATCGATCCCGAGAAGTACGCCTTTCGACCGATCACTCCGGTCAAACGAAAATGCTTCAGGCAGTGGATCTACGCCTGGGTCTACATGCAGTCCCCTGCGTTCAGAACCATGGTTCGTAACCGCCAGGAAGAACTGCTCAATACCACGCTCAGCGCCGAGAACGCTGGTCGGCTGCTCGACTATTACCGGGCGTTAAACGAACGGGAATTTAACGGCCGCTACGAACAAGCCATTACCGATCTCGATAACTACCTGCGCAGGCGGCCGGAGGAACTCCGCCGCCAACTCGCTGACATCGAGGCCCGCGTCGCCCGGATAAACATACAAAACTATGACGACTGGTAGCGGCTGCCGGCCAACACCGAAAAGCCTCCCGTACCGGGCCCCGTTTACAAGGACTTGATCTTGAGCAGCTGCTGCTCCAGGTTGGCAATCAGTTTTTCACCCTGCGCCAGCTTCTCGCGCTCCTTGTCGACCACGGCTGTCGGAGCTTTCTCGGTAAAGCTGGCATTTGCCAGCTTGCCCTGGGTGCGCTTGATCGCGTCGGTCGCCTTGTCGATCTCCCGTGCCAGGCGCGCCAGTTCTGCCTCCTTGTCGATCAGGCCAGCGAGCGGGATCATGATCTTCAGCTCGTCGACCAGCGCCACCGCCGACTCGGGGGCGTCATGCTCGTCATCCACCAGGGTGATACTGCGCACCCGGCCGACGAAGGCCAGCAGCCCACGATGTGCCTCGACTGCGTCCCGGTCCCTGGCTGAGGCATTGGCAAGGTAGACATCCAGCGGCTTACCGGGTGCGATATCCATTTCGCCGCGGATCTTACGAATCCCGAGAATAAAAGCCTGCACCCAGGCAATCGCCGCTTCCGCCTTGGCATCCATTTTTTCAGTCTCGGCTACCGGAAAGCTATGCACCATGATGGTATCCGCCTCGATACCCGCCAGCGGTGACACCTTGTGCCAGATCTCCTCGGTGATGAAGGGCATGATCGGATGCGCCAGGCGCATCGCCGATTCCAGTACCCGCACCAGGGTACGACGTGTTCCCACCTTGATCTCGGTCGGCGTATCGTCGCTGTTGAGCACCGGTTTGGTCAGCTCCAGGTACCAGTCGCAATACTCGTTCCAGATAAACTCGTAGATCGCCGCTGCCGCGCGGTCAAAGCGATAGGCCTCAAAACCTCGGGTGACCTCTGCCTCGGCGTGCTGCAGACGGGAGATGATCCAGGCATCGACCTGGGTCAGCTGATAGTTCTGGTGGTAGGAAGCGCAGTCTTCGCCCTCGGTGTTCATCAGCACAAAGCGCGCCGCATTCCAGATCTTGTTGCAGAAGTTGCGATAGCCCTCGATGCGCCCGGTAGAAAAATTGATATCCCTGCCCGTGGTGGCCATGGCGGCAAAGGTAAACCGCAGCGCATCGGTTCCGTAGGCAACGATACCATCGGGGAAATCCTCCCTGGTCTGCCTGATGATTTTTTCGCGCAGATGCGGCTGCATCATGCCCTGGGTTCGTTTCGCCAGCAATGCCTCGAGATCGATGCCATCGATCAGGTCGATCGGATCGAGCACGTTGCCCTTGGACTTGGACATCTTCTGGCCGTGCGAATCGCGCACCAGGCCGTGGATATACACCTCGTGGAAGGGGATCTCTTCCATGAACACCACGCCTGCCATGATCATGCGCGCGACCCAGAAAAAAATGATATCGAAACCGGTCACCAGTACGCTGGTCGGATAAAAGGTCGCCAGACGCGCGGTCTGTTCGGGCCAGCCCAGCGTGGAAAAGGGCCACAGGGCGGAACTGAACCAGGTATC
>RRYU01006632.1_pt1 | contig 13469 bp, 7 predicted proteins | sample 2162651 | NCBI WGS metagenome assembly RRYU01 (sample SAMN10267283, study PRJNA491782) | microbial mat metagenome | isolation source: biomat in the production well | place: Japan: Minami-Kanto gas field, natural gas well KTG3 | collected 2017-06 | reverse complement strand
AATCGAAGTACAGTAGATTAAGGCTTCATCTCGTTGCAAGGCAACGAGACGAGACATCCCGCAGGCGGACATTCCTGTTGCCAACCTGAGCCCGGGGTGCTAATCAATAACGGGATAGCCTTGCAAAAGCTTCGGTTGCAGGGCAAAATTAAGAAGCTAAGATCTGGTTCAGGATGTCTGTTTCCTTACCAGGTACGAAAATCAACAACAGAATAAGCATGTAGAAAGCCTGATTGTTCCTTGTTTGGACGAGGGTTCGACTCCCTCCAGCTCCACAAAATAAACACCTGATGCAAAGGTGTTTATTTGTTTTATACTCATATCATTCTCAATTAATTACGGCTGTTTGATTGCCTTCGCATACCTCATACCAAGTTCCATGATCTCATCCTTTCCCGCAAGAATCTCTAACCACTTTTTGGGTATTCCATCTTGACCATAATAAAGTCCGGCAAGTGCACCACATACCGCTCCGGTTGTATCTGTATCCTCGCCCAATTTAACCGCTCTCAGCACAGCACCTGCATAGTTGTCGGTGGTGAGTAAACACCATATTGATGCTTCCAGTGTGTGGACAACATATCCGCTGCTGTCAATCTCTTTTTCATCTATAAGCGAGATATCCTCCTTTAGTATGCGACGAAATAAATCAAGCTCATTATGGGGTACACCAGATTTCGTTAATTGTGCAGGCAGGAATTCTATAATATGCTGGTATGCTTGATGCGGCTTATACCCTAACAGTAGCAGTCGGGCAAACTCAAGGAAAATTATACAGCTTACAATTGTGCGTATGTGGCCGTGTGTAATGGAGGAAACGGCACTAATCTTATCAAATCTTTCAGGAAAAGATTTATCATAGATGTGGAATAATAGTGGAGCCATACGCATTAGTGACCCGTTCCCATTATCAAACTCACCTGTCCCACCTGCTAACTCAGGCACTTTACCATTTTCAATCCTGGAAAGAGCATTATTTGTTGCAATGCCTATATCGAATACTTTACCGTACGCTGACCAATACCCTTCATTCTTCCACCTTAAAAACAGTGAAGACATATGATGGAGATCGAAACCATGTATCAAGCTCACGGCCAGGCAAAAAGACAGTGAACTGTCATCAGACCAGGTACCTGGAGGTTGATTGTGGCTTCCATAGCCAGTCATATCATGTACAGGATTTAACTTCAATGAAGCCCTGCTCACAAATTCAACCGGTACACCAAGGGCATCACCTGTAGCCAGACCAAGCAAACACGATTGTACTTGGTAAATCAATCGATCCTTTTCTGAGGAGAAAATGCTTGATATATCAGTCATTTGAAAAGTGGAGTTCAGCTCAATAAAAACTACAACTAAGATGCAGCAAAATAATTAATTTTGCAAATCAAAATGGCTCCGTAGTTCAATGGATAGAATAGCAGATTCCGGTTCTGTCGGTTGGGGGTTCGAGTCCCCCCGGGGTCACAGTAGGGAGTGCATGGTAGTTCATGCCTCCCTATGTTTTAAATGTTTATATTGCTGTGTATTAAATTTTTATATAATTTAACAAATGTGCGTCTAAAAAAAAATGTAATTTAACTTGCATCTGATAAAAGAAAAATATTATTATTGCAGCAGATAATTAAACATTGATATATCAGTAAGTTATAATCAGCATATCAATAGATTAGAAAAATCACCCCGATGAAACCTTGTTTTGTAAAAGCACAACCCCAACTGCTTTTCGTAATAGTGAACAACAATTTCCCAAATTAAATCATTCCAAAGCAAGTAAGGTAAGGTTCTACAAAACCAGTAAATCCAAATAAGTACCTAATTGAAAAACCATTCACTTTTTGATTAAACGCAAGTTCAAATGAAAACGGAAAAGAAAAAATTACGTCCTGACAGCAATTTCGAAGATGAATTCATACGAAAACCTGTAAAAAAAACTGAACCTAAACGTGAGCGTAAACCCAGAATCTATGATTTGGATGATGAAGAGGAGTTACCCGATTTTGATTCGCTTCTGGATGATGGGCTAGATTTCGATGATGACGATGATTACTGATTATTAAAAAGGCCGAAAAATTACTTTCGGCTTTTTTGTTATACAACCTAAAGTAAACTTGAATACCTATTAACCTTCCTAATCAAAACTCTTAAGATCAGCACTGACAAAAACTACATCAGAAGCTAACACTTTGATCATTCTAATTTAATTAATTTAGTGGTTTTACTGATTGACTTTGATCGAAATTCCAAAACATATACTCCTGAAGGCAGCTTATCACCAGCCATATCGGTTCCATACCAATTAAAATTTGAATGCGCTCCCGGTATAAGTGGGCGTTCGTCTGATACAAAAAGAAGTTTACCTTTTTGACTAAAAACCTGCATTTTAACGGCTTCAAATTTGGGCCAATGGACAGTCACATCAACTTGATGGACGAATGGATTTGGTGAAACTTCCAGCAATACATTGTCCGTAGGTTTGTTAAGCTCAGGCAGATCGATAAACAATAAATGATCCATATTGAAATAACGTATCAACTCAATCATAAAACCCTTTCGCAACTCAAAATCATCATTAGACCCAAAACTTGAAAACTCTAATAAGGATCCTACTGTTTTATACAAGCCATCAGCATTAGCTATCATAGTATAAGTCTGTTCACCGCCATCTGTATGTATAAGCGGAATGGCCTCATCCAACGGCACAAGATATATGAATAAAATCGATTGCTCACCACTAAAACTAAAGCTGAAATCTGACATAAACGAATCTTCCACACCATGCAACTCACTGAATGAAAGTGGTGGAGAAATATTTTGCTTATCAATTTTAAACTTGTTGTGCACGGGTGTAATGGGATCGGTATGCCAGAATTGAGTTCCCTCCAGGTACAACCTGCCGCCGTGTTCAAGAAACTCAGCCAAAATATTGCCTTCTATCTGAGAGAGCTGTGTGTTCGAATAATACGTACCCAAACATACTATGGCTGCCCTATAGATATCCATTTTCTCTGGCAATACCTCAACATTTCTGTAGTCAATATTCAAACTATCGAGCACGGACATTAAAGCATTAACGGACTGATCATTTTTTGCTTTATTGTAAACTAAAAAAGCGTATTGACCGATGCTTGCCGTATATGTGACATTTAGGAGGTTGCTTTCTGATTCTGTAACCGTTAAACTGAAAACTGCCTCGTGTTCAATAGGGCACTCAGCAGCGACTGACACTTCCACTCCCATTTCAACAGTCGAAAAAGGCTGGATGGTACCAAAATCAAGCTCAGATGGCTGGTAAATAGTGATGTAGGGATCCTCACATGAAATTTCAGCCTTAATATTATTGGCTGCCATCCTGCCAAGATTGCTGAGTTTGATCATCATAGTAGCCTTTTCACCCGGATCAAGATGATTATTATCGTTGTCTTCTATTCGCCAGCCGGCAAAAACTGTTTGTGCAGCTGTGACTTCGTAGCTAATTACTCCAAATTGCTCGCCCAGATTCGATTCAAATGTGATATCAGCAAGCAAAGTGTGACGGTCAGGACAGTTATCGGCTAGCTCAAAACCAAACACCACTTTTGACTCGCTGCTGTTGGCCTGTACTAAACCAAAATAAGCCTGATCCTCTACAATCTGAATCCATGGATCATCTGACGATATACTCACAACCAGGTCAGTAATATCGGTTGTTGCCATGTTATGTACAGTTAAATTCATGACCAGATCACTGCCTTTTTTCGTATCTTCTGCAGCAAGAAAGGTATACTCAAACCTCAATATATCTGACATTTGAAATGTTTTTCGATCTGTACTTCGTTTGTCATCTTCAACTTTAATCGTTAAATTTGATATGCGACTGGGATCTTCAGGCTTACCCATCAGTGAACCCTCATCAGTAATGGAATAGCCCTGTGAAATTAGTTCTGGAACAAGTCGCCGTGCAAAATTCGTTGGCAACTCATTGTAATGACTGCCATGTAAGAGTGTAAAATCTGAATTATCCCCGGCAGATACACCGGCATACCATAAGATACTTTCTTCCACCAACAGTTCATTGTAATAAAACTCAATACTGCCATCGGGGTATAGAACTATTGCAAACTCACCATATCCAAGATTAACATCAGCATAATAAAGTGGTTGTTTCCACCGAAAAGCCGCCTTTGAGGCATCACCCTCATACCATATTCCTTCATCCTCCGAAAGGCGCGAATAATACTTCACAGGAGTAAACAAAAAAGCAGAGATATTGCGCATTGTTCGGAACAGTACATAAGTATCCTGGTAGTATGGCCAAGGGTAAATTTCAGGGTCAAAAAGGATAAAACCATCTTTATGTACAAATACCTCATTGTAGTACGACCCATAAAATGGAAAACTGAATTCAAGCTCTTGGGAAGCAAACTTATAATTTGGCCCTTCCAGTTCAAGCTCAGTTTGAACTATCTCAGGAAAATCAGCAACAAAGTATTGATGATGATAAGGTTGCACAAATTCCCAGTGGAAAGGTGCGATACCACCTTCAGATTCGAGTTGAAAGCTGGCATCAAACACCGGGATTTCTTCAGTTATGATTCTGACTTTATCAAATTGAGGCGTATGCCTTAATCCAAGCCTGGTAATATCATGATCAGTGATCGGTATTTGCTGTTGTGCGCTAACAATTTCTATGGGTTCAGTCTGCGTGTAATCGACAACAGCAAAGCTCAAAATTTCACCCTGCCCTTGCTGAAATGGGTCATTTTCGTGCACCTCAAGATAAAAGTCTGATGCCATACCAGGCTCAATATAGTTAAGTAAAGGGCTTAGATCTAGTCCGATCTCAATGGTTTTAAGACTGTCGTGTGTATTATAACCTTGCATATAGTTTGGACCTCCCTGGAAGTTGAAGGCCGGAAAATACAGATAATGTTCTGGTGTGTTCCGGTTGGTATCAGCTGAGACGCCTGCCACAATTCTAATATGTTCTCTTCGATTGTGTTTTATTTTCAGTTTCATCGTCAACAGTGGCTCATAAGTCCGATGCACATCAATTACATTGACCATGCCATTCCATATCCCTCCATCGTGTACATTTTCAGCCAGGGTTTTATACATCATATAAGCGTAACCCGAATCCGCCCAGTCGGCCCCATAGGAGTTGGCAAATTTGAGCCCACCTATTTCCCAATCACGCATATCTACTACTCCATCACCATTTATATCAAGATGATTGGTATACTGTCCATCTCCATTGTAATCAAACCGGATGCTGTCATTATAACCAACAATCGTCATGGCGTGAGTAGCTACGTTGCCCGGGAATTGTGTGATTACTCTTTTCCCAGCTTCTGGTGTACCTTGGGGCAGGAATTGGAGTGACCATGGGCTGGCTGCATTGAAAATGGCCATCCCACCAATATCGGAACCTTCAAGTCTGTGTTTAAGCCAATGTTTGAGCGTGTAGAGTCCTTCCTCCGCAGAAACATCAATACGATAAACTTCCTTTATTCGATTCTGCATTGCCTGATGGTATTTCTCATAGCCTGTAAGCCATAGCCTTCCATCATCTATGGCCATGCCTCCATATTGGGCTATGGATGGTGATCCCAACATGCGCAATACCTCGAAGCTATGTAGGTAGCTAACACCATACCATCCATTATAAGTCATAAAATTGAATACGAAATGAGATGGAAAACTATTGGTCGAATCAGCTGCCGGAACATTGCGTGCACGACACATTTCATAAGTGAAAAGATACGATACCCCCGCTGCCTGGCCACAACTTGGCCCTATTTGATTGAATATTGGAGGAAAATACGGTAATTCAGCGTTATTAACAAACGGTGGTAGAATGTGATTGCGATGATGCGCGTCCATTTTGAGCTCTGGCAAATTCATGAACCAGACTGAGTCCTCTTTCCCAATAAGAGGCCTAATGTTTTCATGATATAGGGTTTCAAATGAGTTCTGTGAGTATAAACTGCCAGGAAGGTGAAATAGGAATAAAAGAAAGAAGAAGTAACGCATTTATATGTCAAGATTAATAATTATCAAGGCCAACACTAACAAGAAATAAAACCATTGAAACAATGCTTAAGTGCATGCGACTATTAACATGCTAATTTATATGATTTCAACTTATCAGAAACAAAAAAAAGCCGATTCATAATAAATGTAAAAGGACCCAAAGCTTAAATTGCATTGCGTTGGTGTACTAGAATTTAAAAAGAAAAAAAAAGCCGGTGTTGAACCGGCTCTAGTCTTGTCAATTTTTCCAGCAACTCCAAAAACGGTAGCTGCAACTTATTTGATTATTCCACGATTACGCAAGAACGGTGCTTGATCAGGTTCATGACCGCGGAAGTTCACATATAATTTCATAGGCTCGTCCGTGCCTCCCTTTGCAAGGATGTTGTAGCGGTAATTGTTTGCCGTTTCGCGATCGAAAATGCCATTCTCTTTAAACAGTTCAAATGCATCTGAATCAAGCACTTCAGACCAATAATAACTATAATATCCGGCTGAATATCCCCAAACAAAAATATGGTTGAAATAGGTGGACCTATAACGAACGATAATTTCGGGTATCAGGCCGGCATTGTTAAGTGATTCTTTCTCAAATGTCCGAGTATCGCGTAATTCTGAATCTACCAGCGTATGCCAGTCCATATCAAGAATGGCAGCCGACAGGAACTCGGTAAGTATGAACCCTTGGTTAAATGTCCCACTTTCAATGATCTTTTCTACAAACTCAAACGGAATCACCTCTCCGGTTTCATAGTGACGTGCATATACTTCCAACATTTCGGGTCGCGGAGCCCAATGTTCCATAATTTGAGAAGGTAATTCAACGAAATCACGTGGCACATTTGTACCACTAAGGCTTTCATAGTTAACATCTGAAAGCAGTCCATGCAGGGCGTGTCCCATTTCATGAAACATGGTATTGACTTCATCCCAGCTTAACAGTGCTGGTTTATCACCGCTTGGGGCGGTAAAATTATAACAAGTCGTAACAACAGGTGTGATCATTTCACCATTTTCGCGTGATTGCTGCCTGAAGCTGCTCATCCAGGCACCTCCACGTTTTGATTCACGTGGAAAGAAATCCTTATAGAGGATTCCAATATGGTCACCATTGGCTTCTTTAACCTCAAATACCTGAACATCTGGATGATATTTTGGTAAGTCATTCCGGGCTTCAAATGTGATGCCCCACAATTTGTTGCACAGTTCGAAAATGCCATCCCTTACATTCTCAAGCTTAAAGTATGGCCTAAGCTGTGACTCATCAAGATCATATTTCTCTTTACGGAGAATTTCTGTGTAGAAATTCCAATCCCAAGGTTCAAGTTTGATCTGATCACCACGCCGATCGATTAATTTTTGCAGTTCGTCTCTTTCCTTCTTCGACATTGGTACTGCGGCACTCATCAGGTCTTTCAAAAACTGTTCCACAGTCTCAGGTGTTTTAGCCATGGTTTCTTCAAGGGTAAAATGTGCATGATTGTCATAACCAAGCAATTTTGCCCGTTCTACGCGAAGGGCAGCCATGCGCGATGCCAACTCTTTATTATCGAATTCATTATCGTTATCTCCCCGCATGAAATAGGCGGTGTGCATGTGTTCACGCATTTTTCGGTTTTCGGCGAAGTTCAATACAGGGAAAAAGCTTGGGCTGTGCAGGGTGAAGAGCCAGCGGCCTTCTTCTCCGGCATCGGCAGCAGCCTGAGCGGCAGCTGCAACTGCTGTCGGTGGAATACCAGCCAGATCAGCCTCATCATCAATGAGTAGGCTGAAATTATTGGTTTCGGCCAACACGTTCTCTCCATACTGTAATGAGAGCAAAGAAAGCTCTTCATTTATAGCACGCAAACGTTCTTGATCTACAGCATTGAGCAAGGCACCCCCTCGTACAAAATTTTTATATGTTCTTTCAAGCAATGTCATTTGTTCCTGGTCAAGGTTCAAATCATTGCGACTGCGATATACCGCCTCAATTCGCTGAAAAAGAACAGGGTTTAACAAAATGTCATCAGAGTGCGCTGACATCATAGGTGATATTTCCCTTGCTGCCTGCTGAATGGCATCATCGATCAGCGCGGAGTTGTAATTATAAAAAACACCCCCAACACGTTTAAGCAATGCACCGCTGTATTCCATCGCTACGACGGTGTTTTCGAATGATGCTAGCTCTACATTGTTAACAATGGCTTCAATTTCAGCTTTTTGTTCAGCAATGCCCTTTTCAAAAGCCGGAACAAAATGTTCGGTAGAAATCAGTTCAAATGGAGGTAAACCAAATGGTGTGTCAAACTCTTCGAAAAATGGATTCGATTCGATGGTACGGTCACCAGCAGGTGCGCAGGAAGTAATCATCATAATAACAATTAAAATGGACAATAATGTTTTCATAATTAATGGTTTTGAATAATTTGATCAGGCTGCGAAAATAGTGAAAAACAGCATTTCTTTTACATGATAAGGCAATAAAAAAAGCAGCCACTTTCTGACTGCCTCTTCGATATTGATTCAATAAAATGAACGATAAACACGAAGATATATTAGACGACAAACAACCAGAAATCGGCTATTTGATCATCAGGATTTCTTGATTTTAATGGTACATCCAATAGCCCTGGTAGTAGCAGGATCAGGTTGATTTCCCTCCATCAAATTTTGGATAGCAGATTCCACATAGCGTTCTGTGGCAGCATCTGCATCTTCATGATTATTATCGATTGCTCCAATATAACGCACTATTAGATCACCATCTTCCCTGTTCAATAAGAACACATGGGGTGTACGAGTAGCACCATACTCCTGAAATACAGTCTGATCAGCATCAAGTAAGTAGGGATAAGGAAACTGTTTCTGTTCTGCCCTGATTCTCATGTTTGAAAAGCTATCAGCCGGAACAATTGTGGAGTCATTCGGGTTGATCACGATCACAGGGTATCCCATGGGTGCAAATTTTTTATCCAAAGCAATCTTTCTGTCTTCATATGCAACTGAATATGGGCAATGGTTACATGAAAACATTAGAATAAAACCTTTGGCATCAGGGTAATCACTCATGGAAACCATTTTACCATCAACATTCATTAAGCGGAAATCATTGGCTTTGTCGCCAATCTTATAGCCATCGGCATAGCTATAGCCGAAAACGGCCAGGATGGCAACTAATAGAAATACTCTTTTTTTCTTCATTTAATTAATAATTATTTGTTCAACAATTGCATTAAGTTCATCATAGGTATAACTTCCTTCATGGAAGTTACGAAAGCCTTGTTTCTCATTATATATAAAAGTAGCCGGTATTGCACCTGACCAGCTTTCATAAACCTGGGGTATCCATTTGTTGGCATCAGGTTCATGAAGCATAAGGACTTCAGATTTAATTTGATGCCGGTCCATAAAAGGCAGCACCCTATCCTCGAGATTACGCCTGAAATCAAGATTCACAAGGATCATTTTGAATTTTCCATCCTTGTACATTTCATTAATTCGTTCGAAATCGGGCAACTCTTTAACGCATGGAACACACCATGTTGCCCAAAAATTGACTACATATGTGGTATCATTCGATTTGTGAAGCAAGGGTTTAAATTGCTCAAAATTGTATATTTTCACCTGAGATGAGAGCTCAGCTGTTGAAAATAACAGTACAGTAGTGATTATGAATATATATTGTCTCTTCATCGTAGCAAATATAATAATGCCTGATAATAAAAAAACAGGCTTAACTTTTATTAACAAGCATATAACAGGATTTAACGCATTAAGTTCAATCAATAAATCCAATGTCCCGTTTTCGCAGGTTTAAAGCACATAAAAATATAATTCGATAATTTTGCTTCAATTAAACCAAAACATCATTTTCATGAGGCGATTTCTTTTAGCAATTGGCATGATCTTGTTATCTACAATAATGAATGCACAATTTGCACTAACCGGAGAGTTCAGGTTCAGGCCTGAATATCGGGATGGCTATTCAGAACTTAAAACAAAAGATGTTGATGCATCCTTACTTATGGCCCAACGAACAAGAATCAGTTCAGATTATAAAAAAGATTGGCTAGAGGTACGGTTTAGCTTTCAGGATACACGTTTATGGGGCAGTGATAGCCAAGTCAGCAATACTGGTATGTTCGGAAATACATCAAGCCAATCGTTTTATGAAGCATGGGTTGATATGTCATTCGCCACTTATTCATCCATAAGAATAGGCCGCCAGGCATTGGACTTTGATGATAGCAGAATACTTTCACGGCGCAACTGGAACAACAACGGTTTAAGTTATGATGCGTTGAAATATAGGTATTTAAACAAAGGATGGCAATTGGATATAGCATTGTCATATAATAATTTCCAAACCAATGTGTTTGGCAATGAGTTCCCTGGCGACAGGCTGCGAACATTAAATTTCATACGATTGAACCGTCAGTTTACGCCAAGCTTCTCAGCCAGTGTGATTGGACTTGCCACAGGAGTAATGAAATCAGCTCAATCAGAAACCATTTATATTAAAGGCACTTATGGGACCAATTTGGTTTTCAGAATAGAAAATTTTAACATATTTGGCAGCTTCTATTATCAAACAGGCAAACATAGGGATGGAATGCATGTGTCAGCTTGGAACCTTAACAGCAAAGCCACTTATAAATTGGGCAATTGGGAATTAAGTGCAGGTATCTCGATGATCTCAGGTAACGATGCTGAAGATACAAAATTAAATAGTTTTGACTTGTTTTATGGAGCAAGGCATGGCTATTACGGCCATATGGATTACTTTAGTAATCTACAGCCGGTTACCGATAACGGTGGATTGAATGATATTTTCACAAGCTTAAGATGTAAAATAAGTCCAAAAACCAGCTTGTATCTGGACTATCATTATTTTATGCTGAACCGGGAGGTAATGGACCCGCATCCCACTTCACTTTTTTCAGCACTTGACAAACCACTGGGATCTGAAGTTGACCTTGGGTTTATTGCAAATATAAATGATATAGTAAGCCTTAGAGGTGGATATAGCTTTATGGTTCCTACCGAAACCCTGAAAATACTACAAACGAGCACCACCGAAGCTGAGTTCTCAACCTGGATATGGCTCATGCTTACAGTAAAACCAACGTTTATTGTAAGCAATTGACATTGATCACTACTGTATAAACTTTTTCAGGTGATAATTCAACCTTGGCTATTCTGTATTAAGGATTAGGTTGATAATAGAGACCGCATCCAAAATATCAATAATTCCATCATCATTTGCATCAGCATTAGAAGCACAGAAAGGCTCTGGATCATATTCAAGAATTGAATTAATGACGGTCACTACATCCAGGATATCAACGGTTTCATCACAGTTTGCATCACCCGTAATAGTAGAAACCGGATCATCTTCAACATAGATCAAAAAAGTGCAGGTGGAAGCTCCGCAATCATCTGTAATGGTGTAGGTTATTGTATGAGAACCAATCCCCGCACCCTGAGGATTAAATATATTCTGAGAAACCCCGTTACCAGAATAGAATCCCCCTTCTGGTTCAGCACCAGATAACGCCAACGGATCATCACTCAGAAATACCTGAATATTTTCAGGACAAAACATTTCTGGTAGTACATTAACTACTATGCTGAATGTACAACTGCTGGTGCACCCCGCCTCATTGGTATATGTATAAGTGATCTGGTGGCTACCGATGCCGGCAATTTCGGGCATGAAATTATCACCTACTACTCCTGTACCGCTAAAAACTCCACCCGAAGGTGTTGCCATATCCAGTTCAAAAGGCTCGTGATTAAGACACACTGCAAGGTCGCCGGAACAATTAACCTCAGGCAAAGAAAAGACCTCAATGATGAAATGACAAGCAGAAAAGCATCCTTGATCTGACTCAACTACATAATCAATATGGTACATGCCTGGACCAACTATCTCCGGAGAGAAATAATTCCCGGAAATACCTTCCCCATAATATATACCACCTTGCGGAGTAACCATATCAAGCAATAGAGGTTCTTGATCGATGCAGAGTTCAATATACTCGGGGCAATTAACATTTATATAGGTTAGCAAATTAATTGATGCACCTTGCCAATCATCAATTATATTCTGTCCTTCACCATTATCCAAAAACACATCGGAAAGGCCAATATCTAACACTACATCACCAATAGTTGAATTGACTAATATTCCAATTGCAACCACAGCACCTGAATCACCTGAAAAATAGCTCTGAGTTGCAGATGATGCTACAATATGGATTTGATCAGGCTGCATCATCTCAAATTCAAGTAAATGGTCATCAGCACGATCAGTCAGGTATGAAAATGCAGGATCGTCATAAAACGCTAAGCCGTCAGGAAGTTGAAGAGTGAATGATAAAGCACTAAAAGGTAAATAATTATCAACATATATGAGAACTGTGATGGTATCATTCGGGCAGGATTCCATTTCCTGCACATAAAGCATATTAGGCAATACGGATTGTGCGCCCAAATCAATGGAAATCTGGTTATTCACTGGATCGTTACTGAACACATTTAGTAATCCATTATAATTTCCGGGAGTTGGATGATGGAAATAAACCTCCAGTTCATAGTATGATTCTGGTTCAACCAGAAATGGCAATTCCTGACTTGACCAAAACGATGTGTTCGTAAATGTCAAGTCATTAACAATAAGGTTTGCCAGGCCATTATTGTAAATAGTGAGGCTCTGCATGGAAGTATCCACTATTAACACCTGGCCAAATTCCAATGTATCAGGCACGACTATTTCGGGAGCCAGTATTTCAACCTGTCCGTCATAAAAGGCAGTTACAATATTCTCATCAAAAATATCTGTTATAAACACATTGGACAATGATAGTGGATAAATACCCGAAGGACCATAAATGTTAAAAGAGATCGTTACAACAATTCCTTCATTACCCAGGAATTCATCTTGCCTTGGCGAATAGGCTTCAACACGGAGGATGTCCAAATCAATCATTTCAGCCGTAACAATATGATCAGTCTTACGGCCTGATAATACAGCTGATCCATCAACAAAATTGAGTGATTCTGGTAGGGTCAGGTCGAAACGGAATCCGGAAAAGGTTTGCATATTATTGATAGATAAACTAATCGTTCCCTGCTCACCGGAGAAAGCCATCATTGATCCACAATGCAATTCATTAATTACAAATGAATTGGCCAGAAGTCCTACTTCCAAGGTAGGATGATGCGGATCGCTGGAGTGGATGGTCATGGTTTCACTAAACTGGCCAGCTATCTGAGCCTGAAATCGTATGGTGACATCTTGGTTCTCACCGGGACCAATACCGAAAGAAGTGTTTCCTACGACAGAAAATAATCCGCTTGTGAAGGTTAAATTTGTCACAAACAGCTCGATGCTTCCATTGTTACTAATGATAAGCACTCGGTCTTCAGATTCACCTAGAGGAACATTTCCAAAATCAAGTTCATCATCACTT
>RRYU01005189.1_pt1 | contig 13472 bp, 12 predicted proteins | sample 2162651 | NCBI WGS metagenome assembly RRYU01 (sample SAMN10267283, study PRJNA491782) | microbial mat metagenome | isolation source: biomat in the production well | place: Japan: Minami-Kanto gas field, natural gas well KTG3 | collected 2017-06 | reverse complement strand
ACAATGCCAAGCACATCTCCAAGGTGTAACGACCTACTCCCGTTATAGGTCGAGATAACAGTCTTGCGTCTATTCCGATTTTCATTGTTTTATTATGGCCAAACTGTCTCTCTAGCAGCGCATTAGATTTTGAGTCGACTATCCGCCTACATCCTGTGTATCTAGTGCTACTTTTATTGAACGAGAGTCCAGACCACATCAGTGTATACGGTTGGCCTTTCTCCTTCAATCGGGACCATCACCAGGGTGAGATTTCTCAATAATCCAAATTGAAGGAAATTGCTTAAATATTGTAGTTTTACGATTAACGAGGCGAGACGACAGTATATGAAGTGCTTCAAAGAATTATCATTCTGAAAATCCGGGTTTGCCCGCACCCAGACGATATGCCAGCCATACCAGCGGAGCCCATGCGATTACCAAAATCATTATCTCTAGTTTTGGCAACACAACAGATAAACATGCCATTGGCAGCAACCAAAGAATATTGATGGCAAGAATCAACATGCTTACACGTTTATGCTTATGACTATTTCCGGTTCCCAGCATGATTCCAAATACCTTATTTGTGGATAGATGATCCACATTATGAAGCAGTGTTACAGCATGTTGATACGCATGAGATTTATGTGCCTCATACCAGCGCTCACCGGCTAGCATTCTGCGCATAAGCGTGAACGTCGCATCCACCCAGAATACACCGCTAAGAATAAGCCAAACCCAGATAGATAGTATGCCCTCTACCACGCTTATCAGCGCCAACATTCCAAGGGTGTAACCAAGAAAGGTACTGCCCACATCCCCCATGAATATCCTGGCTGGAGGCCAGTTAAATACCAAAAATCCCAACACCGAGGTGGAAAGAATAACTAATAATAGCTCTAAGCTAGCAGCAGATGAAGGCAGGATAGAAGCGGAACTCCATTCTCCAAACCATAGAACGAGAATAACACCCAAGGCTATAAAGATGGCCTCTGATCCCGCAAGTCCATCAATACCATCCATGAAATTAAATAGATTGAGCCACCACATCAACACGAGGACTGACAAGCCAAAACCAATCAGCCCCATATCAACGATGTAGTTATCAGACTGGCCAGAAAAGAACCCGGCCAACAACCACACCCCTATACTCACGCATAGAAGCTGGACCAGCAGTCGCCAACGGATGGCGATGTGTATGAAGTCATCCCACAACCCAACGATAGCAATCAAACCGCCACATCCAATCAACACTACCCATTGATTTTCCGGTAGATACCCTTGGTAGAGTAGTATGAAAAGGGCCAAAAGAAATGGCAATACAAAACCGAGACCGCCTCCATGAGGCATAGTTCCGGTATGGGAACTTCTATTGCTGGGGTTACATACCAGTCCTATTTTTTGTGCGATACGCAGTGTCAGATAGGTTACAAGCGACGAAACTATGAGAATAGCTAAGATTATAACCGGCGGCATTCAGGCAAATCCCTTGCTTCAAGGTTAAAGGGACGCGGAGAAACCCCTAAGGTTTCTTCGGCTGCATTGTGGTCAAATATCATATCACGATTCATCCTATCAACCATACAGATCGACCAGTGTCGAAAACGCGGTAATATGCGTATCAAACCAATCGCTGTCATGAATACCCAACGTGGCAACCGAGCAAAACGTGGTTTTTTCTCTAAGGCCGAAAACACCCTGCTAACCATCTCTTTATACGGCAATATCTCTCCACCGCAAAGATTATAAGTCTGGTTCACTCCAGATTGGGAACTCATGGCTGCGTAACATGCCTTTGCGACGTCCCCAGCATGAACGGGCTGGCGCAATCCACTGGCATCACCAAGCAATGGAAAGAAGCTCCAACGATGTATAAAGCTGGCAATCTCAGAGATATTCTTATCCTTACCTAAACCGTAGATCAAGGTAGGCCGAATAATTACCCATTCGATACCTCTATCTTCCGCCCAGGCCTGAAGCCGCGCTTCACCATCAGCCAGCTTGTTGGCCACATCCTGCTCAGCAGGATCAGAGGAATCGTCTTTGGTAAAGCGGCTGGTAGAGGACAGCGCTACCACACGTCTAGCCCCGTGAGCCTCCAATAGCGCAAAATGCTCTTGAATGGTCCAGATCGGAGCAAGATAAATCCAAAATGGCATAGGTGTTTCAGATATTGGTACTAAGGACGGTAAACGTCTCCATTTAACTCCATTGTTCACGTGACTAATCTCACGTCGTGAGAACGCAAAAACCTTCCAATCAGCTTGCGCCAACACCGCCAACAGATACTCACCCACCAAGCTGGTAACACCGATGACACCGGCCCTTTTTGGTAAAGACGTCTCTGTATCACTGCCCACGATTGATCCCTAACAATCGACCAATACGCTTTACTGTGTAATAAGTAGCTACCAACCCAAACCTAAACCAAACCCCAAGGGTCACTAACCACATAAGCACACCCGGATACTGATGCCGAAAAAACTTACGGTAAAACCGAATCATCCCTTTGTGCTTGTACCACTCCACAAAAATCGGGCGTGAACTGCTACACACCCCAAGGTGGTGAACAATGATTGCATCAGGGACAAAAAGTATCTCCCAACCTTTCTGGCGAAAACGCATGCAGAGGTCCAGATCTTCACAATGAAGAAAATAGCCTTCATCCCAGAGACCGACATCTTCCATGGCTTTGCGTTTTACCAGCATACAGGCACCTGAGATAGCTTCTACCTCAACAGGAAACTCTGGCAATGGTTGCTTGTGTAAACTGAAATCATAGAACAGCCGCGGCCATCGAGAAGCAAGACGACTCAGTCCAAAAGCTCTAACAAATGAGCGCCAGGGTGTGGGTACTGCCCTGCGTCCTCCTGCCTGTTCGCTTCCGTCAGAATTAGTAAGCAGCCCTCCAACCATGCCAACGTGATCATCTTCTTTCAAGGCATCCAACAAGCCAAGTAATGTTCCTGGCTTAAAAGAGCAGTCTGGATTGAGAAATAACAGAAATGGAGAAGATGAACTACGTATTCCCATATTACAGGCTGCTGCAAAACCAATATTGTCAGAGTTTTTAATTATCTGTACTTTTGGCAACCCCTGCAACGCATTCAAGCTACTATCCGTTGAGGCGTTATCAACCACAACAATCTCTACCTCAAGCGCACAACTTAATAAAGATTCAACGCACTGCACCAACAATGGACCGGCATTATGATTAACAATGACAGCCGAGATGATATAGCTCATATCCGTTTTCTATAAAATATTGCTAAAATTAATCGCTTATCTAATGCCTGCCAGATATCAGCTATAGAAGCAACTCTGTTCTTTTGGATATCCCTGCGTTTTCGCCACATATTAGACACACCCAGCAAAGCATCCCTCTTAGCGCGCAAAATCACCCTTCCCCTTCCACGTAGAGCGAACCAGATGATGCTCACAAAGTTGAGCGCCAGATGCAAAGGTAATAATAGCCAAAACAAAATACCCGGCATATTTTTTATAAAAGTCCAGACCAGATTGCGATGTCCATGATACAGCGCAAAATCACTGTCCTGACCACCAGTGGTACCAGAGCCAACATGAAGAACAACCGATTGCGGTACATATAAGCAGCGGTAGCCTGCAAGCCGCAGACGGAAACCGAGATCGACATCTTCTACATAACAAAAATAGTCCTCGTCAAACCCACAGAGTTCGCGCAAGATGCTACGTCGATAAAGCGCTGCTGCTGCACAAGGTGAAAACACTTCATTGTTATTTTGTGAAGAATCTTGTTCAGGTGCGCCATGACCCTTGCGCCATATAAGGCCACTCATGTGATACACATCTCCTACCCCATCTAGAACTGTGGGATCGGTCGCATTAAGCATTTGACTACCGAACACATCAAATTCTGAATATGATTCGGTCGCTAATAGCAATGTTTCTAACCAACGTGGTTCAGCAAAAGCATCTGGGTTGATAAATGCGATCCATTCCGACTCCTTGGATGCCGCTTCGATCGCTATGTTATTGCCGCGCGCAAAGCCCACATTCTGGTCGAGCGCAATCAACCGCACATCAAGAAACTGCCGTGCAATCTCAAGAGAGTTGTCGGAACTAGAGTTATCCACCAGAATAATCTCGTGCGGCTTGACAGTCTGATTCAATAATGCAGTCAGGCATCGATCAAGAAATTGTTCACCGTTCCAGTTAACGATGATGATAGTGACCTTCGGCCATGCCTTTTGCCGCAAGTCGGACAAGCGTCTTTCATCTATGCCTTTCATTGGCAGACCCTTATCGGAATGACCAACGCTTGTGGCCGACGTAGCTGGTGAAAACGGGTACTGCCACGCCGACTGCATGTGCGATTTCTCGTACGAACAATGTCACTCCCAGCGATGGCAAGAGGTAATACGCCATGCCCATGCTGATAGCCCAAGTTTGCAATATGGCAACAAGATTCACCAGAATAAAAAATGCGACTGAGCGATGAACTGACTGCTGACCTTCCTCGAACACAAACAACTTAGCCAGCACAAAGGCGGTAATCATCCCCGTGACATAAGCAAAGATTACAGCGAAAGAAAAATCTAGCCAAATACTATATACAATTCTGGAGCCAAAGTTGATGACTGCCGCTGTCCCGCCAGTCAGCAAAAATACTAGAAATTGTCGCGACATAAATTGCTGAATCACGCAGTTACTTCCTTGGCTATACCTCGACCAAAACCAATACTTTCAGAGATACCTCTGTCCTCTGGATAGTAGTAAGAGGTATCAGCGACCCATAAGCCTTCAACTGGCAACTCAACTGGAGGCAGCTTGTTTAGATAACCAGGTTCGCAAATCGGCTGCGCGTAACGGTAACGGCTTGCGCTCAATTCAATAAAATCTTCGTCGTTGAGTGCCGGATTGATCTTCTTCAAGTAGCGGCGCACCTTATTGATGAAGGCTTGATCTGGTTCAGAATATTTCGGATGCTCACCAGGCATGTAAAATGGGATATAGACAATGTGCTGATCCAGCGGACGCAAGTTGGTATATTCCACTAAGCCAGGTATGTCCATTTCAGGGTCATTGATGTTCAACCAGAAGTTCTCAGTCAGCGTTTTTCGTAGCTTGACGATCACACACACAACCGCGATATTATTAATCGACTGGAAACGTTGCAAGATGTCGGATGGCATATCAGGCATCAGATGGGATACATAGGGTAGCGGAATGGTACTGATCACCTTATCAAAAGCTTCGACCTGCCCTGACACCTCCACACCCTGCACCACACCATCTTCGATAACAACCTTGCTAACCGGAGTTTTGAGGCGAATTTCACCACCATGTTCTTCTATATCAATGCGCATAGCTTGTAGTAGAGTTTCAGACCCACCTTCTAGGTGACCTAACTTTTCACGGAACAGGCTATAACGAGAGCGGCCAATTCGCCGAATCCTACTCCATATCCAGGCTGCTGAAAGGTTATCAGTGTAATCGTAAAATTTGTAGTCAAACAGCCGACGCCACAAAACCTCATAAGCCTCTTTACCCACCCAGTGTTTGATCCAACCAGTAGCTTCGACATGATCTAGCGGCTTCCAGTCGACACGTTTGGTGGAGAGAAATGCGTGGAGGCCATAGCGAAATTTAGCGATAAGGCCCAAGCCTCGGAATTTGAGAAGCGCGACCGGATTGCCCCAAGATTGCAGCTGCCCCTGATACCAATAACCCATCTTCGTTTCTACCCAGCGCATCTTGTCGGCCAATCCCAATTCATCCAGCACCGTCAAGAACGCAGTATCGGAGATGCAATGAAAGTGGTAGTAGCGTTCTATGGTCAAGCCGGAAAAATCGAACGCCGCCGTCATTCCACCCACTCTGTCATCAGCTTCAAAGACGATCGGTTTATGTCCATCACGTGCTAATTGATAAGCTACAGCCAGACCCATCGGACCAGCACCCAATACGGCTATACGTTCACCCATGCTCAAAACTCCAAGACTACTTTGCCATAAGTTGGATCGTTAAAGGTTTCATCTATGGCTTTGGCAAAAGGTGTGTTAGGCACACCAAAAATCCCAGGCCAATCGATCACCTCAAACTCATCCTTCCCCACCAGAGCAGCTAATTGTTGGGTTGTAAATGGAGGATCACGATCAAACAATGCCCACGTCCATAGAAGCGAATAAAACAACCAATAAGGAATCTTCACGATCTTAGTGCGCACATGCGTTACCCGCTTGATCTCACGGATGATGTCGATGTAATCCAGCTTTTCATGCCCAGAGATATTGTAGACTCCATCCTGAATGTGATTCTCAAGGCAACTAATGATAATGTTGCAGAAATCCCCTACATAAAGCGGTTGGCGCATGTAGCGGCCATCGCCGGGTATAGGAAATACCGGGACCTTCTTCATGAAGCGAGACAACCACCCTAAGTGCTTACGATCAAACCAACCGAACATCAAGGTCGGCCGCAATACAGGGCACGGAATACCGCTCGCTATAACTAGCTCCTCCTGTTCTCGCTTGGTATTAGTATAATAATCATCTGCCATCGACTCGAGTACCGACGAACTAATGTGCACCAAATGTGGCACATGGTACATCTTCATCGCTTCCAGCACCCACCGGGTAGAATCGATATTGTTGCGTACAAAGTCTTGATAAACATTACCGCCGATCTGCGCCTGCAACATCACCACCGAATCTGCACCATCAAAATGCCGCTGCCACTCACCCTGCTCAGCCAGATCAGCATATTCTGTAACAATATCCGGTTGCATCTGCTTGAGCACGGCAAGGTTGGATCGATGTTTGTCGAGGACAACAATATTGGTATAGCACTTTGCCTTGAGACGAGCCACAAGATTCTGGCCAACCAAGCCAGCGCCACCAGGCAATATGATTTTTTTATTCACGATCCATTCGCTCATTCCGTCTAGAAATCATTCAAAACTTTAACCGTTTGAAAATTACTGTTGGCATCCAACGGATTATCAGCATGATCCAATTCCAGAACCAGGGCGTGTACAAGACGTCTCTTCGCTTAGTGATGGCGCCTTGAATATCTCGCGCTACACTTTCTGGCGTGACAGTCAGCCGCTCCGGCAAATTTAGTTCAGCTGTCATCGATGTCGCCACAAACCCCGGCTTAATTGTCAGCACATGAACACCACTATTGAAAAGTCTCGCTCGCAGCCCTGAAGCGTACGTATCGATAGCAGCCTTGGCCGCACCGTAAAAATAGTTGCTGGCTCTGCCACGATCACCAGCTACCGAGCCAATTACCGCTATAACCCCTTTGCCTTGTTGTTCAAAGCGCCTAGCCAGTCCAGCAAGGCAGACGATCACGCTTTCGGCATTAGTACGAAATTCCGCGATGGCATAAGGTAAATCGGTTTCGCTGCGTTGCTGATCTGGCAGGGTTCCATGTGCAATCAGTGCTACGTCGATAATTTCCAGGGCCTGCCATGCAGTATCCACCATCTGCGGAATAAGGTCGCTATTATTGGCATCCATCACAAATGTTTGCACATCATTTGCTCCGCGAGCGGCAAGATCTGTGCATATTGTCTGAAGTCTATCGTTATTTCTAGCCACTAAAAAAAGCCGTGCGCCTTGTTTTGCGTAGCGCCGCGCTACAGCTTCAGCAATACCGGAGGTGGCACCTATTATGAGGATGTTTTGATTCATTGAGTAACTCGCTTCCAGAAACATGACAAAAGTTGTGGGTCACGCAAGGTTTCTATGCTTTCCCAATGTGGGTAGGCTTGTTTGAAATGTGTTGCACCCATGTGCGCGTCCTTGGCGGGGTATAACCTACCGCTAGCCTCGTGCACCAAGGCATCCAGTTTGCTGAACAGCCGCTCATTCACCTGATCGCGTTGCGGAAAATCAAGCGCCAGCGAAACGCCGTGCAACGGAAATGACAGCAATCCAGGTGAGGCAAGCTCACCGCACTGTTTGAGCACTGCCAAGAAGGAACCGGCACCACTTTTAGAAATCTGCTGCATGACGGCGCGAATTACTTCTGGCCCATCTTGTTGCGGCACGACACACTGGTACTGCTGAAACCCAGCTCTGCCATATATACGATTCCATTGCTGCAGACGATCCAGCGGATAGAAAAATGGGTCATATCCAACCATATTTGTAACTTCTTTCTTGCGCTGGCGATGGTAGTAAAAGGTATTGAACACTCGTAGACTTAGAGAATTAACCAATGAGAGAGGCGGGTCGATGGGCATGCTCAAGCCACCAGCAGACGCCAACTCAATAACGCCATTTTTTGCATGATTCCCTGCAATGTAATGGCCACGCCCTGCTTGCTGGCCGCTGGCCAGACAATCAATCCATGCCACTGTGTATTCATGTGAAGTGTCATGCATCTGCGAGAGCTCGAAAAACTCATTGAAACCACCGAATCTGATGCTGCGCTGCTCGATTTCGCTGGAGGACACTCGTCGTAGCTGAAGCTCTACGGCCAAAATCACGCCAGTTAGGCCCAAGCCACCCACGGTAGCCGCGAATAGATCTGGCCTCTGAGATGGGGAGCACTGAGTAATCCCTTCGTCGCTACGGTACACCACCAATTGCTGTACATGGCGACCAAACGTTCCCATAACGTGATGGTTCTTGCCATGTACATCGTTAGCGACGGCACCACCCAACGTGACAAACTTAGTGCCGGGCGTTACCGGTAAAAACCAACCGCGGGGCAATGCAATATTGATCAGCTCTGCCAACATCAACCCTGCCTGTGCCAGCACAACGCCGTTCTCCCAATCCACAGCCAACACTCTATCCATATTCTGCATAGCAAGCACATGGCCCGACTCTGCTAGGCAGGAGTCACCGTAACTTCTCCCACAGCCAAATGCCAAGGTTGCACCCTGTCCTGCGGTTGCAATAGTGGTCAAGCTTTGCGACACATCTTCCGGCCAGCAGACAGGATGAGAAATCTGGGGGTGACGGGGATACCGTCCCCAAGAAAGCATTTGGCCCATCAGACGGTAGCCAAGGCAAAAACAAGCACCAAGGCGAATCCTATCCAACGACTCACGTTGTCACGCAATGCAAACACAATCGGGTCGTCATGCATTTGTCCACGGTGTGCCAACAACCACACACGACTAAGCCAGAATAGCAGCAGTGGGCAAGCTGCCCACATCCATTGCTGAGAATGATACAAAGTACCAGAAGCTGCATCATTTATATAAAGTGCCAGCACCAGTACCGAGATGTATCCAGATGCCCCCCCGAGCGAGGCCAACAACTCAAAGTCTGCAGGATAGTAGCCACGACCGGCGGTCTTTTCTGTTTTGCTATTTTGACGGGCATCACACAGCTCCGTATAGCGTTTAACAAAAGCCAAGCTTAAAAAAATGAACATGCAAAAGGCCAGAATCCAAAATGTTGCCTCCAGCGACATGGCCGCTGCCCCAGCAACCACACGGACAATGTAAAGCATGGCTAAAGTTACCACATCGAGCATCACCACACGCTTAAGCCACAGCGAATAGGTGAGCGTCAGGAGGTAGTAAGCAGCAAGCACGCCAGCAAATTGGATAGGCAAGTACCATAGTGCTATAACGAAAGCACTAATCAAGAGAGCTGGTATAAGTGCCAGAGTATGGAACATTGAAAACGAACCTGATGCTAATGGCCGTTTGCATTTTGTAGTGTGTTGTCTATCGTCGGGCAGATCAAACAGATCATTCAATAGATAGACGCTTGATGCACAAGCCCCAAATGCAAGAAAAGCCATCAGACCACTCAAAAGAAGCGGGGCTTCCATAATGCGGTGCGAAGCAAGCAATGGCACAAACAGCAATAAGTTCTTTGCCCACTGATGTATACGAAGCGCCCTGATAAGAGTACGAAAATAAGGTGGGCGATTCTCAAAAACCGTTTCGATATGACCGATCCTACTGGCGGCTGCCAGCACACCTCGCTCAGGATTAGCAACATGAATCACTGCGGCCGATTTCCATACAGCCAGGTCTGCTGATGAATTGCCAACGTACTCATATGCTTTTTCACCAAATCGATCTACCAGTGCATCACGCTTATTATTAGATGAAAGATTGTGCTTTTCTGTACCAAGTACTTCATCAAAAATACCTAAGTGATCAGCAATAGCTTTTGCAATTCTTTTGTCAGTGGCGGTTGCAAGTATCAGCGTATCTCCCATATCTTTTCTTTGCTGCAACCAGGTAAGTAATGCCATGTTGTATGGAAGATTTTCAATATTAGGTAGTACAGCATCTGCTAATCTATTTTTGAGATGTGCTTTTCCACTTATAAGCCATACTAATAGATTAAAAAAACGTAATGGATACAGTCGAATAAATAGAAACAGATTATCTATCAGCATATCCGAATTAATAAGGGTGCCGTCTAGGTCTACAACAATAATTCGCTTTTTAAAATTATTATTAATTTCCACACTCATCCTTACAACCTTTGTCGTATTATATCATTTTGTATTTACATTTTTAGATATGCTCGTACTCATATTATCATACGTAACAAAAAGGGCTTTTACTCAGATCTTCTGCAAACAGTATTACATTGACTAGAAACAATACCCTTGAGCTCCTGCCAATATTTTACTTACTGTTCTGCGATACAGAGTTGAAATAAACATTTGGGCTTCCCCAAATAGCCCAATCCGCATATTTGTTGCCCGCTTTCCCTGCGTCTACTGACAAAATAACATCTACCCGTTTATTCTCGAAATGTTTTAGATCCACGTGCGCTTGATTCCAACTTCTTTCACTGGGACGCACATATGGATTGATTGTCCTTTCCAGTAGAACCTCTTTATTACCATCCAATACAACTTCGACTCGGAAGACAGCTCCATCAGCCCCTGTTTCATTCCAGACTGCAGGATGAATGGCTGTGAATACATGAAGTGATGGAGCAAAACCCAGATCGAGACCACGAAATACCAGTGATGCCTGAGGATTCATCCAAATACTTGCTTTTTCAACACCATTTACAACAACTGAAACATCAATATTAGGCTCGATTGCAGCATTCACTATATCGACAGTTCGCCAGTGCAGAAGCGAAATTCTTTTATCTCCTTCTTGGTGGTCAAGATTTTCCGCATAGACATTTACGCTCTCTACAGCTTGTTCACTCGCAAACAGACCCAGGGTATCACTACGTGCGCCCAACAACGCAAAGTTAATGAGCATTTGTGCTACAAATAGCAACACCATAATCATATATCTGGCATAATTTTGCATCCACTTCAAACCCAGTGCGATCAGTAGTGGGCCAATAACCTGCAAACCATGTAAGGCTGGTACCGCTGGCGCACTAAACACTCCTATTATGAGCAGACTAGGAATTAATATTCCATAAAGAACAATGAAACGATGCTCAGAAAAGTATTTTACACAGGCGTAATAAGCCTGAACAGTAAACAGTATTCCTATAATACCTGGAATACATACGAGGGAGTTTTGCAACACCTGATCAGCATTAAAGGGGTAGATATCGAAAAATCTTGGGAACACCGTTTCATATATATTATGCAAGCGTATCCATACCATTTCACCCAGTGATATATCTTTTAAAAAGTTCTGTGTAACGAGATCAGACGGTATTTCTAATATAAGTCTTGTCCAGATAAACCATGGCAGGATCATTAAGAAAAACATCGCGGTATATCGAGCTGCTGGCGAGTGTAATAATGCGCGCCCGACATAACCATCTCTTAACGACTGGACAAAAAGATATAGACCATAACTCGCTGCAAACACTATTGCATAGGGATGAGACAGATATGCCAAAGCCGATAATATACCAGCAACAGCATTCCAGCCTTTATAACATAATGCGTGCACCGCAAGTAAGAGATAAAATGCAGCAAGAGCTTTGGGCCAGGTAAACAATACCTGCGATATATAGTACGGACTAAATACTATAAGGAGCAGACCTAACAGCAAATACTTGCGCCTTAGACCCATACTTTTAAAGAGAAGAGCGGCAGCTATGAGTATCATCGCATTTAGAACAATCCCCACAACCAGGAATTGACTGAAATAACGATCCACTCCAAGAGAACCAACATCAGGCCATGAAGTTCCTACATATTTAAATTTTGGTAACGGTCCTTCCTGTCTGGCAGGAGGATCTAGCGCAGCCCTGAACGGAATAGCAATCAGCGCCATCAATATAGGTCTGTTTGATATTTCCTGACCAGGCATAAGTGGACGCTCATTTTTGAATGAGATATCGCGTAAAAAAAACTCACTAACGATATATGGCAAGTAGTTATCCGCAGGCAAGTGACCAGTTATGGTCTGTATCTTGACATGGAGATTATGGTTCTTGATGACATATGGGCCATCAAACAAATTGTCTGGGAATTTAATTGAGAGGTGACTGATCGCTATGCAAAGTACCGAAAGGAGCAACCAGTACAGCCAAGCTGCAGATATTCTTTTTACATTAGATTGCCTCAGCCATGCTGGTACATCAGCTTTTACCCAGTACACTATTGAAACAACATTTAATAAAAGTATTATAGATATTGATACTGTTTGATGATGTGACTCAAGATTGCCAACAACCAGACCAAAGATGGCAAAAACTACGGTACCTATAGCACTTCCATAAGCTAATATTCCAAGCCCGTCTGTTATATTTCTTGCTGTTAATAGGTGCAGTATAGAAATACCCGTTAGTGGCAGGAATATACAAATCAATGTTGCGTAGGCAAAATCAAAAAATAATTGAGCTACAGATGGGAACATCCCTATTCACCCCTGGAGGTACAAATTGCTAACATTTGTTTCGAATCTGTTCCTATGCGTCTGAATTCAATAAGACGAAAACCACATAAAGTAAGCAACTCAATGGATTCAGATTGTGAGTACTGTTTACAATGGAACATGGGGGCAGGGTTTCCAGTTGCGCCAGGGAATGGTGGAGGTATAGCACTAAAATGCTGATAACGCGTATATGGATGGATAGTCATTTCTGGCCATTCATTATCATCTGGCGTTGTAATTACTAGCATATTACATTTTTTCTGCAGCGCTTTTAGAATGGGCACTGGTGACCAAAAAAGATGTTCCAGTATTTCTACCATAAAACATATGTCGAATCTGCCTTCTGGAAGTGTCCAAAATGATGAATCGAGATCCGTCTGGTGAAAAGATAGGTTGTCTGGTTTAAATGATGGTAGATAATTATCTTGATCGACGCAGACAACTTCCTCAAATATCCCCGCATATGACATTTCAGCTAGACCAAGAAAAGAACCAAGTGAAAGCAATTTGCCTCTATTAAACGTTTCGCCAAGTGTATATTTGATTGAATGTTGCATTACTTGATAATTCCATGTCATTTGCAAATCACAATATTCCTGATGGGGCGTCCCTTCGGCTGCTTGCGCTGTGTATTTCAAATATTAAGCAAGGAGACTTGACTGGATTGGTAGTGTCAAAAATCTTTCGCACATTTGATTGGCGGAAGTTCATG
>RRYU01004476.1_pt1 | contig 13472 bp, 15 predicted proteins | sample 2162651 | NCBI WGS metagenome assembly RRYU01 (sample SAMN10267283, study PRJNA491782) | microbial mat metagenome | isolation source: biomat in the production well | place: Japan: Minami-Kanto gas field, natural gas well KTG3 | collected 2017-06 | reverse complement strand
CCCCCCGCATCGAACCCGGGGCCCCACACAGGACGCACGTCGGCGGAAACAGGGCCGACATGAGCGGGACTGCACCGACCCACTTGTCAACCAAATCACGGATCATTGGTTGACAACCGACGCAAGCCCACTAGCATATGGCGTTTTTCCGCTCCCGTCCGTCGGTCCATCTTACTCATGTCACCCAAGCCCTCCCCGCTATCCGCCTCGCTCTTGCGCCACGACTGGTTGGTCGAAGAGATCCAGAGGATCCTGGATCTGCCCATGAACGACCTGGTCTTTCGCGCCCAGACGGCCCACCGTCTCTATTTCGACCCCAACCGCGTCCAGGTCAGCACGCTCTTGAGTATCAAGACCGGGGCCTGCCCGGAGGACTGTGGTTACTGCGCCCAGAGCGCGCGTCATGAGACGGGACTCGAGCGCGAGTCCTTGATGCCGGTCGATGAGGTCCTGAACGCCGCGAGGACCGCCCGCGACCAGGGCGCCACCCGATTCTGCATGGGCGCGGCCTGGCGGAACCCGACCGACAAGAACCTGGAGCAGGTCGTCGCCATGGTCGAAGGCGTCCATGGGCTCGGTCTGGAGACCTGTGTCACCTTGGGCATGCTGACCGCCCCGCAGGCACGTCGTCTGAAGGATGCAGGGCTTGACTACTACAACCACAACCTCGATACCTCACCCGAATTCTACGGCCAGGTGATCACGACCCGGACCTTCCAGGATCGTCTGGATACCCTCGAGCATATTCGCACCGTTGGTCTGAAGACCTGCAGCGGCGGCATCCTTGGTATGGGCGAGTCGCGCCTCGACCGTGCCTCCATGTTGCGACAGCTGGCCAATCTGCCGGCGCATCCGGAGTCCGTCCCGATCAATCTGCTGGTCCGTGTCGAGGGTACACCCTTGGAGGACAGCGAGACACTGGATCCGTTCGAGCTTGTCCGCGTGATCGCCGCCGCCCGGATCCTGATGCCCGCGTCCTATGTGCGCCTGTCAGCCGGCCGAAGCGAGATGAGCGATGAGCTACAGGCGCTCTGCTACCTGGCCGGTGCCAACTCGATCTTCTATGGCGACCGACTGCTGACCACACCGAACGCCGAGGCCGATCGCGACCGCGCCTTGTTCGCCCGTCTCGGCTTGGCCTTCGAGGAGATGGAGCCGGAACGCAACGAGCCAGGCGCCTGCCACAAAACCGCGCAACCCACAGTCCCCGCTTAGAGCGGCCGAATGGGAGCATCGAACCGCGAAGGCGCGGAGTCCGCAAGGTATTTCAGCCGGTTGGCGCACAACGTTGGCTCAGATTCATCGAGTGCTCCGGGACGATACAGGCAAGGAGAGCCATCGCAGCTCTTCACCTTCTTTGCGCCTGTGCCGTCGAGACGACCATGCCCCAACCGCCTGACCTGAACGCCGAGCTCTCGCGCCTGCGCGCCGCGGATCTCTATCGGCGTCGGCGGGTGCAGGATGGTCCGCAGCAGCCGGAGGCCATCGTCGACGGTCGGCCCATGCTGAGTTTCTGCAGCAACGACTATCTCGGCCTCGCGAATCATCCGGCGATCGTCAAGTCCCTTCAGGAGGGTGCGGATCGTTGGGGCGTCGGCAGCGGCGCGGCCCACCTGGTCAATGGGCACAGCGCGGCACATCATGCGCTGGAGGAGGAGCTGGCCGACTTCACCGGCCGGCCCCGGGCGCTCCTCTTCTCGACTGGCTACATGGCCAATCTAGCGGTGATCTCGGCGCTCACAGGCCGGGACGATACCATCTGGCAGGATCGACTCAATCATGCCTCCCTGCTCGATGGTGCCCTGCTCGCACGCGGGACACTCAGGCGCTATCCCCACGCCGATGCCGCCGAGCTCGCCCGTCTCACGGATGGCCGAGGCGCACGCCTGATCGCGACTGACGGCGTCTTCAGCATGGACGGGGATCTGGCCCCACTGCCGGCAATCGCCTTGGTGGCTCGCCGCTCGGGCGCCTGGCTGCTGGTCGACGATGCACACGGCATCGGCGTGCTCGGCCGCGATGGACGCGGCACACTGGACCACTTCGGGCTCGACGCCGAGCATGTCCCGATCCTCATGGGTACACTCGGCAAGGCATTCGGAACCTTCGGCGCCTTCGTCGCCGGATCCGAGGCGCTCATCGAGACGCTGATCCAGCGCGCGCGCAGCTACATCTATACGACTGCAACACCAGCTGCCCTGGCCGAGGCGACTCGGGTCAGCCTCACCCTGGTTCGCCATGAGGACTGGCGACGGGAGCACCTGCGAGCCTTGATCGAGCGCTTCCGGGCGGGTGCGAACCACCTCGGCCTGCCAGTGTCTGAGTCGACGACGCCAATCCAGCCCCTGATCGCGGGGAGCAGCCGGCAGGCGGTCGTCTGGGCTCAGGCGCTTCAGGCTGAAGGGATCATGGTGACGGCGATCCGCCCGCCGACCGTGCCCGAGGGCACAGCCCGCCTGCGCATCAGCCTGTCGGCCGCCCACACCGAGACGATGGTCGATCGGCTCCTCGATGCCCTCGCCGGCCTGCGACCCTTAACGGATCGTTAGGGACGGTTGCTGGATGCGCCGCGATCATCCATCGCGGCGTCCGAGGCGGAAACGACGATCAGCCCGACATCCGCCCCAGACCGAACACACTGAAAACCGACTCCTGAATGACCGACTCAACAGACTCGAATCAAGCAGATCATCACCTGGTCCTCATCCACGGCTGGGGCATGAACGCCGCTGTCTGGGATGGCCTGACCGCCGACCTGGCGGGCTCGATCAGACCCTGCCCGATCGAGCTGCCCGGTCATGGCGATCGTCCCTTTTCATCCCGGCTCAGCGACATCTGGGCCTGGGCCGATGCCTGCCTGGAGTCCGCGCCCGAGCGAGCGGTGTGGCTCGGCTGGTCGCTCGGCGGACTGGTCGCGCTTGCGGCTGCGCTGCGCGCCCCCAAGCGTGTCGAGGGACTGATCCTCATCACCGCCACACCCCGCTTCGTCAGAGCCGCAGACTGGATGCCGGCCATGCCGCCCGAGACCTTGGAGCAGTTCCACGCCGGGCTGGTCGCGGAGCCGGCAGACACCCTCGCACGCTTCCTTGCCCTTCAGGTCAGGGGAAGTCAAGGCGCACGCGAAAGTCTGCGCACCCTGCGCCAGGGCATTGCGAGCCGACCCGCGCCCGACCCGGATGCCTTATCCCTGGGCCTGGATCTGTTGCGCGATGAGGATCTGCGTGGACAACTTCCGGACATCCGGTGCCCGGCACTCTGGTTGTTCGGAACCCATGATGTGCTGGTGCCCGCCGCCGCCGCGGAACGGGTCGAGATCCTCATGCCGGGGGCTCGCACCGAGATGATCCAAGGCGCCGCCCATGCGCCTCATCTCTCGCATACGAGCGAGACAGGGTCGGCAATCGAACGATTCGTGACGCGGTTGGCAAAGCCGGAGCGGGACAGAGATCTACCATGCAATTAATCGACAAACGACGGGCCCGGCGCAACTTCGAGCAGGCTGCAGGGAGCTACGACAGCGCTGCCGTTCTGCAGCGCGAGATCGCGGACCGACTGATCGAGCGACTCGACTATGTTCGCCTCGAGCCCCGGCGGATCCTGGATCTCGGTGCCGGCACCGGATATGCCGTAGACGCCATGCACCGCCGCTATCGCAAGGCACGGGTGGTCGCCCTGGACTTCGCCCATGGGATGCTGGTGCAGGCGCGACGCCGGGGTTCCTGGCTGCGGCGCCCGCTCTGCGTTTGTGCGGACGCCGAATCTCTGCCGCTCGACGACGGCGCGGTCGATCTGATCGTCTCGAATGCGACCTTGCAGTGGTGCAACGACCTGGATCGAGCCTTCGCGGAATGTCTGCGTGTACTGCGCCCGGGAGGACTGCTGATGTTCACCACCTTCGGACCCGATACGCTCAAGGAGCTGCGTCAGGCTTGGGCGAAGGTGGATGGGGCCTCGCACGTCAGCCCATTCCTCGACATGCACGACATCGGCGATGCACTGGTCAGATCTCGTTTCGCCGACCCCGTCATGGATACGGAGCGCATGACCCTGACGTATGGCGACGCCCGCGACCTCATGCGGGACTTGAAGGTCCTGGGCGCGGCCAATGCCACGCTCGATCGACCGCGCGGACTCACGGGGCGTTCTCGCATCGCTGCCCTGGCCGACGCCTATGAGACCCACCGGAGCGAGGGCCGTCTGCCGGCGAGCTACGAGGTCGTCTACGGACACGCCTGGGTGCCCGAGCAAAAGCCCGCGTCCGGCGGCATCGCGGTCCCCGTCAGCGCGATCGGACGCCGGAGCCGTTCGCCAATCGGCACGAACCCGCCCGCGGGCCCGAGCGCCTTGCCATGAACGTCTGGAGATGAGAGTGATGAGTGGATTCTTCCTAACGGGTACGGATACCGGTTGCGGCAAGACAGAGATCAGCCTTGGTCTCATGGCCGCACTCCAGGCGAAAGGCATCACCACCCTCGGCATGAAGCCAGTGGCCTCCGGATGCGAGCGCGGCCCTGACGGTCTGCGCAACGGGGACGCCAGTCGCCTGCTGGCCCAGGGCAGCTCAAAGGCCCCTTATGGACTCGTCAATCCCTACGCCTTCGAGCCACCCATCGCACCGCACATCGCCGCTGGCGAGGCCGGCGTGGACATCCAGCTTGCGACCATCAAGCGGGCCTACCAGACACTGGCGCACGAGGCGAATCTGGTCGTCGTCGAAGGTGTCGGCGGCTGGCGGGTCCCATTGGGCTCGAGTCTCTTCGTCAGCGACATCCCGAAAGCGCTCGGTCTGCCCGTCCTGCTCGTCGTCGGACTGAAGCTCGGTTGCATCAATCACACGCTGCTCACCGTCGAGAGTATCCGCGCCACTGGGACTGTCCTCGCCGGTTGGGTCGCCAACGAGATGGACCCCGGTATGCTGGCGCGCGATGCCAACCTGGCAACCCTCGCAGCGCTGATCGAGGCGCCTTGCTTGGGAGTCGTGCCATGGGTCGAGGGACAAGGGCCGGACGACGTCGCTGGCTATCTCAACCCGGAGTTGATCGACCTGCCGCAAAACCAGGCCTCCAAGATCAGAACAAGCCAGCCTCGCGCGCGACGCAAACGCGCACAGGCGGACGTTGTCGGCTATCCTTAAGCGCCGTTTCGTCCCACCCTTGTCATCCTTGGATCAAGAATGATCAACATCCCGATCCTGTCCGAGAGTCGTCATCCGCAATATTCGAAGGCATCGACGCCAGCTGGAACATCCGAAATCAGGGCGCAGAGGCCGCCATTCGCGCGAGTCAGCCAGGGGCTCAAGGCGACCCTCCTGCTGCTCGCAACTCTCCTGATTGCTTCACCCGTCATCGCCGACCCAGTCGCTCAAGCCCGAGCGCTGTCGCAGGCGAGCCTGCTGCTTCAGGAAGGCGGCCGAGACCTCATCGCGACACGCGCCGACACGCCGCGCGTTCCGGCCTCGACCATGAAGGTGCTGACCGCCCTCGCCGCACTCGAGACCTGGGGACGCAATCACCATTTCGAGACCGATTTCTATACCGACGAGGCCGGCTGGCTCTGGGTCAAAGGCTACGCCGATCCTTACATGGTCTCGGAGGAGCTGGACAGGGTCGTGAGGGCACTCGCCGCCAAGGGGCTGCGCCGCGTCAATGGCATCGGCCTGGACGACAGCTTCTTCAGCCCCGATGTGGAGATTGCCGGACGCTCCTCGACCGACAACCCATACGATGCGCCCGTGACTGCTGTGGCGGCCAACTTCAACACCGTGAATCTGGTGCGAACCGGCGACCGAATCCAGAGTGCCGAGCCCCAGACCCCGCTCACCGCGTCCGCCCAACGCTTCGGCATGGCCGGCGCCGCCGGCAAACAGCGGGTGAATCTGCGTGAGCGTGAGATCGCGCTGCGCTACTTCGGCGAGCTGCTCGCGGCCAAGCTGGACGGCGCCGGTGTCCCGGTGGGCGAGCAACAGCGCATCGCACCCGTGCCGAGAGACGCCCGGCGTATCTATCGCCATGCCAACAGCCGGACGCTCGCCGACATGACGGCGCCCATGCTCAAATTCTCCAACAACTTCATCGCCAACGCCATCTTCCTCCGGCTTGCCGATCCTGAAGGAAACGGACAGATCAGCATGGCCGGCGCGAAGCGCGCCATGATGGATTTCTCGCGCAAGCGCTTTGGATGGAGCGACTTCACGATCGACGATGGGGCCGGTCTCTCGCGCGCCAACCGGCTCAGCGCCAGACAGCTGGTGGACGTGCTCAACGCCTTCGTGCCCTACCGCGATCTCATGCCCGAGCAAGACGGAAATGCATCCGTCCGCGCCAAGACCGGAACGCTGCGCGGTGTCAGTACCTACGCGGGCTATGTCCGACGCGGAGGAAACTGGGAGCCCTTCGCCCTGCTCATCAACGAGCCGGTCGATTACACTTTACGGATGCGCGTGGCCAGCGGCTTGGTTCGCTGACCGTCCACCTCCCCTGTCAGGACCCCGTCTTGCCCAATTCGACACCTTGGTCTCAGTGCCGGCTACGAGCGGGCCTTGCCGTGGTTCTGGTGATCCAGCTCCTGTTCATGAGCGGCTGCGCGGTCGTCCCGGCCCTGGATCGCGACGCGGGACTGCCTGCGACAACGGCGATGGGTGGCTTTCCCTATCGCAGCGCCACCACCGGCATCCCGTCGCTCGCGCCGCTCATGCGTCGGGTAACCCCAGCCGTCGTGAATATCTCGGTCAAATCCGAGGTCCCGATGGACGACCACCCCTTCTTGCGCGACCCGGATTTTCGCCGTTTCCTCGATCGCTTCGGCCTGCCGGTGCCCGAGGAGGGTGAGTTGGAGCAGCGCCAGAGCGTGGGCTCGGGAATCGTGATCGATGCCGCGCGCGGCTACGTGATGACCAATGACCATCTGCTCGATGACGCGACCGAGATCAGGGTGACACTGAAGGATCGCCGTAGCTTTCGTGCCCAACGCCTGGGCGCCGACCCCGGATCCGATGTTGCAATCCTGAAGATTCCTCCCGTGGACGTCACGCCCCTGGCATTGGGTGACTCCGACCGACTCGAGGTCGGGGATTTCGTCATCGCGATCGGCAACCCGTTCGGCTTGGGCCAGACGGTCACCTCGGGGATCGTGAGCGCCGTGGGACGCAGCGGGATCGCAGGCAACCATATCGGCGAGTTGATCCAGACCGACGCATCCATCAACCCGGGCAACTCCGGGGGACCCCTGATCAACCTCGCAGGCGAGGTGGTGGGCATCAATACGGCACTGATCGGCCCCAGTGGCGGTAATGTCGGTATCGGTTTCGCAGTCCCCAGCAATCGCGCGCGCGTGGCCCTGGACAAGGTCTTGCGCAACCGGTGATTCCGGATCCAGTGGTCAGCGGCCATCCTGCTGCTCCTTTTCGAAAACAACAGCACCGAATGCGCTGAGGCTCGGCAGCCCTGGACAGCATCCCGATCTGGACATTGGTCTGCGTCCTGGCGCTCATCGCGGCACGCAACCTGGCGCGGATCCCACTCGGGATCTGGCAAATCATGGGCATCGGTGCGCTCGTCGTCCTCTTCACAGGCGCCATAACCCCCGATGCCGCCTGGAATGCCATCGATTGGGAAGTCATCGGCTTCCTGTTCGGCGTTTTCATACTGGGTCACGCCCTGGTCGAGAGCGGCTGGCTCGGCGCCATGAGCGCGCGCTTCCTGAGCCGCATCAGAGGCGCCGATGTCTTGCTGATCGCGGTGATCTTCAGCGCAGCAATCGGCTCGGCCTTCCTGATGAACGACACACTGGCCGTGATCGGTACCCCGATCGTGCTTTCCCTTGCACGCGATCACCGGCTGCCGCCGGTCCTATTTCTGCTCGCGCTTGCCTTCGGCGTCACGATCGGCTCGGCCATGAGTCCGATCGGGAACCCTCAGAACCTGCTGATCGCTTTGCATGGCGGAATCCACAACCCCTTTGTCGATTTCTTCACGGCACTCGGGCCGCCGACCTTGCTGAATCTCCTGATCGCATACGCCCTGCTGCGCTTGGCCTTCTGGCGTCACATCCATGGCGAGGCTCTAGTCCACCTTCCCGCCTTGGTCAGCGATGCGCGGCTGGCACGACTCGCCGGACTCTCGCTGGCACTGCTGGTCCTCATGGTGACCCTGCGTATCGGCGTGACCTTCATCGCGCCTCAACTCTCTTTTCCGTTGGTGAGCATCGCCCTTGTCGCCGCCGCGCCCTTGTTGCTCTTCAGCCGGCGGCGGCTCGCCTTGCTCCGAGGGATCGACTGGCACACCTTGGTGTTCTTCGTCGCCATGTTCATCCTGATGCGAAGCGTCTGGGACACTGGACTGCTCCAATCCTGGATCCCAGAAGGCCCCATCGGTCTCGGGGAGGTGTTCGCCGCCGGGGTCCTGGGAAGTCAACTGATCTCCAATGTCCCACTGGTCTCGCTGGCCCTTCCACTCCTCCCACCCGATCGACCGGATCTCCTGATGGGGTTGGCGGCCGGCACCACCATCGCCGGCAACCTCACCCTGATCGGAGCCGCCAGCAACATCATCATCGCGCAGGCCGCGGAACGTCGGGGAACCCATCTCGACTTTTGGGTTTTCTTCGCCGTCGGGGCGCCGCTGACCCTGCTGAACCTGGCCGTCTATTGGATTTGGCTGGACTGGATCGTCTGATTGCCACGGGCGGTGATCTCGATACGCCCTTCAGCTGCTCGAGAGGATCACCTGATTCCGACATATCACGGGGTCGAGCGAGCCAAGAAAGGCTACCTTGACCCACCGCGGATGCTCGTCGCCTCCTGGGCCGATTTGGAGTCGAACCGAAGTGCGCGAGCTATTGTGCTCGCATCGCTCCCACCATATGTATCGACATGTCCAAGTTTTGACGAATCTTAAGAGGCATCCAATATGAAATTGTCCAGTCTAATTCTGATCGTTGGAGGTCTTCTGGCAACCCAGAGTCTTCTCGCCGCCTGTCCCCCGTCACTGGACTTCGAAATGCGTCGACTCGCCAGCGACGAAACCCTGAGGCTCTGCGACGCATACCAGGGTAAGGTCATCCTCGCAGTCAATACCGCGAGCAAATGCGGATTCACCGATCAATACGAGGGCCTGGAAGCCCTTTATCGACAGTACGGCGAGCGCGGTCTGGTGGTGCTCGGCTTTCCCTCCAACGACTTCGCAAACCAGGAACCGGGCAGCGAGAAGGAGATCCAGGAATTCTGCCGCCTGACCTACTCGGTGGAGTTCCCGATGTTCGAGAAGGTCCACGTCAAGAAAGGCGTGGCTGCACCATTCTTCGAGGCCCTGGCCACACAAACCGGCGTATACCCTGAGTGGAACTTCTACAAATACCTCATCGATCGGGACGGTCGCGTCGTCAACGCCTTCTCCAGCAGGACCAGCCCTCAGAGCAAGACCATGATCGAAGCGATCGAGCGGTTACTCTGAGCCGCCGTCCGCGCCGATTCCCGGCAGTCGGACCCGGCGCCCAAAAGTCTCTTCAACCGCGCGGTTGGCAGCCCGCCGTCGAAGGGTTTTCAGCCGCTGATCGAACACCCGTCGTAGCCTGGCTGAGGCACTGTCGTAGCCTGAATGAAGCGCAGCGGAATCCAGGTTTCATCCGCCCCACCCACACATGGGTTAGCCCATATTTGTCAGCCGCACTTCGATCCAGCGGCGAACCAATGACTTACGTTCGCAGAATCGCCATGTGGCACGACAAAATAGCGACTCTTTAGAGCATTCGACGGTTGCCAAGTCATGCAAGAGATCGTTTCCATCCGCGAGGCGAACCATCACCTATCCGGTTACCTCGAACGGGTGGAGCAGGGTGCCGAGCTCGTCATCACCCGGCGCGGCAAACCCATCGCCCGAGTGTGCCGATCACCTAGGCGAAGCCGCTCCTGACCGAGGCCCAGCGCGTCGCCCGCGAGCGGTTGCGGGAGCGCATGAGCCGCGGCTACGCCCTCGGCGGCACACATAGCGACCGCGACAGCCTCCGCGAGCGCGACCAATGAGCCGGCGGCGCTTCAGCGTCGACACCAACATCCTCATCTCCAGCATCGACAAAGATGCCGGCCCCCGGCATGAACAGGCGCGTGTGCTCATGGATGCGCTTGCAGACGCCGATTGCGTCCTGATGCTCGAGGCGCTCGGCGAGTTCTTCCATGCCGTGACGCGCAAGGCGAAGATGCCCACGGACGAAGCCGCCGCTTTGGTGCACGACTGGATGGAGCTAATTCCGGTGGCCGCGGCCGACGGGCGCACGCTGCGCGCCGCCATCGGCCTGAAGAACGCGCATGGGTTCGGCTTCTGGGATGCCGTGCTGGTGGAGGCCGCGAGGGTTGCCGGCGTGACACGGATCCTCACCGAAGACATGCAGGACGGTCGCAGCGTTGGAGCCCTGCGCCTGGAGAACCCGTTCAAGGCGGACTTCGAGCACGGCCTGGATTGATCCCCCGCCCGACGACCGACTTTCAGGCCAAGGGAGCCGATATGCCGGCCCGCGAGATCGCCAAAGAGATGCGCCCGGAGGTCAAACAACCCGACGGCGCCAAGGTGCGGCTTACGGGCCGGTTCGAGACCGGCAAGACGCGCCTGCTGGAGGCACTGTTCGATCCGAGCATCGGCGAACAACCTCTCGACGCGGCTCATGCCATCTAATTAGCAGCCGATGGAGAACGCCGTCCCGCTGGACTGGACCGCCTGCACCTTTGGCGGCGCGCGCCCCTGGTTCCTGTGACCGGCGAATGGCTGCGGACACCGGGTGGCCAAGCTTTACCTCGAGGGCTCAGGCATCTTTGCCTGCCGGCGCTGCTATCGGCTGGTCTATGACTGCCAGCGAGAATCCGACGACGATCGCACGACGCGGCGGGCGGAGACGATCCGGCAGCGGTTGGGCTGGCAGCCCGGTATCCTCAACCTCCCCGCAGGACGGCCGAAGGGGATGCACCGATGCGCCTTCGAGCGGCTGAAGGCCCAGCATGACGCTTTTGTCAATACTTCAATCGCCGGTATGGCAAAGCGCCTGCGGCCGATGGAGGGAGGACTCGGCGGGACTCTTGTATGATCCGGATGACGGGTCGTGTATCTGTTTCGCAGAATCGGTGTCGTAGCCAGCGCTAACCACGTGCTCAATCCCGGAGACCGCGACCCAGCATTTCCGCGAGTGGGGGTAAAAGTGGGGGTAATTTCTGCCTTTCGCCAGAAATGAAAAAGGCTTAGCACCACGGATGACACTAAGCCTTTGTTCTTTTTGGCGCGCCCGGAAGGATTCGAACCTCCTACCACCTGGTTCGTAGCCCAGCGCGCGCCGATTCGCTCTTTTTATTTCAACACGTTAGCGCGCTTAGCCCCATCGCAACGTGACCAAACGTGACCCTAAATCCCCAGGCGTGACGGCCTTATGTCACGTTCCCGTCACGCCTTCTCGGGCGCACCGCCCGCAAGGTATTCAGCAGCGCGACCCAGCCCGACTTGTCGGGCGGGTCGGCCAACCGCAAGGTCGACAGCTCTTGGAGCTCTCTCGTCGTGATCCCCAGCGCGCGACGCAGCGCGAGATCCTGTTGGAGCTCCACCAGGCCCTCGGGCGTCTGGTAGTCCGACAACAACCCCGGATCGGGCTTGGTCGGCGAGAGCTCGGTCTCGAGCCCGAGCAACCAGGCCTGACTCACGCCCAGGGCCCGCGCCAGGGCCTCGGCATGCTTGAGACTGCAGGTCCGAGCCCCGCGCTCGATGGCCCCGATCATCTGTTGACTCATGCCGGTCAACTTCCCCAACCTGTCCTGGGACAACCCGGCACGCTCGCGCGCTTGCAACAAACGCGATCCGTTCATGATTCAACCCCGCACTTTGGTGCCCGGCGGTCATGTCGCCGCCGAGTCGTACCTGATAACGCTTGTCTTCGATTACCACGCACAGTAGTACCAGCTCACTACAACCGCAAGGGACTCCGATGAACGCAACTGTTTCTCAGATCATCCGGCAACGCCGTCGCGCCGCCACCCTGTCGCAGGCCGAGTTGGCCGAGCGCACCGGTCTCTCGCAGACCTGGATCTCGCGCTTGGAGCGCGGGGAGGAAAACCCCACGCTGTCGACCCTGGAGGCGCTAGCACGCGGCTTCGGCATCACCCTCTCGGAGCTGTTCGCCACCGACGCCGAGGCCGCCTAGGTGTCCTGCGCCGCCATGGAGTGGGCCATGGGGGTCAGCGGTCAGGGGGCGCCCGCCAAGTGGGTCCTCGTGACGCTGGCGCAGCAGTGCCGCGAGGACGGCTCGCCGAACACCTGTCGGCCGAGTCTCGCCCGTTTGGCCGAGCTCACCGAGCTCGGACGCTCGACCGTCAAACGGGCCCTCGCCGACCTCGAGCGCGCCGGCCTGCTGGGTCGCTCGCGCGGGGGCGGCGACCAATCGACCGTCTACACGCTGGCGTTGGACCTGGCCCGGAGCGGGCCGGGGGTCGGCCTGGAGCGGACCGGGTCCAATGGGGACCGGGTCCAGAGCGGGCGATCCCCCCGGCTCCCGGTGGACCCGCCCCTGGCCCACCTTGGACCTCCCGCCGTGACCGATCAACCGCTTGCAGGCTTTGGCACATCGGCTGCTACGCGTGTGCTCGCCCGCCTGCACCACCACGTCGGTTGTAGTGAAGACGCTCGATACGGGGAGAAGACGTTCGGACTCGTTCCTGACCCTGAAAGGCTCGCAGACGTCGACGCGCGCGAGCCGATGCCGGCGCGTGCGGAGACGCCGCGCAAGATCGCCCGGGAGCGCCGCAGCAGCGCCGCCAAGACCCCGATCCCGCCCGACTGGACCCCGAGCGAGCGGGTCTATGCCTGGGCCGAGGCGCATGCCATGGGCCGCGCGCAGGTCGACGACGAGCTGGCCGAATTCCGGATCTACTGGGGCGACGCCGGGGTCAATCGGGCCTCTTGGGACGCCACGCTCATCAACCGCCTGAAGCAGCTCATCGACCGTCGCTCGAGCGCCCGGACCGGGGCGACGCCGACCCTTTCGCGGAGATCTCCCGATGCTGAGACCCATGTCCGAGACGCTTGTGCAGATCCGAGCTTCGATGACGGTGCGACCCCCCTCGAGTGCATCCCCTGGCTGTCCGAACAGGACCTGGTCTATATCCGAGCTGGCGTCCATCAGCCGGCATGAGGCCGAGGCCCTCGCCGCCGCACGCGAGCAGGCGTCTCAGGGCCGGCTCGAGCAGGCGATCGGCCGCAGCGGGATCCCGCGCCGTTTCGCCAGTCTCGGTTTCGCCGCCTACCATGCCGAGGGCACCGAGCAACGCCGCGCCGTGGCGATCTGTCGCGCCTATGCCGGCCGGTTCGCCGAGACCCGCGCGGCCGGGCGTTCCCTGTTGCTCACCGGCAACCCCGGCACCGGCAAGACGCATCTCGCCTGTGCGATCCTGGCCGAGATTGCGTATTCCGGCGAAAGTGGCCACCCGGTCCGAAGGAAAGTGGCCA
>RRYU01018394.1_pt1 | contig 13476 bp, 14 predicted proteins | sample 2162651 | NCBI WGS metagenome assembly RRYU01 (sample SAMN10267283, study PRJNA491782) | microbial mat metagenome | isolation source: biomat in the production well | place: Japan: Minami-Kanto gas field, natural gas well KTG3 | collected 2017-06 | reverse complement strand
CGCTTGCCGCCTGACCGATCAGGTCGGACAAGGCTTGTTTCAGAGATGGGGTGATCTGAATTTCTTTCAGCGCCTGTTGTTTTTCCAATAATCGGGCGCGATCGGCGCAGGGCCGGGTTAATGCCCGGTATAACACCGCCTGGCCGATTTGCGTTTGGCAGTGATTCAGGGTGTCGAACAGCTCATCCGCTTCGATGGTGTCGAACGCTTTTTGATCGACAACACCGGCACCAGTGGCTGGCGGTAGGTTGATTTTTATTTCCGGTCCGTTGTTCTGCCATTGTTCAAGAATCGTCTGGGTCATGGTTGTTTTTTGTTTTATTGTTAAGGCCGAAAACCAGAATGGCGGCGGTAACGATCCCGCTGCTCAGCCACACTTCGCGATTGGCGCCCAAGGCATAAGGAAGGCCGCCGCCCAGTGCCATGCCAAGCCCTCCAAAGGCAAGGCCGCGCATCAATCGGCAAATTGCACAATCTCGATTATAGCCACGCATTTATTGACCTGCCAGGTTGGAACGAATTATTTCCGTCAGTAATGTGACCTGGGCCTCACTGTCATTCAGGCAGGGAATATAGCGGTAGTGTTCGCCACCGGCCTCCAGAAACAGGTCCCGATTCTCGACCGCGATTTCTTCCAGTGTTTCCAGGCAATCGACGCTGAAACCGGGACAAACGATATCCACCGATTTGATGCCTTGTTTGGGATAAGCGGTCAGGGTGTCCACGCAGTAAGGCTTCAGCCATTCGGCTTTGCCGAAGCGGGATTGAAACACCAGTTGCCAACGCGATTCAGGCAGTTGCAGCGCCTGAGCGACCAACCGAGCGGTGGTTTGACATTGGTGAAAATAAGGATCACCCCGGTCGATTAACAGCTTAGGCAGGCCGTGGAACGAAAATACCAATTTGTCGGCGGGCGCTTGTTCTGCCCAGGCTTGCCGAATACTATCGGCAAGCGCATGAATGTAGCGCGGATGTTGGTGGAAGTCGGTGATCCAGCTTAGGCTGGGAATGGCGATTTCTTTCTTCAGGCGCTCCACTACGGCATCGAACACCGAAGCACTGGTGGTTGAGGAATATTGCGGATAAAGCGGCAAAACAATCAGTCGTTCAGGTTTGGCTTGCAAAATCCCGGTCAGCTTATGTTCGATATCGGGTGGACTGTAGCTCATGGCATAGTCGACCCGAATGTTTTCCTCCTGGAAGTGCTGGCCAAGCCGGTCAGCCAGGTTTTGGGTATGGACCAGCAGGGGGGATCCGGAATCGGTCCATATGGAACGGTAGGCTTCGGCGGATTTTCGCGGCCTGAACGGCAGCACGAACAGATGCAGAATCGGCAGCCAGAGCGGCCGGGGTAGATTGACAACCCGGGGGTCGCTTAAAAAACGGCGCAGAAAGCGCCGAACATCCGATGTCGCGGTGGATTCGGGCGAGCCCAGGTTGACCAACAGAACCTGTGTTTTAATGTGTTCCGAAGACATAGATTAACGGTTGATCAGGTTTAAGAATTCAGACCGGGTGCTGATTTCCTTACGGAAAATGCCGGTCATCACCGAGGTGGTCATGACCGAATTTTGTTTTTCCACGCCGCGCATCATCATACACAAGTGTTTAGCTTCGATGACTACGGCTACACCTTTGGCGTTGACCGCTTGTTCAACGGCATCGGCAATTTGTTTGGTCAGTTTTTCCTGAATCTGCAGTCTGCGGGCATACATTTCCACCACTCGGGCCAGTTTCGATAAGCCCAGAACTTTACCGTTAGGGATGTAACCAATATGGCATTTTCCGATAAACGGCAGTAGATGATGTTCGCATAATGAATAAAGCTCGATATCTTTGACAATCACCATGTCTTCGGTGTCGGCCTCGAAAATGGCGTTATTCAGAACTTCTTTCAGATCTTTTTGATAACCGGAAGTTAAAAATTCAAACGCATTGGCAGCGCGCTTAGGGGTGTCGATCAAGCCTTCACGGTCGAGGTCTTCACCAACGGCTTGGATGATTTTAGCAAATTGGGCTTTCATGAGATATCCATTCAGGATCAGCGCTAGGGTCTGATCGGTTTTAGTCAAAAATGATAAAGGTTGAGTGCAAGTGTCAACTTTTATCTGTTCAGAGCGGGATGTCAATAAAAAATCAAGCATAATTGAGTTGAGACTAGTTACGGCAGCGCTGTTTCCATGAGAAAAAAACAATGTTTTTCGCAGGTATTAAAACCCTTCTGTTTGCTGAAAAGTGTCTGGTTCAACATGTCTGATGGCGTTTACTAATACCTCAATGCCGACATTTTTTCGGCAGCCTTGTTCGCTCAGGTATCGGCGAAACAGGCGGCCGCCGGGTTGGCCATGGTATAGACTTAACAACGGTTTCAACAAGGCGTTCAAGCGGGTGCCACACGCCAGTTCATCGGCGATATAAGGCAGCATGGCCAGCATGATTTCCAGGCGGGATGGGATCGGGCGGCTATTATGGTAGAAACGCCGATCGACTTCAGCCAGCATGTACGCGTTATGATAAGCGGCCCTGCCTATCATCACGCCGTCAACAGCAGGAAGCAGATCTTCTGCCTGAGTCAGGGTGGTTATGCCGCCGTTGATGATGATTTCCAGTTCGGGAAAATCCTGTTTCAGTTGTTTGACTCGATCGTACTGTAAGGGTGGTATTGACCGGTTTTCTTTCGGAGACAGGCCGTTAAGCCAGGCTTTACGTGCGTGTATGATAAATGTTCGGCAGCCGGCTTCGGCAACAGTAGCGATAAATTTGTCCAGAAAAGACTTGTCGTCCTGATAGTCAATACCGATCCGGGTTTTGACTGTGACTGGCAAACCACTCTCGGTGTGCATGGCGCTGACGCATTCGGCAACCAGTTCCGGGTTTTTCATCAGGCATGCGCCGAAGCGGCCATTTTGTACTTTGTCGCTGGGGCAGCCGACATTGAGATTGATTTCGTCGTAACCGGCTTGTTTGACCAAGCGCGCGCAACTGGCCAGAGATCCAGGATCGCTGCCGCCTAGTTGCAGAGCCAATGGTTTTTCTTCGGGCTGAAAGCGCAATAACCGTTCATGGTCGCCATGAATCAGGGCGCCGGTGGTGATCATCTCGGTGTATATAAGGGCGTTTTCGGACAGCTGACGAAACATGAATCGACAATGACGATCGGTCCAATCCAACATGGGAGCGGTGCAGAAGCGTCTGAACAATGTCGAACTGATTTTTTTAATAGGTTCAGTCATGGTTGAAAAACGGTTGATGTTCTTTGTAGAACGCAAGCTTGCTGAACGGGCAGCATTGTCCTGGCTGCGCGTATTGGTAGGATGATACCACCGCTGATCGGTTTGGTCTTGTGAACGGTATTGTCACCCGTTAACGTCTGACAAGGGCAAATATGGCGATCAGTGACGGGTCAAGAAAATCGATAAAAAGCCTATCCGTGTCATAATAACGATCGGTAAAATACAGCAAATCAAAGGAAATGGGCATTAGCGATCAGGCTTTGAAGCGTTTGGCGCGAGCAGTCATTCAAACTCAGGCGGAAACAGTCGCCGGTTTGGTTGATGCAGTCGATGACAGCTTTGTGCAGGCCTGCCAACTCATGTTTAGCTGTTCTGGCAGGGTTGTCGTAACCGGTATGGGTAAATCAGGACATATCGCTGGTAAAATGGCCGCTACCTTGGCCAGTACCGGGACACCGGCTTTTTTTGTCCATCCGGGCGAGGCCAGTCATGGCGATCTGGGCATGATTACCCGGCAGGATGTGGTTTTGGCCGTGTCGAATTCCGGAGAAACAGGGGAAATTCTGACCTTGTTGCCGATCATCAAGCGCTTGTCGGTGCCGATGATTGCCTTGACCGGCGAACCGAAATCCACTTTGGCGCATTTTGCCAGCGTGCATTTGCATGTAAGAATTACCAAGGAGGCCTGTCCTTTGGGCTTGGCGCCAACGTCCAGTACCACTGCCTCCCTGGTCATAGGTGATGCCTTGGCAGTCGCGTTATTGCAGGCGCGGGGCTTTACCGAGGCCGATTTCGCATTATCGCACCCGGGCGGAAGCCTGGGTAAACGCCTGTTGTTGAAAGTTGAGGATGTGATGCATACCGGTAGCCGGATTCCTTGCGTTCATCAAAACGCCAGGTTGCGTGAGGCATTGTTGGAGATGACCGATAAACGCTTGGGCATGACCCTGGTGGCCGATTCCGATAACCGGATTGTTGGCCTGATTACCGATGGCGATTTACGGCGCATGCTCGAACACAGTATCGATGTACATGAGACCGCGGTGAATGAAATCATGACCGGTACATTTATTTACCTCGAACAGCCCGATATGCTGGCTGCCGAAGCCATGCGGATCATGCAGGAAAACAAGATCAACGGCCTGGTCGTGCTCGACCAACAGCGTCAGGCATTAGGAGCGTTAAATATGCACGATTTGATTCAAGCTGGAATTGTCTGATGCAAACGCAAGATCTGTCGCATGAAATACTGGCAAAAGCTCGAGCCATCCGTCTGTTAATTCTGGATGTCGATGGCGTGCTTACCGATGGTCGGCTTGTTTTTGACGAACAAGGCCGGGAATACAAAGCGTTTCATGCTCGCGACGGACACGGTTTGAAAATGCTACAGAGCAGAGGCGTTTCGGTTGCGGTGATTTCCGGACGCAATTCGCCCAGTGTCGCGTTGCGAATGAAACAATTAGGTGTTGAACTTGTTTATCAAGGGTACGAAAACAAGTTGCTGGCGTTGGAAAGTGTGCTGAATGAACTTTCGCTGTCCGCCAATCAGGTTGCCATGGTCGGTGATGATTGGCTGGATTTGCCGGTATTGAAACGCGCCGGGTTATCGATTGCGGTCAAGGATGCTCATCCGGAGGTTCTGGCGCGGGTGGATTGGGTGACGGCAAATTCCGGAGGACAGGGCGGCGTGCGCGATGTTTGTGATCTGTTGTTTACCGCGCAAGGCCACTGGCAGCCGTTGCTGGAGAGTTATCTGTGCGGATAAGCGGCTCGTACAGCGTTTATGTGTATGCTGTTCTGCTGGCTGTGCTGAGCTGGTGGCTGGCGCGATTGACTATTGAAAAAGATCTGAACCCAGCCACGCAGGTAACCGGGCATATACCCGACTACTACAGTACCGGTTACCGCAAATGGGAAACCGACAGTGAAGGGCGATTGAAAAGCTATCTTGAAGCTGAGCGGGTAACGCACTATCAGGATGATGATACGACTCATTTTCAGGCGCCGGATATGCGCTTGTATGATGTTGGCGACAGCGCCATGCCGCCGTGGCGTATTCGCTCTGAAAACGGAATTCTGTCGGCGGATCACAATCAGGTTTTGCTGTTGGGCGAAGCCCATATCGAGCGGGAAAAGTCAACCAGCAGCCGGGCTTTGACTATCAACACCCGGGATTTGACGGTTTTACTCGATCAATCTTTTGCCCATACCGAGGCTTGGGCAGAACTGATCAGTCCGCCAAACCGGACCGAAGGCGTTGGCATGAAGCTTAAATACCAGGAGCCGGTCAGTATTGAATTATTATCACGAGTTAAAGGTTATTATGTACTTAACTGAACCAGGCTTGGGGTGGGCATGGCGTTGTCTACTGGTTGTGGCGCTAACGCTGGTGGTGACGCCGGCCTGGCCGTTGAAAAGCGATGCCGATCAGCCGGTTTACATAGACTCCAACGCCGCCACCTACGACGACAGCAAAGCTGTCAGTATTTATATTGGCGATGTCATCGCCACCCAGGGATCGCTGGAAGTACGCAGTGATCGTTTGGAAGTGTATTTCAAGCAGGGCAAAATCGATAAAATCATCGCCAAGGGTAAGCCGGCGCGGTTCAAACAGCAGCCGGACACAGGTGGCCTGATCACCGGTAACGCATTGATTGGCGAATATTATCCCGAACGTTCCTTGCTTATCCTGATTGATCAGGCGGTGGTCAATCAAGATGGCAATGTCTATGAGAGTGACATCATTCGATACGACAGCAAAAACGAAATCGTCAAAGCCGGCGAGCAGTCCTCCGGACAGAAGCGGGTCAGGGTCATATTGAAGCCGAAAAACAAAACTAATTAACAAGGTCGCCATATGGCAATTCTCAGCGCCAGGGAGCTGGTTAAAAGCTATAAAAAACGCACTGTCGTCAATGGAGTATCGTTGTCGGTGGAGTCGGGGTCTATTGTCGGCCTGTTGGGCCCCAATGGCGCCGGCAAAACCACCAGCTTTTACATATTGGTGGGACTGGTAAAAGCCGATGCAGGACAGATTCTGCTCGATGATCTTGATATCACCCATTATCCCATGCACCTGCGCGCCCGGCTGGGACTGGGCTATCTACCGCAGGAGCCTTCGGTGTTCCGCAAGTTGACCGTGGCCGATAATCTGCGCGCGGTGTTACAGATTCGCGCTGATTTGACCAAAGGTCAGATTGAACTGGTGATCGAAGAATTACTGCAAGAATTTCATGTCGGCCATTTGCGCGATCAGAAAGCCTATGGTTTGTCCGGTGGTGAACGCAGGCGGGTGGAAATTGCCAGAGCTTTGGCCTCGGAACCCAAATTCATATTGCTGGACGAGCCTTTTGCTGGTGTCGATCCGATATCGGTGGAAGAAATCAAACAAATTATCAGTCATCTGAAAACGCGGGGCATCGGTGTCATTATTACCGAGCACAATGTGCGCGAAACCTTGGGTATTTGTGATCGAGCGTTCATTCTTAACGAGGGTAAGATCATGGCCGAGGGTACCGCGCAGCAAATTATCAATGATCCTAGAGTACGCAAAGTGTATCTAGGCGAGAACTTCAGTTTGTAACTGTCATTAGTTCTGATGAAGCAATCCTTACAACTCAAGCTGGGTCAAAGCCTGACCATGACCCCACAGCTGCAGCATGCAATCCGTCTGTTGCAGTTGTCAACGCTTGATTTGCAAATGGAAATTCAGCAAACTCTCGACTCCAATATCATGCTGGAGCTTGAAGATGAGGAGCTTGCTATCGGTTCGGTGCTGGATGCTGTGACGGCGCCAAAAGAAACGCCTGAACGCGCGGTTGACAGTGCGATTGATGGCGGCATGCCCGATGAACTACCGGTTGATTTGGCTTGGGATGAAATTTACGAACCCTCATCCAATACCGGAAACTCGGCTGATGACAATGATTTCAGGCCGGAAAGTTCGGTACGTGGTTCTGAATCACTCAAAGATCATCTAATCTGGCAGCTCGAACTGTCCCGCTTTAGCGAGCGGGATCATGCTATTGCAATTGCCTTGATTGATTTCATCGACCCAAGAGGGTATCTGGTTGACAGTCTATCCTCGGTATACGAAGGGTTGGTAGATCAGATCAGTGATCTTGATTTTGATGAAGTAGAATATGTTTTGCATCGCCTGCAGCAGTTCGATCCGGTTGGCATAGGTGCTCAGAATCTATCGGAATGCTTGCAATTACAGCTACAGCAATTGCCGATCACGACGCCTTACCGGGAATTAGCGCTGGAACTTGTCGGACAGCATAGCGAAGCATTGGCGAACCAGGACAGTGCAAAATTGTTGCGCCGGTTACAGATCGATGAGCAGCAATTAGAGCAGGCACTAAATTTAATTCGGACACTTAATCCCAGTCCAGGCACTCAGATTGCTGATTCAGAACCGGAATATGTCATTCCAGATGTTTATGTGGTTAAGTTTGAAGGGGTTTGGCAGGTAAGTCTGAATCTGGAGGCCGCCCCCAAGCTTAAAATCAATCCGTTCTATTCAAGTCTGGTTAAACGAGCCGATAGCAGTGCCGATAATCAGTGTATGCGCGATCATCTGCAGGAGGCGCGTTGGTTTATTAAATGTTTGGCCAGTCGTAATGAAACCTTGCTGAAGGTTGCGCGGGTCATAGTTGAAAAGCAACAAAACTTTTTTGAATTCGGCCCCATAGCGATGCGGCCAATGGTTTTAAGAGATGTCGCTGAAACATTGGAAATGCATGAGTCGACCATATCCCGGGTAACAACCAACAAGTACCTGCATACCTCAATGGGGGTGTTTGAATTCAAATATTTTTTTTCCAGTCACGTTTCCACTACCAGTGGCGGGGAGTGTTCATCAACCGCGATACGTGCGCTGATTAAGGAGTTGGTGGACTCGGAAAGTTCGGCGAGGCCTTTGAGTGACCAGAAAATTGCTGACTTACTCAGAGAAAAAGGTATCGATGTCGCTCGAAGAACCATCGCCAAATATCGGGAGGCCATGAATATCGGCTCTTCAAGCCAGCGCAAGCGGCGTTTATAAGGTCTTTGTTTCTCAACAGCGGTGAATTTTAAGGAGAATCCCTAATCGCCGTTTCTACCTATAACCATGGAGTTTTGTTATGAAAATCAGTGTTACCGGTCATCATGTCGAAGTTACCGAAGCGATGCGGAACCATGTGGAAAATAAATTTGAAAAACTGGAGCGCCATTTTGATCATGTAACCGATGTGCATGTCATTCTGACCGTTGAAAAACTGGCTCAAAAAGCCGAAGCGACGGTACAGGTTTCAGGCGCAAAGCTTTATGCCGAAGACACTCAGGAAGATATGTACGTCGCCATCGACAACATGGTTGATAAACTTGATAGACAAGTTCTAAAGCATAAAGACAAGATCACTCAGCATCGCTGACCGTAATCATCCGCGCTTAGGGTGAATCTTGACGTAAATCGCTAACAATCAGCCGTCTGTATTTATCAATCGAAAAGGTAAATCAGGCGGCTTTCCTTTATCAGGTGTGGCATGATCCGGGGGACATATGAGGCTGTTAATTGTCAGTGGTTTGTCGGGATCGGGAAAAAGCGTCGCCTTGGCGACGCTGGAAGATCTGGGCTATTACTGTATCGATAATTTACCCGTATCAATGCTGGATCAGTTTATCGATCAGGTCATGCTCAAGGATAAGAGCAATTTCCAAAAGACCGCGATTGGTATCGACGCACGAGACCATAGCGAAAGCCTCCGTAATTTCGCCGATAAGTTGAACTCGATTCGGCAAAAAAGCTTTACTTGTCAGGTTTTATATATGCAGGCCAGTGAAGCGACTTTGCTGACCAGATATAGTGAAACCCGGCGTCGGCATCCTTTGACCGGTATGCAGTTATCGCTGAAAGAAGCACTTGCCATTGAAAAGGACATGCTGGAGCCCCTGGCTTTGTTGGCGGATCTGGTCATCGATACCAGTCACACCCAGTATCATCAGCTGCGCGATTTGATTCGGGAGTTGGTTGGCGAAAACAAGGTTAAGCATATTGCCATTCAGTTTCAATCGTTTGGCTTCAAACATGGAACGCCTCAGGATGCCGATTTTATGTTTGATGCGCGAAGTTTGCCCAATCCTTACTGGCTGCCGGAGTTGCGGGCGCTGACCGGTAAGGACCGGCCGATTATCGACTTTTTGCAGCGCGATGACAAAGTGGCGGAGTTTTATGGTGATCTGGCATTTTTTTTTGATCGCTGGATCCCACGCTTCGAGACTGAGGGCAGGAGTTATCTGACTATCGCTATCGGTTGTACCGGTGGCCGGCATCGTTCGGTTTATCTGGTTGAAGCGTTGGCCGAGCACTACCGTAACCGGGGTTTATATGTGATTGTCCGGCACCGGAATCTGGCTTGACCGGAAATCTATAAAAAAAGGGAGCTGAAGGCTCCCTTTAGTATCAAGCGTTGTTGGTTCTGGTTTAGAAACCAACCCCAATGTAGCCGCCGGCGGTGAAACCGTCGGTGTTGACGCCATCGGCATCCTGGCTGGTCAGGTGATAACGGGCGTCCATGCCGAGGTAGATGTTATCCCAGACTTTGTAGTCGGCACCGCCACCGAATACCATGCCTGGGTTCAGTACGGTAATGGACTCGGACGGCGGGCTGATCACGTGAATAGCCAGACCGAAAGGAATGACCCACGGGCGGAAGTCGCTGCCTTTGAGGAATTTGATTTTTGGCGCGGCAGACAGGGTCAACTGGCTGACGGTAACATCCCGCGGCGTGCCGCCGGCTGCGATCAGCGGTGTTGGATTGGTAGCCAGGGCATTACCACGGGCGCTGTTGTCGAACTGACGGTACTCAACCATCAGTTCTGAAAGTACTTCGGTGTTGTCCATCAAGCCGAACAGGTCGTCGTCCATGCTGAAGTCAAAGGCGGCGGCGATGTACCAGCCGTCTTGGTCGGCGCGGTCGCCGGATAAGGCTTCGCCGGTTACTGCACTGGCGATGGATACGCCGGGGCGGTCATCATCGTTTCTGGCGAAACCACCGCGGAACATCATCATGTTGTTCTTTTCGTTGAAGAATGCAGTAGAAGAAGATTTAACGGACGCCATCCACTGATCTAGTTCCTGGACTTTGGCGTCGTTTTCAGAGGCAGTTTCGCTGGTGGCGACGCGAACCTGATTCAGTTCATTACGCAGGGAGCGCAACATACTGGACATTTGTTGAACTTGGGCTTCAAGTGCTTCGACCCGGGCGCTGTCTTCAGCGGCGGCAGGCATTGAAACGATTGTGCCGGAAATAGCCAAAGCAGCGGCCACGCTGGCGGAAATGGTGGTTTTTTTCATGGTTTACCCCTCGTGTGGTTTTTGTGTGAAGTGAACTTTATACAACAAACAGGTTCAATTTCGTGCTTAATGTTAGCAGTAAACTGGAAAATGAACAAGTTTTATCATGTTTTTTTTCAGGATATTTTTTGTTTAAATATTAATAAGTTGCGAAGTATTGTTGAAATTTTAATTTGAATCCTGTTAAAAAAAAACAACATTTGTCGGGAATTTGTCAGTTTCGGTATGATCCCGACACAGGATATTTTCCAGTGTTGGTAATTAACTTTTATTGTCTTGTAGTGGGCTTCTTTGGCGCAATGTGTGCCAGAATTTACAGTGACTGAATATAGAGGCGAAGGATAGTCAATCATGACTTGTCGAAGTGATATAACGATTGTCGGTGGCGGGGTAATTGGCTTGTTGACAGCGCGCCAATGGGTCATGCAAGGGGCGTCGGTAACGCTGTTGGAGCGGGGTCGGGTTGGGCAGGAATCGTCTTGGGCGGGAGGTGGCATTCTATCGCCTTTGTATCCTTGGCGGCAGTCCGACGCGGTCAATCAGCTGGCGCGGCGTAGTTTGCAGTTGTATCCCGATTTATGTGGCCGGCTGAAAGAAGTCACAGGCATTGATCCCGAGCTTAGATGGTGTGGCATGTTGGTGGCGGAGTGTTTGTCTGATGCGACCGAGGCTCGGCAGTGGGCGTCTGAATATCAAGTTTGTTATCAAGATGTGTTGCCGGAGGATTCAGGTGGTTTGAGTTTGTCGTTTGCTGATCTTCTCTGGCTGCCGGATGTCGGGCAGGTCAGAAATCCACGCCTGTTGCGGGCGTTGCGTGATGAATTGGATCTTAACTCGGTGAACATTGTCGAGCATTGCGCCATTGATCGCTGTCAACTGCGTGCTGGTCGGGTCGATGCGCTCAACACCAATAGAGGGGAATTCCTGGTTGATGAGCTGGTTTTATGTGCGGGGGCGTGGACATTTGAGTTTATGCGGATGTTGCTGCCGGAATTTGAGGCTCCGCAGATAGCGCCGGTGAAAGGGCAAATGTTGGTGTTTAAGGCGGATATAAAAGCATTGCCGTTTATGGTTTTGTCAGGCGGTCTTTATCTGATACCGCGCGCCGACGGCATGATTTTGGTTGGCAGTACGGTGGAGCAGGCCGGCTTTGATAAGCGTCTGACGGAAGCTGCCAGCCAGCAATTGCGCGCATTTGCCGAATCATTTCTACCTGAGTTGAAAGGCAAGGCCGTGGTCCGGCATTGGTCGGGTCTGCGGCCCGGTACAGTGGATGGCGTGCCTTATATCGGGCGCTGCCCGGAGTTGGCTAATGTCAGTATCAATGCAGGCCATTTTCGTAACGGTCTGGTAATGGCGCCGGCCTCGGTTGAGTTATTGTTTGACCTTATGAGCGGGCGGTCGACTCAGGTTGACCCTTGGGCTTATAACAAACTCGGGTGAGTCGCTGATGGCATTCAGAGTGGTTGTTTTTGTTAACAGACTGGTTATAGGTGGTTGATTTTAGTGGGTTGTGTGATTTTTTCCGATGGTTTCTCGGTTGAGATAATGGGTGTCTTATGGTTAAATAGTACAGTTTTGTCTGGCTACGATAGCCGGTCATTTAGACAGACTTTTTTTAACAACTATGCGGGCTCGTTGCTTATGCGATTTACTTTGAAGAAAGGGTTGGATGTTCCAATATCCGGAACGCCGGAACAGCGTATCGACCAGGCAAAAGCAGTGACGGAAGTGGCTTTGTTAAGCGCTGACTATGTGGGTATGAAGCCGACAATGCAGGTGCGAGAGGGCGATTCGGTCAAGCTTGGACAGCTGTTGTTCGAGGACAAGAAAAATCCAGGCGTTCAATTTGTGGCGCCCGGCGCCGGTGTGGTCAAGGCAATCAATCGAGGCGAGAAGCGAGCCTTCATCTCGCTTGTTATCCAGCTCAAAGGCAATGCCAGTGAGTCTTTCGCCAAGCATGACTCAGAAGCGTTAGCCAATTTGACAGCCGAACAGGTCAGGAAGCAGCTGATCGAAACCGGGCTCTGGACATCATTGAGAACCCGCCCTTATGGCAAGATACCGGCAGTTGACAGTCAGGCGCCGACTATTTTTGTAACCGCCATCGATACCCGTCCATTGGCTGCTGATCCTGTGCAGGTCATCAACCAGCGGAAGCTGGACTTTATCAACGGTCTGAAAGTTCTTCGTCGCCTTACCGAGCGCAGTATCTATTTATGCAAGGCGGCTGATACTGACGTGCCGTCAGCCGAAAATATTGCCGTGGCCGAATTTTCCGGGCCGCATCCGGCAGGTTTGCCCAGTACCCATATTCACCTTATCGAACCGGTTTCACACGATAAATCGGTATGGCATATCGACTATCAAGCCGTGATCGCCATCGGCGCAACATTTACCTCCGGCAAACTTTGCGTTGATCGGGTGATTTCTCTGGCCGGGCCTGCAGTTAACAAGCCTCGCTTGCTGAGCACCCGGGTCGGAGCCTGCGTTTCCGAGGTCGTTCATGGCGAGCTGGAAGAAGGTATCGAAAGCAGAGTGGTATCAGGATCGCTGCTATACGGCCATGTGGCTGCCGATACAACCGATTACCTGGGTTATTACGATCACCAGCTTTCAGCTTTGAAAGAGGGACGCGAGCGTGAGTTGTTCGGTTGGATCGTGCCGGGAAAAAATAAATACTCCATGCTCAATGTGTACACCTCGACCAAGAGTCGTGATGGGGGGCGTCAATTTCCATTAACGACAGATCGCAATGGTAGTGACCGGGCAATCGTACCTATAGGTGTTTATGAACGAGTCATGCCGCTGGATATCCTGCCTACGCCATTATTGAAGTCACTGGTGGTGGCCGATACCGATCAGGCACAGCTTCTGGGCTGTCTGGAACTGATCGAGGAAGAC
>RRYU01022866.1_pt1 | contig 13480 bp, 17 predicted proteins | sample 2162651 | NCBI WGS metagenome assembly RRYU01 (sample SAMN10267283, study PRJNA491782) | microbial mat metagenome | isolation source: biomat in the production well | place: Japan: Minami-Kanto gas field, natural gas well KTG3 | collected 2017-06 | reverse complement strand
GACGACTACCTGGCGATTATCTCGATCGCCGTCAATTACATGATCATTTCGGCGCTGGAGAACATGGATTTCATCGGCGGCTCGCGCGGCTTCCAGGGGATGAAAGACACCTACTGGGCGATGATCGACATCTTCGACGGCCCCTGGATGCTGTTCTGGGTGATCAACTTCACCATTTTCACCGTCTGGGTGATCCGCCGCTTCATCAGCTCCACCTACGGCAAAGGCGTCAACGCCATCTGCCAGGATGAAGTCGCCGCCGAGATCATGAGCGTCAATACCAACAAGGTCAAAATCATCAATTTCATGGTCGCCGCCGGCCTGGCCGGCTGTGCCGGCGGACTCTACGCGCACATCATCGGTTACGTCAACCCCCAGTCGTTCAACATCCTCAAGTCGACTGAAGCGATGGTAATGGTCTACCTCGGCGGCATGGGCTCGCTCTCCGGTGCCATCATCTCGGCCATTCTGTTCACCGGGTTGTTGGAGATTCTGCGTTCGCAGGCGATCATCGACGGTTTGATGTCACCCGTCACCTTCATGTTCCCCGACTGGGAACCCTCGGCAGGTGTTATCAAGTGGGTTATGATTCCGCTGATGCTGGTTATTGTTATGCAGTTTCGTCCCGAAGGGATTATGGGCAACCGCGAATTGAGCGATGTTTTTCCGAAGCTGAAGAAGTTTTATCGGTTTAAATAGGAAAGGCTTTTACCGCAGAGTACGCGGAGAGCGCAGAGTGATTTTAAGCAATGAAAAACAGATTTTCTCAGCGATCTCAGCGGTGAAAAGGTTTTAAAAGATGCAGACACAAATACAGACAGACACCGCACCGGTTCTCGAAATCCGTGGGCTTACCCAACAGTTTGGCGGGTTGCGCGCGGTGTCCGATTTCAACGTCAAGTTGATGCCGGGTGAACTGACCGGTCTGATCGGCCCCAACGGCGCCGGCAAAACCACCGTCTTCAACCTGGTCAGCGGATTCTATCAACCAACCGAGGGGCAGATTTTCATCAACGGTCAACCGACCGCCGGCCTCAAGCCGCACAAAGTCACCTCCCTCGGTGTCGCCCGTACCTTCCAGAACATCCGTCTCTGGAACGATATGACGGTCCTCGACAACATCCGCGTTGCCCAGCATTACTGGCTCAATTACGGCTTTTTCAGCAGCGTCTTCCGCACCAAGCAGTACAAGCAGCGTGAAGCACAGATCTCTGCAGAAGCGAACGAGCTGCTAGAGGTTTTCGACCTGCAGCGATTCGCCGATGAATACCCTAAGAACCTGCCCTACGGCACCCAGCGCAAGCTGGAGATCGCCCGCGCCCTGTCGACCCATCCGAAGCTGCTGCTGCTCGACGAACCGGCTGCCGGGCTGAATTCGGCCGATGCGCAAGATCTGATCCGATTGATCCGCTGGATTCATGAAAAATTCGACGTCACCATCTGGATGATTGAACACCATATGGACGTGATGATGGAACTGGCCACACAGATCAAGGTGATCGATTTCGGCGAGACCATCGCCGAGGGCAATCCGGAACAAATCCGCAACGACCAAGCGGTGATCACCGCGTACCTGGGAGATGATGTAATCTGATGCTGCTGCAAGTCGAAAATCTCGAAGTTAAGTACGGTAATATCCAGGCGCTGCACGGGATCAGCTTTCACGTCAACGAAGGCGAGATCGTCACCCTGATCGGCGCCAATGGTGCCGGAAAAACCACCAGCCTCTACACCATCACCCGGCTGCCGCCGCCGGAAGCCCCGCGTGTGGTCGGCGGAGACATCAAATTCAAGGGAGAATCGATCCTTAAAACTCGCCCGAGCGACATCGTCAAAAAACTGCACCTCGCCCTCTCCCCCGAGGGACGGCGGATCTTCGGCAACCTGACGGTCATGGAGAATTTGAAGATTGCCACCTACTCCCGTGAGAAGGGCGCTGACCTTAACGCCGAGTACGAGCGGATCTTCGACCTCTTCCCGCGCCTCAAAGAGCGCCGCAATCAGCGCAGCGAATCGCTCTCCGGTGGCGAACAACAGATGCTCGCCGTCGGCCGCGCGCTGATGACCGGCTGCAATATCCTGCTGCTCGACGAGCCGTCGATGGGCCTCGCCCCGGTCCTCAAGTACGAGCTGTTCCGCAAGCTGAAACAACTCAACGAAGAAGGCATGACCATCCTGCTGGTTGAGCAGAATGCGAATCTGGCTTTGCATCTGGCGCATCGGGGGTATGTGCTGGATACCGGGAATATCGTTGCTGAAGGGACCAGCGAGGAGCTGCTGGGCAACCCGGAAGTGAAGAAGGCTTATCTGGGGGGATAGGTGTAACCTTGAACTTGCCGACTACAAAAGATCACCGTTAACATTTTGTAGCGGTGATTTTTTAATAAAAGGAAAAACATATGGAAACCAACGTCTTCGAGCGCACCACGACCAACGCCACCGAAATCAGCGCCAGCCTGTACAACGCAATAATCGGTGGGACTTTGCTGATCGGCTTTATTATCAATTATTTCATGGTTAAACTGATCCCGGTTGAAGCAATCATGAGCATCAACACCTGGGTGTTTTTTATCGGCTACTTCGCCTGCTGCATGGCCGGGGTCGCACTCTTCTCCAAATCGGACAACCCGGCGATCAGCTTTCTCGGCTATTTGCTGGTGGTCACCCCCTTCGGGTTGATCATCAACCTGGTGGTCAGCCGTTACAGCCCCGATGTGGTCATGGACGCCATCCAGTCGACGGCAATCATCACCTGCATCATGATGATCCTCGGCACCATGTACCCGGCCTTTTTCCGCAGCATCGCCCGCGGCCTGTTCGTGGCGCTGATCTGCACCATTATCGCCGAGGTGGTGATGATCTTCGTCTTCAATACCCACCACACCATCATCGACTGGGTCGTGGTGCTGATCTTCTGCGGTTATATCGGCTACGATTGGGGCCGGGCCAACAGCATCCCGAAAACCGTCGACAACGCCATCGACTCGGCGGCTGCGCTTTACATGGATATCATTAACCTGTTCCTGCGACTGGTGCGGATTCTGGGGCGCCGGTAAACGTGAAGAAAAAAGGAGCTCTCTCCCTCTTCATCGATAGGCTCTGAAAATGAATCCAGAAAAAGTGTATTCACTTATCGGCATCATCCTTTCACTTGTCCCGTTTATCCTGGTGGGGCTTTGGCTTGCTTACAAACAAACAAAATCTCAGCAACCGCTGCAAAAAAGAGCCGACAAAGCGAACAAAAACGTTCCCAGAATTCTGGTGATTGAAAAAGCAACGGGACGAGAAGCGATTGTGACTGTTTGCGGTTTTGAAGATGAATCGATGCAGGCAAGAGCTGAGCTGACAAGACTCCCTAGCCTGGTGAAAGTTCGCTACAGAATGGAAAATGGTCGTTTTTCGTCAGAAGATTCTGATTGGCTGGCAGGTGAAAATTTCGACATTGTCCGCGTGATTCAGATTGAAGAAAAAAAGTGAACTAATTTGAAGTCAAAGTAAACAGATGCCGATAACCATTATCCTCAGCTATCGCTTGACCAAAGAGCTTTGGCAGCAGTTTTACGAAGCCCACTACAACTGCGATCGTGAGTTGAAGCTGCGTTACCTGTGGGGAGCGGTCTGCATCTTCATAGGAGCACTCGGCTTCGGCGGCTATTACGAATCGAAATCGGTTGCCGGGCTGTTGCTGGCAACCGGTTTTTTTGGCGTGTTGTCAAAGCATCTTCTGGTCTTCAAATCAGTTCGCGCAACCTATCAGCATCCGTTTTTCGGTAAAGAGCTGACTGTTTCCGTCTCTCCGGAAGAGCTTTCAGTCCGCAGTGAGAACTCCGGCTACAGCCAGCCGTGGGACAACTTTGTCGGCTATCGAAAACTTGATCCCGGTTTTTTGCTCTACCACGACCGCAACGCCTTCTTTTTTATCCCGACGGCGGAGATGACCTCTGGCGAGATCAACAGAATCCTGAGAATTTTAGCTGATTCCGAAGTCCCGGAGATCAAAGCCTTCAGATAGAAAGGGGGACAGACACCTTTTGAGCCTGTCCCCTTTCTTCTGGCTAGCCTGTTTCATCATATTCACAGCTTAAATCTTCGTCGTCAAGCAGCCCCGAACACTCGGGACAGACCATCTGTCCATTGTCTTCACGTTGCAACAATTCTTCTTCTGGCCAGTGGATTCCGCATTGTTCACAAGGAGCTTCTCTCATAACTACCTCCTTCAGCTTATGTATATTCTACACCAATCCAGCAAAGCAATGTTCACAGGTTCCAGCTGGGCAAAGGTCGACCCGTCATGACCGATCGCCCGATTGACATAACTGCAATCGCTGCTATTTTCTAATGAGACCCCCAGATATCGGTGTTCATAGTCAACAGCCGTCACTGCAAAGGAGCACAGTATGAAACAATTATGGTCCTTTTTCGTTATCATTCTCTTTGTTCTAGGTTTATCCATCCTACCCCCGACCGGCTCCGCAAGCGCCAGCGACGACAGTAACGGTGCCTACGGCCAAGAAATGAAAAAACTGGAAAAGCGTTACAAGTACGAAAGAGAACAATTGAAAAAACGCTACCAGGCAGATAAAGAAGCGCTGAAAAAAAAATATAAGAAGTCAGACGATGACGACGATGACTATGATGATGACAAGCGGAAGAAAGGCAAGTCAGATTCCGACGACGATGATGATTACGACGATGACGACAAGAAAGACAGAAAGAAAAACAAAGGCAATAAACAGAAGTCGTAACAGGTTGACGTAAAAATCAACAAAGGGGACAGGCACCTTCAGAGCCTGTCCCCTTTTTATTTGTAAGCCTGGCAGTGCTACCTGCCAACATCAGGGGCTACCCCGAGCTCCTTCTGCAGGGTTGATGATCAGCCGGTCACCGGGATGCAGCGGGCTGTTGAGATCGATGCGGTTCCAGATCAGGATCGCTGACAGGGGGACACGGAATTTCTCGGCGATGGTCGAGAGATTGTCGCCTGCCCGCACAATATAAATCCGCTCCTTGCGTTGCTGACTCCATTCCTGATGCCCCCGGTTGAAACGTTCCTGAAAATCAGCAGGCGTACTTTCGGGAACCGCCAGGGTGTAGGTTCCCGCAGCCAGATAATGGCCGCGCAATTCCGGGTTCAAATCCTTAATCCGTTTAAAGTCGGTCTGTGCCGCCTGGGCCACCACCCTCAAGCTGGTCTCCTCAAAAGCAGTCAACTCGACACTGGAAAATTTAACGGGTGGGTAATAATCCTCGGCCCGTAAATGAAAGCCGAACTGCTCCGGTTGGGTCAGGATCAGCTTGGCAGATAGGATACGAAACAGGTAGCGCTGAGTTTCCAGCGGCAGATAGAGGCGGTAAAAGTTGCTGACACCCTGGGCTAAAATTTCCGCTTGCAGCCCCTCTTCGCCCATATTGAAGGCTGCTGCCACCAGGCTCCAGGAAGCGAATTTTTCATGCAGTTCGGAAAAGTAGGCCAGCGCGGCCTTGGTTGAAGCGGCCAGGTTCCTGCGCTGGTCGACCTGCTGATTCACGCTCAAGCCGTAACGCCGACCGGTTTCCGGTAAAAACTGCCAGAACCCGATCGCCCCTTTGGGTGAGCCGACATGCGGCCGCAAGGCACTTTCGGCCAGGGCGATATACTTCAGGTCATCCGGCAACCCGGCCTGGGCCAGCATGGCTTCAATCACCGGCAGATAGCGGGTCGAGCGCTTCAACCACAACACCGCCTGATCACGATCCCAGAGCGACAGCAGCAGCTCCTTTTCCATCCGCTCGCGGACCTCGGAATCCTGCAACGGGATCGGCTCGCCGCAGAAGGTCAGGCTCTGCTCCAGGCGCAAGCTTTCCAATAGGGATGGAACCACTTTGTCATCGGCCGCGAAAGTCGGGCCGCCAACCAGAAGAATAACAGACAAACAGCCTGCAACTGATAATCGAATAAACATAATTCTTCTCCCCCGGAACCTCTTTTCATAGGCATCCAGTAAGCCCAACCATTTTATAACTTTAGTACGTAATGGGCGAGTCGCGACACATCAGGAGGAAAAAAAAACACCATCTGCCCCCCTGCACATAAGTTTTCCGTTCCTTTATAATTAATCCATGGTTAATCATCGCTTGTGCATACTTATGTTTTTCCTGCTGACGGCCATCATCGGCTCCCCGGCAGCAGCCTTCAAGTGCCCGCCGACCCCGGAAGACGAGATGGGGCCCTTCTATCGTCCCGGAGCGCCCCTGCGTTCTACGATCGGCTCCGGCTATCTGCTGACCGGCACCGTTAAGTCGGCTGTCGATTGTTCGCCGATTCCGGCACCGCTGATCGAGCTGTGGCAGACCGGACCGGACGGACGTTACGACGATGCCCACCGCGCGGCGATCATTACCGACGAATCGGGAGAGTACCGCTTCGAAACCAATTATCCCGGCGACTACGCCACGCGCCCGCCACACATCCATATCCGGGTCTCCGCCAAAGGCTTCCAGACCCTGGTTACCCAGCACTACCTGCAAAGAGGCACAACCGCTGCCGAATTTGACCTGATCCTTGCGCCCGACTGAACGGAACAGCTACGCGGGTCATTAAGCTAGCGTCTTGCGCCGGCAACGACGTGGCGAAACATTTTTTCCTGCCGCAACGATTCCCGCTGGCGGAATGTAAAAAATCGACTAAACTCTGCCCTATGCAATCAGGCGTGCATAACTGCGCAGGACCAACCGATGCAATGCAAGCAGCTTTCTGCCGAACTGGCAGTCGAAATGAACCACCTGGAGAACCTTGGCGAGGTGGCAAACTACATCCCGGAACTGGGTCGGGTTGATCCGGACAAATTCGGATTGCAGCTGATCACACTCGACCCGCAACGCTTCTCACTGGGCGATGCCGAGGAGCGGTTTTCGATCCAGAGCATCTCCAAGGTGCTCGCCCTGACTCTGGCTTTTCAGCTGGAGGGGGACAAACTCTTTGAGCGGGTTGGTGTCGAGCCCTCCGGAACTGCGTTCAATTCGCTGGTGCTGCTTGAATACGAGCATGGCATCCCCCGCAATCCACTGATCAATGCCGGGGCACTGGTGGTCTGCGACCTGCTGCTGACCCGCCTTCCCGATCCGCAACAGACGATGCTCGACTTGATCGCGGAACTGGTTGGCACATCGGCAGTCGGTGTTAATGCCATGGTGGCGCAATCGGAACAGCAGACCGGATTTACCAATGCGGCGGTCGTCAACCTGCTGAAAGCCTATGGCAACATCCACAACCGGATCGAGCAGGTGCTCGAACTCTATTATGCCTTCTGTGCACTGGAAATGAACTGTCAGGAGCTGGCTCAAGCCTTCCTTTACCTGGCCAACAACGGCATCAATCCGCTGAATGGCAAAATCATCCTCTCTGCCAGCAAGGCAAAACGGGTGAATGCCATCATGCAACTCTGTGGCTTCTATGACGAGGCGGGCGAATTTGCCTTCAAAGTCGGACTGCCGGGAAAAAGCGGCGTCGGCGGTGGTATAATTGCAGTCCACCCGGAGAACTACAGCGTCGCTGTCTGGAGCCCGCGCCTCAACAGCAAAGGCAATTCATACCGGGGGATGAAAATCCTCGAGTTTCTGACCACCCGGACCCAATCATCGATCTTCTGAGCCAAGGAAGGCCCTTGTCATCAGAATGGATTACGCGTAAAGGAGCCCGTATGACCCGTGAAGAAATCCTCGACATCGTCGAGCAACAGAATGTGCATTTTTTCCGCTTGCAGTTCGTCGACATCTTCGGCTTTATGAAGAACATCGCCATCCCGCGCAGCCAGATCGAAAAAGCCCTCAACGGCCAGATGATGTTTGACGGCTCCTCGATCGACGGTTTCGTGCGTATCAACGAATCGGACATGTACCTGAAGCCGGACTACGACACCTTCAAGGTCCTGCCCTGGCGGGTCAAGAACGGCATCAACGCCGCCCGCATCATCTGCGATGTCCACAAAGCCGATGGCACCCCTTTCTCCGGCTGCCCGCGGGTCAACCTCAAAAGGGTTCTCGCCGAAGCGAAAGAGCTCGGCTACACCATGAACGTCGGCACCGAGTGCGAATTTTTTCTCTTTCAGGAAGATGATAAAGGCAACCTGAAAACCGAGACCAACGACGTCGCCGGATATTTCGAGGTCGACCCGGAAGATACCGGCATCAACTGCCGCCGCGAGATCATCGAGACCCTCGAATCGATGGGCTTCGAGGTCGAAGCCTCGCATCACGAGGTGGCGATGGGACAGCACGAGATCAACTTCAAGTACGCCGACGCCCTGACCGCGGCCGACAACACTGTCACCTTCAAATGGGTGGTGCGCTCGATCGCCTCAAAACACGGCTTCCACGCCACCTTCATGCCGAAGCCGGTGTTCGGCATCAACGGCTCCGGCATGCACACCAACCAGTCGCTGTTCAACCTCGACGGCAGCAACGCCTTTTTCGACGAGAGCGGCCCGCTGAAGCTGAGTGAAACCGCCTACCAGTATATCGCCGGCATCCTCAAGAACGCGCGTGGCTTCGCCGCGGTCACCAACCCGCTGGTCAATTCCTACAAGCGGCTGGTGCCCGGCTACGAAGCGCCGGTCTACGTCGCCTGGTCGGCATCCAACCGCTCAGCCCTGGTGCGCATCCCCGCCTCGCGCGGACTCGGCACCCGTGCCGAAGTACGCTGCCCCGACCCGACCTGCAACCCCTACCTGGCGCTGGCGATGATGCTCAACTCCGGACTCGATGGCATCAGGAGCAGTCTGCCTGCACCTGCGGCGACCAATGTCGATATCTTCGAGATGACCCAGGCGGAAAAAGAGGCGGCGGGGATCGCCAGCCTGCCCGGAAACCTGGACGAGGCGATTGCCGCTTTCAAGGAAAACCCGCTGGCGCGCGAAACCCTCGGCGCACACATTTTCGAGAAATATATCGAAGGAAAAACCCGTGAATGGAACGCTTACCGCACCGCTGTCACCGACTGGGAGCTGAAGCGCTACATCAAGAACTATTAGTTGCGGGTCGGGTGGTCTCTGGGGCAGGCCTCAATGGCTTGCCTCATGATAACTGTATCGAACAGAAGCCTTTTACCGGAACCAGCCGGCACGCATTAATCACTTGCTGCGCAAAAGTCTGCCATGCTAGGTTAATCAACTTGAGCGGATTAAAGTTTTGATTCATCACAGATTGTAATGGTGCAACGGCTAAAAGGCACAGACCACTCTGGTCTGTGCCTTTTTATCTCGTTCACGCTGCGCGAAACCGCTTACCCTTCAAACCGACAGGATATGAGATGGCCAGAAAAACCAACTACGGTTATGAAAAAAGACAGAAAGAGCTCGCCAAAAAAGCGAAAAAGGAAGAAAAAAGAAAACGCAAGCTCGGTGAGAGCGAAACAGATAATCCTGACGCGGAGAATCCTGAAGAGGCATCAGAAAGTCTCGGGGGAGTCGCCGGCAAGGAGTAGCGCAGAAAAAGAATTCTGCAGTGAACTTCAGCCCTGCCACAGCGTCCAGGCCAAGTCATTCTTATTACTGCTTTGGGTAAACTTTGCCGCGCAGCACTGACACTGATAATCCTGCTCTTCAAATCCTCTCGGTTGGACGCCTCTATATAAGCGCGCTTCACCGACTTTGACTAATTGATCGTGGGGCTTGCTTCGGCTGCTCTTGCCCTGCTGACCGTCACAGAGGTCACAAATACTCATCTATTATTCTCCAGCAGGTTGGGTCCTGTCAGACTCAATCCTGCAAAAACTCTTACTTGCAGCGCATTGTCTTGATGCCCGATTCAAAAATAATCTCGACCTTCCGTGGCCCGACTGAATTTTGCACCATCCCAAGGCCGAAGACCGGGTGATTAATAACCGTCTTAAGCTTGTAAGATGCAGTCATGGAATACTCGGTCGCATCTTTGCTATCGACGTTTTTCAGCAGGGTCGCCCACTGTTTGCGATCGGTCTCTTTTTTGGGCGGTGCACGTCTTACAGTCTTCTTCTTGGCAGCGATAGGCGGACGATACTTGTGCTTGCGGCTGCAGACACCGCACTGCACTTTTTCTGGAGCATTCTCGGCAATGCTGACAACAATTGAGGCGGTGTTTTCTTTACATTTCGTACAACGAGCCTGAATCGGATCGCCCGGGGAAAGGATTTCTTCCGGCATAAAAAACTCCCAGTGACTGAGCCAAGTTATGGCCTCTAAAGCCCAGGGAGACAGCTGGAATAAAAGGGGCAGGCTTGACAGATTAAATGCTTAAAAAGACAGCCGACGAGTTCTTTCTATCCTTATCTATCATCTCCAAACGGCGGACTTGGGTGGCGGTAGTTCAGAAAGGAACTGCTGTCGGCAGATAACTAATCATACACTTTCCTGCTCAATAAAGATACTCCGTAAAGTGCCAGCGCGGCTGCACTTGAAAAGATATCTTCATACTACTCCTGCTACCGATCACTGCTTTAAGCCACCGATAAGTTTCCAACTCAATCACCAGCCTGCGAGGGTTGGCATTTGGCCATCCGCGTTATCTGTCCTATGGCGACCTGTCGCCCCAAACATTACACATCTATTTTACGTATTTAACTTTTATTATTTTTTATCTTGACACCGTTGTTTAGATAAAATATAAACCCTATAAAATTAATCAACAAGGAGAATGTTTATGAAATCTGTTCGTCAAATCCTCTTTTTCGCCCTCTTAATTGCTCTGCCTGCCAGCAGCCATGCGGCACTGAGTGATTATTTCGTCAGCACCAACTGGCTGGCGGAGAACCGGGAAAATGTTGTTGTGGTTGATGTTCGGCAGCCGCCCCTATACCTTCTAGGGCATATTGATGGTTCCCACAGTGTCCCCCGTAGCAGCTTTCTACAAAAACGCAATCAGGTCAAAAGCCTGGTTCCGACAGCTGCCGCTATTCGCGAACTCCTGAGCGGACTTGGCGTAACCCCGGATAGCACTGTGGTGGCCTACGCCGAAGACGACAACCCTTATGCTGCGCGTTTTGTCTGGACGTTGCGTTACCATGGCCATAAAAACTCTTTTGTCCTCGATGGTGGCTATGACAAATGGGCAGCCGAAGAGCGCCGAACAAGCATTCTGCCGACCGCCAGCGCTCAGCCGACCCGCTATGACTTGAGTGCCGACGCTGACTATCTACAGGCCCGCGCCGAAGCCGATTACATCTTTACCCGACTGGAAAATCCCGGGGTACTTGTCTGGGACACCCGGAGAGATGCAGAATATAAAGGAACTGAAGTGCGCGCCGACCGCGGCGGCCACATCCCCGGTGCAGTCCACTTGAACTGGACTGAATTGCAAAAAGAGGTCAACGGGGTGAAGGTGCTAAAAAGCAGCGAAGAGATCGTCACCCTGCTTAAGGAGTATGGATTGACAAGCGACAAAGAGATCGTCGCCCACTGCCAGACAGGCATCCGTTCATCCTATGCCACCCTGGTGCTTCTCGGCCTCGGCTATGAGGCCGTGAAAAATTACGACGGCTCCTGGATTGAATGGGCCAACAACCCGACATTGCCTATCATCAATGCTCAAGGCCAGCTGCACAGTTCCGTACAGGTCAGCATGACGCTTGCTGAGCCGCTCAGTGATGCAAAAGAGACTAAGGCGATCCTGCAATGAGCAAATTAAGACGCATGAAAAACCAGGCTCTCGCGCGCCTGGCTTCACGGATACCATCTTTGGCACAACGTTTTGTCGATGGTTATCAAGCCAGGGAGATTCAGGCCGAAGTCCCTTGGACAGTGCCGGCCAAACCACTGCACGAAGCCAAGCTGGCGCTGGTAACGACCTCCGGGATTCATCATCGCCAACAGCAGCCTTACGACATGAGTGACGTTAACGGAGACCCCAGTTACCGTCAATTGAACGGGGAGACATTGTTCGATGATTACCAGATTACCCATGACTATTACGATCACACGGACGCGGACAAGGATCCGAACATCATCTTCCCCCTCGACCGCTTGCGAGAGCTGGTTGCCGAAGGCGTCATCGGCAGTCTTGCACAGAGCCATTATGCCTTCATGGGGCACATCGATGGACCGCATATCACAACGCTGGTCGAATCCATGGCACCGGAGGTTGCCCAACGGCTCAAGCAGGATCAAGTAGACCTGGTGCTGCTGACCCCGGCCTGAGGGATCTGCAATCAATCCGTCGGATTGATCCAGAGAGAAATCGAGCGGGCAGGAATTGCCTCTATCGGGATATCGATCGTGCGGGAATACTCTGAAAAGGTTCGACCACCCCGTACCGTCCATTTACGCTGGCCCTTCGGCCATCCACTGGGAGAACCTGGCAATGTGCTGCAACAGCGAGCTGTCGTCGTTGAAGCCCTGAAGGAGCTCTACCAGATCGAAGAGCCTGGCACCATTATCGACCTGCCGTTTCGTTGGCGGCGGGAATCATATACCGCTTATCAACCAACGGCAGCGTAAAATTCAACCTGCAGGGGCTAGCATATCAATTGTCAGCCCCTGTTTTCTACGCACCCTCTCATACTGCTTTGCCCAGACAGTCAACCTCGAGAAATTCCTTCAAATTCATAAAAATGTTATAATTTTAACTGAATGAAGCAACTCCAAAACCTCTTCAGCAAATGGTTTCTTTTCTGCTTCAGGAAAGGAGTACCACCATGAGATTGAGTCAAATACTTAAGGATCTGCAGGAAGGTAAAGCGAACGGCAAAGAATTTATCAAGTGGTGGCGAAAAGAGAATGACTTTACCGACTATGAATTAATCGACCGGTTTTTAACCAATGCCGACAGCCAACACGAGATCGAAAGCTTTGCCCTTCTCGACAAAGATGAGATGTGGGATCAGCTCAAACGCTGGAAACCGGTCGGCCTGCGGCGCAGCAAATCGACCAGGAGTGAGCAAATAGAATGGCAGCATCGCACCAAGGAAGGGAAATTACATACCTATACCTGCCCCTACACTGCTCAAAGCATCATGTCGATATTTGACGCAGAAACCAAAGGCGACACCGTCGGCTGAAAATAGTCAAATCATTCACAGAACCAGGCTGGTAATGAATCCCTGTCAACCTGGTTCTTTTTTGCCTCGCACCAGCAGGCGGTGGTTCATAAAGCCGTAATCGCCTTTCAGACTGCTGCTGGCGAAACCCTTCTGAACCTTGATTTCACTGAACCCGGCTTCGCTGACCAAGTGCTCCAGCCGCTCGGCTCCGTAGGTGCGAATAGCGTAGGTCTGGTCGCGCAGCAACCCTTTTTCCTTGCAAAGCACCACTTCACGGCATTTGATCGCTGACTCGTCCAGTTGCCGCTGCCGACAGACAACGATATCATCGGCGATCTCATGCCAGGCGTTCGGGGTGAAACGCTCACGCACGACAGTGCCATCGGTGACATCGAGCAGCAGACCTCCGCCGGGCCGCAACAGGCGGCCGGCCTCCTGGAGGATTTTCAGGTCATCTTGGTGCTCCGGCAGGTAGCCGAGGGAATTGCCGAG
>RRYU01021354.1_pt1 | contig 13491 bp, 14 predicted proteins | sample 2162651 | NCBI WGS metagenome assembly RRYU01 (sample SAMN10267283, study PRJNA491782) | microbial mat metagenome | isolation source: biomat in the production well | place: Japan: Minami-Kanto gas field, natural gas well KTG3 | collected 2017-06 | reverse complement strand
TTTTTTCAGCACTTTTCTTTCCGGCAGCTACAATCGCCTGCGATTCACCTCGTGCCTCATTCAATAATTTTTCGGTATCTTCCTTAACATGCGCTAATTCGTCTCTTGCTTTTTCCGCATCCAATAAAGATTGTCTAATATTATCTTCACGTTTTTCAAGCATTGCTAATAATGGTTTCCAAGCAAATTTCATTAGCAGGAAAGCTAATGCCAAAAAGATGATAATCGTCCAAACGTATAAACCGGGATCGGGTTGAACTAAGGGATTATCCATATAATTTCTCTAAAATTTCAGATTAATAAAATAAATGATTTTTATTTCATTAAAACTATTAATAGAGTAAATACTTCCGCTAAGATCGCAACACCTTCTAACAAGAAAAGTGGCAAGTTAACAGCACCGGTTATTTTATCGGCAGCCTCAGGTTGGCGAGCAATACTTTCAGCAGCAGCAGCAGTAAATTTGCTAATACCGAATGCCGCTCCAATGACTATCATTCCAAGTCCTATAGCAGCTCCAAAGTAATGTAGATTTTCCATTTATGTTTCTCCGTTTATTAATGATGAATGTTTATCGCCATCCCAATAAAGACAGCGCTAAGCATTGTAAATACATATGCTTGTACAATTATAACAATTATTTCCAAAGCTGATATCGCCACAGCAAGCGGTACCGATACAAACAAACCAACTCCAATCCCGGCAAGTATGCTGTTAAATAATCCGGTAAAGATAAAAACGAATGATACTATCGCTAAAATGGCGATGTGTCCTCCGGTCATATTGGCAGCCAATCGCATTGTCAATGCGAAAGGACGAACAAATAAACCAATCACTTCAATTGGTATTAAAATTATATAGATCGGCCAAGCTAAGCCGGATGGTGCTATATTTTTCCAATGTTTGAAAAAACCGTGCGCTTTAGAACCTGCGGCAATGATCGCAAAAAAAGTAATTGTTGCTAATCCGGCAGTAACATTATAATTACCTGTTGCAGTAGTACTACCATGTAATAATGAATTGACAAAAGAATGGTCGTGAGCCGAACCGCCAAAAATAAAGCGATTAATTGCTCCTACGACATCAAAAATCGGAAATAAGCCAATAGCGTTGGCTGAAAAAATAAAAAAGAAAAATGTTAAGATTAACGGTGTCCAAGTATTAAGATATTTTTTACCGACATTTGGTAGCGCTATTGAATCTCGAATAAATTGTACAATAGCTTCTAGTGCTGTCATAAAACCTGACGGAACGGGATTTTCTTGCTTAATATATTTTCGAACTGTCCAGGTGATTGCGATAAAAACTATCGAGGCAACTATCCATAACATTAACACATGTTTAGTAATTGAAAAATCTATACCAAATATGGTAGGCAGATGCAATATTGGGTGTTCAGCTGAACTATTGGAAACATGACCAATTATCACTTCCCCGGCATCAAAAGTGCCTTTGCTATGTGTTTCAGTATGTTCTACTCCACTCATCAGTTCAGTAATTTATTTTTTTGATTGTATTAATTTTTGTAAAAATACTGCTTCAATTATGTAAAACAGGATAAAAAAGCCCGTGAAACTAATAACAAATGGGATTGGCTTAAAAGCGTAAAAACTTAGAATTATTATAAAATATAGGGCAAATAATACCATTTTATATAAAAATGATTTTGTTAGTGTTCCGGTTAATTTTTCCGGTGTATTGGAATGAACGCGTTTAACGAAATAGATTGAAAAAATGCTGACTACTAGTGGTGCGGCCATTCCTAAAAAGATTTCACTTGTAAAACTTCGGAAAAACATTCCGCTTATCAAACCCGCTAACCCAACACCTAAGAAAATTATCGATATAATATATTTCATTTGTGAGGTTTAATCCATATTATTTTTGCTAGCTCATAAAATCCAACAACTATTCCAATTAGCAATCCGGCTATCAAAAATATAGGGGATGTATTTTGCCATTTATCAATAAAATATCCAATACTGCCCAATAGCATAACAGAACCAATTAAGGTATATGATGCCCCCATTGCCGGGCCAGATTGCTTGATTATTTTTTGTAAATAACTAAACGAATTCGCAATATTGGTAATTTTTATCATGTACAACAGAGAAAGTAAAATTGGTCAATCACCTATAATATCACATCGACCAGAAAATTTGGCACCTTCTTCAATATATAATCTGCGGTAAACCATATCACCTTGCACCGTGGAATGATCACCTAATACAATTCTATCGTTCACATTAATATTACCCTTAACAATGCCACCAATGTGGATATCGCTTGCGACTATATTGCCTACCACTTCAGCTGTAGTAGCTATGCGGACTGGTCCTTTTGTTTCAACATCGCCATGAATTTTGCCATATATTATAAGCCCGCTTTCTAAGCTAATTTTACCTTCTAAAGTAGCATCAGCACCCACCATGGTATGCACATTTTGAAAATCGATTTTACTCATAATTATTCACACTTATATCTTTATCTTTATATTTCGGAAATAGTTCTAGAGGATTGACAGATTTACCATTTTTCCAAATTTCGAAATGTAAATGCGGTCCGGACGAAATTCCTGTTCCTCCGCTGGCAGCAATCACCTCACCGCGTTTAACAAAATCTCTTGTCTCTACGAAATTATTATTATTGTGTCCGTAAACTGTAAAATAGTCATCCCCATGATATAAAATTACATAGTTGCCAAAATCATATGTCCAGCCGGAATACACAACAAAACCCGATGCCGAAGCGTAAATAGGTTCACCCTCTTTTACCGCAATATCGATACCATAATGATTTTGGTTTTTATATAATTTATTGATCGAAATTCTTTGTGTTACATACCCTTCTACGGGATAATGAGATGGAATGTTATTGACATATGATATGACACCATTATTAGACTTATTGTTTTGAAATTGGGCTGATGCATTCTCTTCAATATTTGACGGTAATTGCAATTCAGAGCCAAGCGTCTTTCTGATTAATTTATCCATCTGTTCAATGCGATCTATGTCTTGCATTAATTCCATTACTTTAACACGTTCGGTCGCAAATTGTTTATTCTGTTCTTCCATTTTTTGATATTGCATCAATTTGGGCAGTGCATACACCATAAAAAATACTACTATCAATGTCATTATAATTAAACCAACAAATAGGGCTAACATCTGCTTTCTAGAAATCGAAAATTGCCTGTCACGATCCTCATTATCAGGTATTATAAGTATTGAATATTTAGAGGGCTTCATGATAAATATCTATTGATTATTACTAGTTAATATGGCAAATATTCGCTCAAAATCATCATCTGAGAAATAATTAATGACAATTTTTCCACTTCCTTTTTGGTAGGTGAGTTTAATTTTTGTTCCAAGATGGGAAATTAGCTCATCTTCCAATTTTTTAATCCGAAGATCAATTTCTTTTTTGACAGGTATAGCTTTTATTTTTTTATCTACATCCGCATTTGCTAACGACTCCGCCCCTCTTACACTTAAATTATTTTGAAGAATTTTTTGCCATAATTTTACCATTGCCTGATTGGTTTTCATCATTAGAATTGCCCTACCATGTCCGGCAGAAATTTCCCCAATTTGAATACTTTTTTTAATTTCTAACGGTAAATTTAAAAGTCTTAGTGAATTAGTGATTGTTGCCCGTTTCTTGCCAACAGATTTAGCTATTGCATCTTGGGATAATCCATATTTGCTGTTTAAAACGGCATAAGCTTCGGCTTCTTCAATAGAATTTAAATTTTCGCGTTGAATATTTTCGATCAACGCCATTTCCATCATTTCTGCATCATTAGCAACTTCTATGATGTAAGCCGGAATATCCACAAGTCCTGCAAGTTTGGCTGCACGCACACGCCTCTCACCAGCTATAAGGATATAGTCTCCCGAGTTTTCCCAAACTGTTATTGGGGTCAATATCCCCTTTTCTTTAATTGAGGAAACCAACTCTTGTAATGCGTCTTCATCAAAATATTGTCGTGGTTGGTTCGGATTAGGCTTGATTCTATTAATATGTATCTTTAGCGTCCCCGGACCCGATGTTTCTTCCTTGGGACGTATGAGCGCTTCCAACCCTTTACCAAGTCTATTATTTGACACGGTCAACAATCTCCTCTACTAAATCCATATAATTCCGCGCACCAGAAGAATTAGCGTCATAAATAATTGCAGGTTTCCCAAAACTTGGAGCCTCACTTAAGCGCACGTTGCGACTTATCACATTTTTAAATATTTTGTCTTTAAAGTAGCTTCTAACCTCGTTGCTGACTTCTTTAGATAAATTTAATCGTGCATCGTACATTGTTAACAGCACACCGCTTATTGTCAAACTGCTGTTAATATGTTTCTGAACCAATCTAACTGTGTTCAATAATTGCCCAAGTCCTTCAAGAGCATAATATTCACATTGTATAGGAATGATTATCGAATCCGATGCAGCCAATGCGTTGATTGTAAGCAATCCTAATGATGGAGGACAATCTATAATAATAAATTTATAATTGGACCTGATCTCGTTGAGAATTTTCTGCAGTTGGTACTCGCGAGCAATCATATTTACCAATTCTATCTCAGCGCCAACTAAATCATTGGAGGAAGGTAGTAAATGAAAATGCTCAATTTGCGTGTTAACTATCCCTTCGTTAATTGGTAATTTCTTTATCAAAACATCATAAATAGTCTTATTTTGTTTTTCGTATAAATCAGCCACACCAGTCGAGGAATTGGCTTGAGGATCTAAATCGATTAAAAGTGTTTTTTCCTCAAGAATTGCTAAATTGACAGCAATATTAATTGCCGAAGTTGTTTTTCCGACACCGCCTTTTTGATTAACTAATGAAATTATATGAGCCATTTTATTCTTTTCTATCCAATATGCTTTTAAAATAGACTTGTAATTTAATTTAAAGCATTATGTAAATGATAGTATTAATACTTGGTTCATCATATTTAGAGATAATTTTTAGTGGAATTGGTATTGCGTCAAGTCATAACTTTATACGATGTAATTGTATTTTAATTTTACAATGTGTAACAATATTTTTTGTGAAAAATGTAATTAACATGGCGGAGCTGTAGCCAAATGTACAAAATCAATAAAAATAGTAATATTAATTTCCAGACATTAGATTTAATTATACTTTTTAAAATTACAATTTTCGACTTAAACTTCAACTCAATTATATATAACTAAAATCAACCATCTTATAATTTTTAATTGGATTAAATAATGAAATATATCTCCCCTATCTTGTTTATTACTTTCAATATTCTTTTTGCTCAGCTTGGGACTGCTGAATTCGAAGCCCTAATTAAGCAGTATCCACAACTTTCAGAATACGCTAAAAAAAGGACAGTGTCTTTACAAAAAGATCCGACTCAAAAAGTCGAAACATTCGATTTTAGCGATTATTCTGAGGATGAACTACTTCTTTTAGACTCCTTAGGAGTTTTATCAACATTAATCGACACCTCAAAAACTGTTGGACCAACCTATTTTGGGTATAAATTTTTTAATAATCCTGATAATTATGCCATATTTGACAATATACCAATACCACGCGACTATCGACTTGGTCCAGGAGATCTTTTAAATATCTCAATTTGGGGTACGACACAATTTAAATCACGACATATGATTAATCGCGAGGGCGACATTTTTATTGATGGCGTTGGTCAAGTAAATTTAGCAGGGACAGATATTACAACTGCTGAAAATATTCTTATAGACAAATTCAGCGAGGTATATTCTACTTTAAAAGGAAAGAGACCATCTACATTTTTAAGTGTATCACTTGGGCAGTTAAAATCTATTAATATTTCATTTGTTGGAGAGGTTATCCGCCCCGGAATTCATGCGGTTCATCCATTTTCGGATATTACGACTGCCTTATTACAAGTTGGTGGTGTAGATACCGTTGGTAGTTTGCGAAATATTGAGGTAATAAGGGATGGTAAGACTTTCACTAGGTTTGATTTTTATGAATTCTTAGTAAGCGGCAAAACTTCACAAAATATAAGGCTGCTCAATGGCGATGTAATATTTGTACCTACTCGGCAATCTACTGTTGAAATACTAGGGGCGGTCAATCGCCCTGGGGTTTATGAAGCTAAAGAAAATGAATCAATTGCAAAATTAATACAAAATGCCGGTAATCTGACTCCCAAAGCACAACCAACATTAGAAATTTATACTTTACTTCCGAGGGGGCAAAGAATAAGTGAAGACTATGCCTATGATATTTCATATATTGATTATCTAGAAGCCCAAAATACATATTCACATAATTTGACTAAAATAAGGGTGCTGTCGGTTCCTGATGTAATCCGTGAAGTTACAATTTTAGGTCAAGTTAAAAAACCTGGCATATATGCCTATAAAGATTCGATGCGGATTATGGACTTATTCAAAATAGCCGGTGGACTAAATGACAAAGAATTTCGCGAATCAATTTATTTAAAGGAAGCGGGTATAATTCGACAGGTATCTAATAGTGTTTACCCAGAGCGCATATCCATTAGCCTTGAAAAATTGATTGAGGGTCAATCTGATCAAAATATTCTTTTAAAAAATAGAGATATAATACTCGTCAGGGAGAATAGTTTATATACTGAACCACAATATGTTACAATAAGTGGTCAAGTTAATATTCCGGGAACCTATATAATTCAGAAAAAAGAAGAGTCGCTGGATAACATTATTAATAGAGCCGGAGGTTTTACAGAAAATGCATATAAAGATGGTTTAAAAATGTATCGTGATTCTATTCAAGTTGTTCTCCGTGGATTTGATATATTTGTAACTGATAAAGATAGCATCATCGTTCCTGAGCCTCCTGGGGTTGTCAAGGTATATGGCCAAGTTCAAAGAGATGGAGTTGTACAATATGTTAAAGGAAAATCATTAGCTTATTATATTGAACGTGCTGGCGGTTTTAAACCCGAAGCAGACAAAGACCATGTAGTAGTTAATTACGCAAATGGGGATGTAAGATTAAAGAAGAACTATTTATTTTCCACCATTTCTATCTCGCCACCGATTTACGATGGGTCAATAATATACGTGTATCGAAAACCCATAAAACCTCCATTTGAGTTTGCCCAATTCCTTTCTGTGGCTGCATCAGCCGCAACATCAATTACGACTTTATATCTATTATTAACCCGATAAATACCATGTCCGATAAAAATAAACTAAATACAAATAATCCAAAAAGTTCATTAGCTGATATAATATTAGTAATTGCAAAACATCTGAAACTTATCCTCATGTTGACAATTATTGCAGTTGTCCTTACTGTTATTTACGTAAAACAAACCTATGTACCAAAATATATATCATCATGTAAAATGTTCATTAACGAAGAGGGTGGAGGCAGAACAGACTTAAGCAAACTCGCTAGCCAATTTGGTTTGGCAACTCAGGGAACCGGTGGTATTGATATATCTTCATCGTCTTTATACCCGGACATTGTTAGTAGTCGCACTTTTGCAGAAATCATGTTAGATAAAGAATTTCATACCGAGAAATACAATAAAAAACTGCCGCTTATTGCAATTTTTACATATGGTGATAAGCCTGTACCAAGCAATATAGATACTTTAAAAATGACATCTGCCAATAGAATTCCCAACATGGTTGAGTTTAATATGCAAATGGGATTTTTTATTATTGAAGTCACGTCGGATGAACCGCGATTCTCTCGCGATTTTGCAGATACGTTAATTTCTGAACTTGATAAACTCCAAAGGAAATTTAAAAAACAAAATGTCGGCGAAAAAGTTGAATATCTTGATCAAAAAATAGCATTAGCAAAAATTGATTTGGAATATAATGAAGAAAAATTAAAACTATTCAGAGAAAGAAACAGAAATGTTGATAACAGTCCAAGTTTGCAATTAACAGGAGAAAGATTGCAGAGGGATGTAGAAATCCAAAAAGGTATTTTTTTAACTCTGAAACAACAATTAGAGTTAGCAAAAATTGAAGAAGTACAAAAAAGTTCATTTGTTCAAATATTAGATTACCCATCACTACCATTACGGGTGAGTAACCCAATAAAAATAACAACATTTATTATTGGTGGATTTATTGGATTTTTCTTTGCGATTGCGATATCCTTCATTATTGAGTATTTCACAATTAGAAATAAAAACGAAGCCACAAAATTAAGTGATGCAAAAAAGCTTGCTTTTGAATCAATAAAAACCGTATTCACCTTTAATTGGTTAAAAAAGAAAAAATAACATGACTTCGCAAAAAAAAGCATTAATTACCGGAATTACCGGACAAGATGGCTCATATTTAGCAGAATTGTTATTAGAAAAAGGTTATGTCGTTCATGGTATGTTGAGGCGCAGCAGCTCCTTTAATACCGGCAGGATTGACCATTTATTCAATAATTCAAAAATAATGGGAAAATCGCTTCATTTACATTATGGTGATCTCACAGATTCAAGTAATTTAAATCGTTTATTAGAGAAAATAAGACCCGATGAAATATATAATCTAGGCGCCCAAAGTCATGTTCAAGTCTCTTTTGAGATCCCTGAATACACAGCCGAAGTAGATGCAATGGGCACTTTAAGATTCTTGGATGCGATCAAAGAAACCGGGATCGAAACAAAATTTTACCAAGCATCTACAAGTGAATTGTATGGAAAGGTACAGGAAGTTCCACAAACTGAAAATACTCCATTTTATCCTCGGTCTCCCTATGGTGTTGCCAAATTATATGGTTATTGGATAATGATAAATTATCGAGAAGCATATAATTTGTTTGCATCTAATGGAATATTATTTAATCATGAATCACCTCGTAGGGGCGGTACATTCGTAACGCGTAAAATCACTCAAGCTGCAGCTCGGATCAAATTCGGAATCCAAGATCGGGTTACACTTGGAAATCTTAACGCTAAACGAGATTGGGGCTTTGCACCGGAATATGTTGAAGGAATGTGGCAAATGATGCAACTCGACAAACCCGATGATTTTGTATTGGCAACCGGCGAAACACATACTATTCGTGAGTTTGCCGATACTGTATTTAAAGAGCTTGATATGAATTTAGAATGGCATGGTGAAGGAATAAACGAAATTGGTATCGAAATAAAAACTGGCAAGACGCTGGTTTCAGTAAATCCACGTTATTTTAGGCCTACCGAAGTAGATTTATTGATTGGAGATGCAACTAAAGCATTAAAATCATTCGGATGGAAACCCAAGGTAAAATTTGACGAATTAGCTACAATAATGGCAAAGGCAGACTGGGAAAAAGTCCAAAAACGCGGTTTTTAATTATAATATTTCTTTATTTCACACTCTAAAAACGTAATCTCAAAATGAAACCTGATTCTAAAATATATTTGGCCGGTCATGATGGAATGGTCGGTTCTGCTATTCTAAAAGAACTTCATTTAAAAAGTTATAATAATATTATTACTCGTTCACTCAATGAACTTGATTTACGACGTCAAAAAAATGTGGAATCTTTTTTTTCAATTGAAAAACCTGATGTAGTAATCGTAGCAGCTGCCAAGGTTGGTGGAATAGTGGCCAATAACACTTTCCGTGCTGAGTTTTTATATGATAATTTAATGATAGAAGCTAACATTATTAATTCTGCTCATCAATTTGGAGTGAAGAAATTATTGTTCCTTGGCTCATCTTGCATTTATCCAAAGGATGCACCGCAACCGCTTAAGGAAGAATATCTGCTTACAGATACTTTAGAACCAACTAATGAACCATATGCTATTGCTAAAATAACCGGAATTAAATTGTGTGAAAATTACTATCGCCAATATGGCGATAATTTTTTTTCCGTAATGCCTACTAATCTTTATGGACCACATGACAATTTCAATTTACAGACTTCTCATGTCTTACCGGCTTTAATAAGAAAATTTCACGAAGCAAAAATCAAAAATTCCCCTACTGTTACGGTTTGGGGCACAGGAAAAGTTTATCGGGAATTTTTATATGTTGAGGATATGGCAAATGCCTGCGTGGAGCTTCTAATTTCCCTCGATGCTGAAGACATTTATAGTAAAGGTATTTCTCACATCAACATTGGAACCGGAAAAGATTTATTGATCTCGGAATTAGCAATTTTAGTGGCAGATATCGTACAATTTAAAGGTGAAATAATATTCGATCACTCAAAACCTGACGGTGTTTATAAAAAACTGTTGGACGTTACGCGTCTCAAAGGATTTGGATGGCAGGAAAAAACACTACTTAAGGATGGTATTATAAAAACTTATGAATGGTTTAAGAACAATTATCCGAATTGAATAAATTGTCTATAGCATCTCGAGAAGTAATAATTAAACCCAAATCCGGTTGGCAAATTATTAATTGGAGAGAGATCAGAGAATATAAAGATCTTATATATTTTTTAATTCTCAGAGATATTAAATCTTTATATAAACAAACTGTACTTGGATTTTCATGGGCAATACTAAGACCAGTTATTAAAATGATAATATTTAGTGTGGTATTTGGTGGCCTTGCGAAAATTCCAAGTGACGGTATTCCGTATCCATTGTTTGTCTATGCCGGTCTGGTTCCTTGGGAATATTTCTCAACTTCATTAACACGATCAACTAGTAGCCTAATAACAGGTTCCGGAATTTTTACAAAAGTATATTTCCCTAGATTGATTTTACCCATAGTGCCCTGCATTGCAATCTTGGTTGACTTTTTAATCGCATTATCTATAGTTTTTGTCTTGATGTTATACTATGGATTTGCATTGTCTGTGTCAGTTTTGTATCTACCGATCCTAATGTTATTAATGGTTTTGGCAGCCTCAGGTTTAGGAATGTGGCTATCTGCTTTAGCAATACAATACAGAGATATACCGCATGGTGTGCAGTTTTTGGTGCAAATATTAATGTATGCTGCCCCAGTTATTTATCCAGTATCTTGGCTTCCTGAATCTTATAGAAGTTATCTTGCTATTTATCCAATGTACGGCGTAATCGAAGGATTTCGTGCTGCATTATTAGGCCAAATTGCCATGCCATGGGATCTAATAGGCATCGGTGCCATATCATCATTTTTGATATTTATCTCTGGTGCTTACTATTTTAAAAGAAAAGAACGCATTTTTGCGGATGTTGCATAATTCAATGAATGATACAATTATAAAAGTAGAAAATTTAAGTAAGCGCTATAGGATTGGTATTGAAGAGATTATACATGATAGTCTTATTGGAAGTATTTTATCATGGCTAAAATCTCCTATTTCAAATTTTCGTAGAGTACAAAAATTAAGCAAATTTAATAGTGCTGATGCATCTGATATTATCTGGGCACTTAAAGAAACATCTTTTGAAGTAAAAACTGGTGAAATACTGGGTATTATTGGTAGAAATGGTGCTGGGAAAAGTACACTGTTGAAAATCCTGTCTAGAATAGTTGAACCAACTAGTGGACAGGCTACGGTATATGGTAGAGTGGCTAGTCTATTGGAAATCGGAACCGGATTTCATCGTGAATTATCAGGACGTGAAAACATTTATTTAAATGGCACAATCTTGGGGATGACAAAAAAAGAAATCAATCAAAATTTTAAAGATATTGTTGAATTTTCTGAAGTAGGCAAGTTTATTGATACTCCAGTAAAAAGATATTCTTCCGGAATGTATGTTCGATTAGCATTTGCAGTCGCTGCACATCTTAATCCTGAGGTATTAATTGTTGATGAAGTACTGGCGGTTGGGGATGCCGCCTTCCAAAAAAAATGTCTTGGTAAGATGAATGAAACAGCAAAATCCGGACGGACAGTAATTTTTGTTAGCCACAATATGCACACTATACAAGATTTATGCTCACGTGCAATTTTATTGGATGATGGTAAAATAGTTATGGATGGCCTTACATCTGATGTAATAAAACATTATTTGCAGCCAGGAATGTTACAGACAGGAGAATCTGATTTAGTAAATAACTATAAAACTCGTAAGTCTCCTGGTACATTGCGAGCAAAATCCATTAGAATCCTCGATAAGAATCATGATATTTGTTCAACCTTCGAAATAAATGATGAATTAAATATTGAACTTGATGTTACTAATGTCAATTCAAATGGTTTTGCAGTCAGTTTTTTAATTTTCAATCAACAAGGTGCATTAATATATCATATAAGAAGTCAAGATGGTAATATCAACACGAAAGCTCTCGGAACTACAGTTACTGTTGGCATGACAATTCCAAGACTAAATATAATTCAAGGAAGATATTCAGTTGATGTATGGATTGGCAACCATTTAGACCTATTGGAAGATCACGTAGAGAGCACAATTAGCTTTGAAGTAGTTAATAGAGGACATTCAAAGGTTCCATTGAGGTCAATCATCCACGAAAAAGGCAAGTGGCAAATAATTAACACGTAAATTATTTTTAGCTGTTAATGCAATTATTAATCTGTTCAGATTCATATTATCCTAGTGTTGGAGGAGTTCAAATTGTCCTTCAACAAATTGCAGAACGCCTCGTAAAACGTGGGCACACTGTTATAGTTGCAACTGCAAAGCTCAGAGAACGATCAACATTAGATCATAACGGTGTTTCAATAAAGGAATTCGATGTTTCAGGTAATTCCAACAGAGGATTAACTGGGGAGGTACAAAAGTATCGCGACTATGTTTTTTCTGAAAACTACGATGTATTGTTAATGAAAGCTGCCCAAAGCTGGACATTTGATGCATTAATGAATAATTTATGTAAAATTAGTAAGCGGAAAATTTTTATTCCTTGTGGGTTCTCTGGACTTTATTATCATTACTATGATGAATACTATAAAAAAATGCCTGGCGCACTACGTCAATTTGACCATTTAATTTTTTATGCTGAAAATTATCGCGATGTAAATTTTGCTAAGGAACATAAAATATCAAATTATTCCATCATCCCAAATGGAGCTAGCGAAATAGAATTCTCTCAAATGAAAGAAGCTTCATTTCGTGAAAAAATTAATGTTGCACAAAATGAATTACTTATCATGACGGTTGGAACATTTACCGGCGGGAAAGGTCATTATGAAGTGGCTTCAGCCTTTCAACTTGCTGAATTTGATAAACCTGCCACTCTAATTCTCAATGGAAATATTCCTGATAAGAAAGCAAAAATGGCTTTGAATCTTCTTGTTAAAGAATATTTAAAAATGGGACCAATATCCATGCTGAAGCGAATTTTGAATAATATTTTTATTTCAACTGGGATTAAAAATAATAGGGATAAAAGAGATTGGAACCATATCGCAAAGGAAGTAAATAGTAAAAAAAATAATAAAAAAATAATCATAACAAATTTTGACAGAAATGATCTTATTCAATGCTATTTGAATGCGGATTTATTTGTATTTGCTTCAAATATTGAATATTCACCCTTAGTATTATACGAAGCTTCTGCAGCAGGATTACCATTTCTGTCGATTGGGGCATGGCAAATAACACCACCCTGCGTCCA
>RRYU01000139.1_pt1 | contig 13506 bp, 10 predicted proteins | sample 2162651 | NCBI WGS metagenome assembly RRYU01 (sample SAMN10267283, study PRJNA491782) | microbial mat metagenome | isolation source: biomat in the production well | place: Japan: Minami-Kanto gas field, natural gas well KTG3 | collected 2017-06 | reverse complement strand
CCCAGGTCCGCGCCCTTTCGAACCACCAGATCCGCCAGGCCGCGCAGACACTCCGGACGGGCCGGATCCGGGACCCGCTCGCCCATGCCTGCCGCCTGGTCACAGTCGAGCGTGATCACCTCACAGCCGAGCGCCCGAAACAGGGACGGCGCGATCACGGACGCAGTCGCATTGCCGCAGTCCAGGACCAGCGTCATCGGGCGTGCCAATCGAATGTCGCGGGCAATGCGCTTGCCGTAGCGCTCGGCAAGATTGTATCTGAGATAGCTCCCGAAACCGGACAGGAGATCACCCTCGAGGATGCGTCGCCGCAGCGCCTGGATGCTCGCGGCATCGGCGCTCATACCGCGGAAGACCACCTTGACGCCATTGTACTCGGCGGGGTTATGGCTCGCGGTGACGATTGCCCCCGCCATCGGTCTTCCCTCGCAGCAGGCGAAATAGACCAGAGGCGTCGGGGCCACACCCAGGTCGACGACATCCAGACCGGCTGCGCGGATCCCCGCGATCAGGGCCCTGGTCAAGGCCGGGCTGGATGACCGACAGTCACGGCCGACCATGACGGTGCGATCGCCCCGTGCCGCCGCCTCGCTGCCGATGGCACGACCGATCGCCTCCATGACATTCGGAGTCAGTTGCTCGTCGAGAATGCCGCGGATGTCGTAGGCGCGAAAGATCTCGGGCGGCACATCGAGGGGGGCGGTGGCCATCGACTGCTCCGCGCTAGTGCTGGCCCGTGTGACCGAATCCACCGCTGCCGCGCAACGAGCTGGCAAACTCATCCACGAGCTTGAGCTCGGCTTGCAGGACGGGAACCAGGACGAATTGTGCGATCCGCTCGCCGATCTCGATCCGGAAGGGCGCCGTGCCACGGTTCCAGCAGGACACCATGAGCGGACCCTGGTAGTCCGAGTCGATCAGTCCGACCAGATTGCCGAGGACGATGCCGTGCCGATGTCCGAGCCCCGATCTGGGAAGGACCAGGCCGGCGACATTCTGCTCGGCGATATGCACAGCCATGCCGGTCGGCAGCAGCTCCGTCGCACCCGGCATCAGGTCGAGAGGCGTCTCCAGCATCGCCCTGAGATCCAACCCGGCCGAGCCCTCGGTCGCATAGCTCGGCAATGGAAAGTCGCGACCCAGTCGCGGGTCCAGAATCTTGACCTCAAGCGGGTGCAGGATGGCGTTTGGCATAGTGTTCGGCGAGGAGCATGGCCAGCTCGCGCGCGAGCTCGGTCTTCGACATCATGGGCAGCTCGCGCTGCCCCCCTTTCCAGATCACGAGGAGTGCATTCTCCTCGCGCTCGAAACCGCCCGCATCACCGCCGACCCGATTGGCGGCGATCATATCGAGCCGCTTGTCCAACAGCTTACCGCGAGCGTACTGCTCGACCTGATCCGTCTCGGCCGCAAAACCCAGGGTGAAGGGCGGCGACGGTAGCGCAGCAACCTCGGCCAGGATGTCCGGGTTGCGTACCAGACGAATCTCCAGCGCCTCTGAACCCTTCTTGATCTTGCTCCCGGCCGGCTTGGCGGGTCGATAATCCGCAACGGCGGCAGTCGCGACGAAGATGTCGCAGTCGCGGCTGCGCGCCAACACGGCCGCCTGCATCTCAAGGGCCGTCTCCACTCGAACCTGCTCGGCGACCGCGGGCGGCGGCAGGGCAGTCGGGCCACTGATGAGCACCACATGGGCGCCCAGCTCATTCAGCGCCGTCGTCAGTGCGTATCCCATCCGCCCCGAGCTGCGATTACCCAGATAGCGGACCGGGTCCAGAGGCTCGCGGGTCGGACCGGCAGTCAAGAGGACGCGCACGCCTGCCAGCGGTCTCACGTCCGGATCGCTCAGGGCCTGGGCGATCTCCAGCGGCTCCAGCATACGCCCGGGGCCCTGGTCACCGCACGCCTGGCTACCTTCGGCCGGACCCAGGATCCGGGCACCGCGCGCCTGCAGCCGAGCCAGATTGTCCCGAGTCGCGGGGTGGCGCCACATCTGTTGATTCATGGCCGGCGCCAGGATCAAGGGTGCAGTGGTCGCAAGCGCCAGCGTCGTGAGCAGATCGTCGGCGATCCCGGCCGCGAGCCGCGCCATCAGGTCCGCCGTCGCCGGTGCGATCAGCAGCAGATCCGCCCAACGCGCCAGCTCGATATGGCCCATTCCCGCCTCGGCGGCGGGATCGAGCAGATCGGTCCGAACCGGATGCCCGGAAACCGCCTGAAAGGTCAATGGGCCAACGAAGGCCGTCGCTGCCCGGGTCATGACCACCCGAACCACGAAACCGCGCTCGCGCAGACGACGGACCAGGTCCACCGACTTATAGGCGGCGATGCCGCCACCGACACCCAGCAGGACCTGTCTGCGGATCGGATTGCAGGGGCTTGGATCCATCGACGTTTTGTGTAAACCTAGGCCGCAATGAGGGTTCAGTTTACCCCAGATTCGGGACCACAGATGGACAGGACGACGCATGCCGATCAAAGAATGGCCAGAGGGTGAACGACCGCGGGAGAAGCTGCTCGAACGAGGCGCCGGCGCCCTGTCCGACGCGGAGCTGCTCGCGCTCTTCCTCCGCACCGGGGTGCGCGGAAAGAGCGCAGTCGATCTTGCGCGCGATCTGCTCACCGACTTCGATGGCCTCGTCGGTCTGCTCGCGGCCGACCAAAAACGCTTCTGCGCCGGCAAAGGACTGGGCACCGCCAAATTCGCCGAGCTGCAGGCCGTACTCGAGCTCAGCCGCCGCTATCTCCTGTGCCGCGTCCGCGATCAGGACGTCCTCACGAGTCCCGAGGCGACACGCGATTATCTCAAGCTCCGCCTCTACAGCTCACCTCACGAGATCTTCGCCTGCCTCTTCCTGGACAACCGCCACCGCGTCATCTGCTACGAAGAGCTGTTCCGAGGGACGATCGACGGCGCCAGCGTGCATCCCCGCGAGGTCGTCCGACGAGTGATCGCGACCAATGCCGCCGCCGTCATCTTCGCCCACAACCACCCCTCCGGCGTCGCCGAGCCCAGCCAAGCCGATCTGCGCATCACCCAGCGCCTCAAAGAGGCCCTTGGCCTGATCGACGTGCGCGTGCTCGACCACGTCATCATCGGCGACGGCGAAGGCACCTCACTCGCCGAGCGCGGACTTCTCTGAATCCCGCCTGCTCGTCCTGTTCTTGGCCCTGCGTAAAGGCCATACAGTCAGGTGAAACTTGGCGATTCGTCGGGCAGCATATACCGAGAGATTGACCGCCCGCTGTCTGTCCGGGGCTGTATCCATGCCATCGCTATCGTGGATCTCACTCTTCGCCGGACAGACGTCGCAAGGCTGCACGCAGGACGTTCGTGTCGGCCTGATCCTTCGGCCGGAGGCCCTGCTTCGTCTTCAACAAGCCCTCCAGGTTCAAGACCGGTACCCGTTCGCCCTCCAGCTCAAGCCATGAAATATGGCCTTCCAGTTCCGGGAAACCCACGCCGCACACCGAGGGCAGAATGTCGATGGTAAACTCGTCATTGATCCGAATCGCGTGGAGGTAATCGCCTTCGAATGGATCCACCTCGCCGGCCAGTGCTTTGCTTGCTCCATCCGGCAAATCCGCAAGAGCTGCGATCCAACGCGCCGAATTTTCCGGATCCGGCGCAACTGCGATGTCGATATCCTCCGTCATCCGGACATAGCCGTGGGCGGCGAGTGCATAGCCACCGACCAAGACATAGCGCACTCCCTCGCGATTGAGCAATCGGGTAATCGTGACGACATCAGACCAAGTCGCCGGTCGCGTAAAGTCGCTCGGGGACTCGCCAGCGGGCACCGCCCCCACAGGGGATTCAGCGCCGAACAGTCGACGCAACCAGCTCAACATGCCAGCGCTCCCAATCCGCATTGGCCTCCTCGATGGATGCGTAACGAAAGACGCCCTTCGGGACACGGGTACGCGTGCGAGACATGGCCTCGCGCCATGCGATCTCCTCCGCCGAGGGCGGGGCCAACACCCCCACCGGTCTCTGTAGGCGTCGACCAATCGTGCGACGGATCTTCATGGTGCCATTCCGCGTGTCCGCGTATCGGTCTCTGCCGAAACCTTGCTTATTGGAGAGAAACGTATTCATGTCCACCGATACCCGTCATAGCGGAACCGCCTCCAGCAGGATGCGTTGACGCAGATGCGGGTGCAGTGAAGCTTCCGTCACCACATCGACCTTGCGACCCGTCAACTCCTGCACGTCCATCAGCAGACCACCGAGGGCCAGGCCACTCCTGCACGCAGGAAGCGAAACGAGCAGATCGATATCGCTTCAGGTCGCGTCGTATCTTGCCTGCGCGTACAAGATGCCGTTGCCAGGCGCCCCGCAGCATCGCGGCCATCAGATTCTAAGATGCCTGAGCCACCGACTTGCCACGCACAGCCTCGAAGATCTCCCGCGCAAGGATTGGGAACGCAGAACCTTGAAATTCCTGATCCGCCATGTAGCGCGTCACGATCTTGTCGTTCTCGGCCATGCGCTCGATCATCAAGCCTTCGATCAGCTTTCGCACGCCCAGCTCGAACTTATCGAGCGGGTTGGCCATCGCTGTCTGAATGACCTTTTCGCTCTTGCAGGCCTTCTCTTTGATCTGCTGGAAAAAGAGCCGGTCTTCTTCGCTAAACTGGGTGCCGAAGCGCTCGTTGAGTAGCTCGATGATCTCGGAGAGCGGCACCTTCTCGTCATCCGCCTGGCCGGTAGCCACCTCGCTCGGAATCTTGACATACTGCGGGTCGCCATCCTGGATGTCGATCGCACCCGAGAAAACCCGCTCCAGCCGGTAGTACTGCATCGCCACCTCGTCCCCGACCTTGACGATCGTCGCGTCGCGATCGAGAGGCAGGTGCGGCAACAGGAAACGTCCATAGCTGTAGAGCATCTCCAGATCGGGATCCGCGTGCGGGACGATCTGGCTCAAGAAGGCGTAGACGCGCACATAGCCCGAGAGGGTCGCTCGAAACGCCTCCCGCTCTTCCTGGTCGGAGATGGCCTTGAAGCGGTCCACTGCCGGTTGCAGATGGCGCTGCATGTGGGCATGGTCGGCGGCGCCCTGCCGTTGCACCGGCTTGTAGAAAACTCGGGCAAATGCCTCGACCTCGCTCCAATGATAGATCTGCTGCTGGTCGAGCACGTGCTTCAACCTGTCCATCAGCGATGGGTCCGAGACTTCCGCAAGCTCGGTTTTGTCGTAGTAAGGCTTGAACGCGCAGTAGATGTCCTCCGCGTCGTTGACGAAGTCGAGTACAAACGGCGCGTCCTTTCCCGGGATCATCCGGTTCAAACGTGAGAGCGTCTGCACGGCCTGCACGCCGTCGAGGCGCTTGTCGACATACATCGCGCAAAGCAGGGGCTGGTCGAAACCGGTCTGATACTTGTTGGCGACCAGGAGCACCTGGTAATCGGGCGTCTCGAACCGCGAGGGTAATGCTCCCTCGCCGATGGGCTTGCCCGTCACAACATCGGTGTTCATGCCCGGCTCGGTGTACTCGATGCCCGTCTCGGGGTCGGTCACCTTGCCGCTGAACGCGACGAGCGGTCGCACGTCTTCGTAGCCGTGATCGGCGAGATAGCGCTCGAAGGCCAGCTTGTAGCGCACCGCATGCAGGCGCGACGACGTCACCACCATCGCTTTGCCGCGCCCGCCGAGCCGGTGCATCACGCTGCGTCGGAAGTGCTCGACGATCACCTCGGTCTTCTGCTCGATGTTGTGCGGGTGCAGGCTCATGAACTTCGCGAGCACCCGCGCCGCCTTCTTCTTCGGCAGGTTCGGGTCGTCTTCCGCCGCCTTCAATAATCGGTAATAGGTGGCGTAGGTCGTGTAGTTCGTGAGCACATCGAGGATGAAGCCCTCCTCGATGGCCTGGCGCATGCTGTAGAGATGAAATGCCTCTGGCGTGCCGTTGGCGCCTGCTCGCCCGAACAGCTCAAGTGTCTTACCCTTCGGCGTCGCGGTGAACGCAAAGAAGCTCAGATTCGGCTGCTTGCCGCGCGAGGCCATCACCTGGTTTAGGCGGTCTTCCCAATCGGCTTGTCCTTCGGCGTCCTCCCCGGCACCGGCGCCGAGGATCGCCTTGAGCTCCCGCGCCGTCTCGCCGGTCTGGCTGGAGTGGGCCTCGTCCACGATGACGGCATAACGGCGCTTCGCGATCTCTGCCTCCCAGACCCGCGCCTGCGCCTTCTGCTCCGCGCTCGCCTGCTCCTGCGTCCCCGCGCCGGCCACATGCAGCAGCCCGCGCAGGACGAACGGAAACTTCTGCAAGGTGGTGATGACGATCTTGGTGCCGTCGATCAGGGCGGCCGCAAGTTGCTTGCTGTCGTGGTCGATGGCCTTGACCACGCCCTGGGCATGTTCGATCTGGTAGATCGCATCCTGAAGCTGCTGATCGAGCACGCGCCGGTCGGTGATGACGATGACGCAGTCGAACAGCTTTCGGTCCTCGTCATCGTGCAGGCTGGCGAGGCGATGCGAGAGCCACGAGATGCTGTTGGTCTTCCCGCTACCCGCCGAATGCTGGATCAAATAGTTGTAGCCCGACCCTTCGCCACGGGCCGCGCCGACGATCTTTCGGACCGCGTCGAGCTGGTGGTAGCGCGGGAAGATCATCGCCTCCTTGACGATGCGCCGCTGGCCGCCGCCGCGTCCGGATGCAGGGCCGTCGTCGCGCTTCTCCTCTTTCTTCTCCACGAACATGAAGTGCCCGAGGATGTCGAGGAAGCTGTCGCGGCTCAGCACATCTTCCCAGAAGTAGCCCGTCCGGTAGCCGGAAGGATGCTTTGGATTGCCGGCGCCGCACTGAATCTCGCCCGGATGGCTGCCGCGGTTGAAGGGCAGAAAGTGGGTGTCCGCGCCGCGCAACCGCGTCGCCATCTGCACCTCGTTGGGATCGGCGGCGAAGTGGACCAGGGCGCGCGCCTTGAACCTGAAGAGCGGCGCGCGTGGGTCGCGGTCCTTCTGGTACTGGCGCACCGCGTGTCGCCAGTTCTGGCCTGTGCCGGGATTCTTCAGCTCGCAGCTTGCGACCGGCAGCCCGTTCACCGCGAAGACGAGGTCGACCGTATCGTGCCGGCCCGGATGGCAGCGCACCTGGCGGGTGATCGTCAGCTGGTTCCGCGCGTAGAGCGCCTGCACCTCCTCGTTCAGCCCATGCGCCGCCTTGAAGTAGGCGAGCCGAAAGGCCTTGCCGTAGAACTTGAAGCCGTGCCGCATCACGTGCAGTGCGCCCTTGAGGTCCAGCTCCTTGACCAGGGCGCCGATGATCAGCTTCTCCAGCCCGGCGGCATGGAGCGCGCGCATCGCAGCCCAGAGCCTCGGCTGCGTGGTTTCGAGGAAGCGACAGACAGGCGCAGGGAAGAGGGCCAGGTCGACATCCCACTCGGCATTGGTGCCGGCCTGCCAGCCTCGATCGAGCAACATCGCCTCGACGTAGGACTCGAAGGCGCGCTCGCTGGTCTGTCCGCTCATGGATGTCGCCCTCAGCCGACCGTCATCCGCTTCGTCAGTGCCTTCCAGTTCTCGCATGACCAAATGAGCGACGGCGGAAGAAGCGGCCTCACGCTGCCACTCTTGCACCGATCGGCGAGCCTCTTCGCCGCTTCAGCCACCTCCCGGTTGTGCTTCACTCGCGGCCCTTCTTTCGACTCGTCGGTCACACCCGTCGTAAGAAACTCGATCCAGTTCTCGAGGCGATCCTTCGCGAAAACGAATACCACCCGATCGAATTCCTCTCGGCTGATACCGGCACGCATCGCCTCCTGCCAGAACCTCTCCGTGAGCGCATCACCATCCGGCATGTCGTGATCCAGGTCGGCCGAAACGATCAACGTGGTCGCCCCGCCCATTGCGAGAACGGCCCGAAGCTCACTCGGCATCCGACGGATCAAATCTGTCCTTCCGCCGCAATCGACGGTGCGCACGATGTTGCTACCCCAAGGTCGTATCCAGGCGGGTCGGAGTCTCTTGAGAACCGCGTTGATGAAGACGGGATCGATACTTCGGCCCCTGTCGCCTTCGTGCAAACAGACGATCTGGGTTCGGTTAGCCATTGACCCACCCCCGTGCCACGGCCTCACCAGGGGTCAGGCCGGGCGGCACTTGCAAGGGTCCGATGCGGGTCGGCGCACTATGATTGTCCCGCCACAAATAGCGCCCATGATCCTTGCCGGCAGCGCCGAGAATCTCGGGATGGTGTGAAATCAGGATCGCCTGGTGATCTTCGTCCAGTAGTTCCCGCGTCGCGAGCACCCAGGGCTGCAGCTCGGGTAAACCCACGTAGTTGTCCGGCTCATCGAGCAGGACCGTTCGCACCGCCCCGGTGGCAAGGGCGGCACGCACCATGTACAAGCCGACCAGGGCCTTCTCTCCGTCCGAGAGCTGATGAAAGAACAGCAAACCGCCGCTGCCGACGCCGGGCGCATCGAAGCGAAGTTGAAGGGTCTTGGAATTCAACCCGATATCGACCAGCTTGAACGACTTGAAATCGGGCCACACGTCTCGCAACGATTCGCGCAATTCATCGGTCCATTCCTGTTCCTGGGAAAGAAACCGATACCAGGACAGTAGATTCTCCATATTCAGGGAAGGGTTGCGCGACTCACCTTTGCTTTCCACCGCGACCCTGTGCGGACTCGGCCGCACTACGACGACCCCCGCAAGGGCTTGCTGCAATAGCTCGATCTCCTTCCGGTCGCTCGCCGGCTGAATAGCACCCAAGGCCGCCTGCCGCCAATCGAGCGGAAAGCCCGAGGTCTTGCCACCCGCCTTGTGGAATCTGACGCCGTCCAGGTCGCGTTCGAAGAGGACGAGCGAATCGCAGGTCGCCTTCTCGCGTAGCACGCGCGGCTTCAACTCACTGCTGACTTGCTCGAGATGGATCAGGTAGCTGAACGCATGGCCCTCGATCTCGATGTCGATCTCGAATTCCTGGATCTTGCTGTCGAGCCATTGCGTAAGCTCCAGCGCAGGGATGTCGCGCTCGCCCTCGCCTCCGAGCAGCGACTCGCCGGTGGCGAGGTTGCGCAGCATGGCAATGGCGTCGAACACGGAGCTCTTGCCCGAGCCATTGGGTCCGCACAGAAGGCCGAACGAATCGAGGCGAACCTCGAAGGCCACGAGACACCTGAAATTGTTGGCGTACAGTCGCGTGATCATGTTGCGGATGCCTCCAGGGATGGACGAACATCGATCCTGCCGGTCACGGCGGCCGTGATCAGCGCGGTGCGGTACTCCTGCAGGCGGTCGATGGCGGTTTCGATTTTGGCGATCATCGCGTCGAGTCGCGAGGTCTCGCGTTCGAGAAACGCGACGATAGCGAGCTGCTCATCTCTCGGGGGAACGGGCAAGCACACCTTCGCGATGACCTCACTCTCGAGCTTTCTCGTCCCGTGCGCTGATTCATCAGCCAAGGAAACGAAGACTGGGGCAATACCCGTGAGCACCCATAGAATGAACTCCGCTTCCAGCTGCGTGCCAACTTCGATCGCGTTCATGTCTTGGTTAATCGTTACCGATACATCAGTAATCGCGACCGGAAAGAAATGAGCCAGGATCATTCCTCGGACGACTATCAGCACCGACTTGACCGGTAACAAGATAAGGGCGCTGTTGGCCACGCCCTCTTGCGTCACATGATCCGGCACATTCGCGATTCGCATCACCTTCATATCTTTCGGCGAAACCCAGGGAATTTCGCCATCCCAGTATTCGGGCTTGCCTTTGTCGGGCGTTGCTCCGCCGGCGAATCGCACGAGCCGCCCCAGTGGCTTAGCGCTCCAATGCTGCGGCACTTCGCCAAGCCAGTCGATGCCCGAGGGCTTGAGCTTGGAGTGCGGGTCGAGGCCGGCGGCGCGCGCGGCGTCGGGCGGAAGGCCGCGGGTGACCGTGCGCGAGATAAGCGCGGTGCGCTTCTCCTTCAGCCGCTCGATCAAGGTCCGCTTCTTCGCCACCAGCGTGTCGAGCATCAAAGTCTCGCGGTCGAGGAAGTCGGCGATGGCGGCTTGCTCCGGCTCCGCGGGCAAAGGGATCGGAAGCATCCCTATCTCCGCAGCGTTCACAGCGGGATAGCTGACCCCAACTGAGCGAGCAACGATAGCTTCAACGAGACCCGGCTCGCGAAGGGCGTATGACAGGAACGCCGGAGACACGCGCCGCGGCCGGACGACGGCAAAGCCGGTAGAGACGATGATGTTACTCGCGGGATTCCGGACAGGTGCGATCGCTCGCAGGTAGGTCCGGACAGTAGAAACTACCGTATCCCCATCACGCACGACCCGTCGCGCCCTGCTCGGCGCATTCTCGAACACAATATCCTCGCTTGCGACGATGCCTCGTGTCGCGTCAACGCTGCCGATATCCACGTACTTCATCTCGAAGTTGGGATCCGTTGTCTCCGGCAGTGCTTCATCATTGATTGATGCCGAGTACTTCAGCCGCTTCACCCCCCAATGCTCCGGCACCTCCCCCAACCATTCGACCCCGCTCGGCTTGTACCTCGGATAGGCTCGGTATCTCATCGACGGCCTCCGATCCGCATGCCCGTCGGCTTTTCGGTCATCGGCGCGCCTCCGCCCAGACATCGGCCCAGAGCGGGCGAAGGGCGAAATCGGCGGGGAATCCCATCGGCCGGGGGTCGATGCGGTGCTGTTCCATCAGCGCTCGCAACCGGCGTTTCCAGTGATGGCCGGGGCTGATTCGGTCCATCAGGTCGGCAAGCAGGGCGAGCGTATTGTAAATGCGTCGTCCGTCCTTCGGGTTGAGACTGGAGATCAGCGTCTTGGGCCGGTGGCTTGGCAGGCGGAAGGTGAAGGTGAATTCCCGGTTCCAGAGACGACCGTGATGGGCGCAGATGTTGCGAATGATCGTGAGGTGGTGGAGAAACGAGGTGAGGTTGCTTTCGTCCATGTCGTAGCGATGCGCGACGGCGTTGCGATCCGCACTCCGGCGTAGGTTGGCGTACCACTTGGAGAGTTGGCCGAGGGTCATGATCTCGACGACTGCCCAGACGGGCGCGAGTGAATCGTCGTATTTGCTGTTGAGGTGCTGTATGAAGGTTTCGTGACTGCGCTGGGCCTCTTCGGCCAGCTTGGCGCGCTGCCGGGCGTAATTCCAGGTGCGCCCCGGCTTCTTGAAGATGCCGGAATCGAGATGGCCGTGCGGACCGTATCGATGGGCGAGGTGGTAGGCCCAGCCGGTGCGAACGGAGATCTCGATCCGCTCGATGGCGTCCATGACCAGCAGCCTCAGCTCCCGGTCGAACACATAGAGGTTCAGGATGTCGTCGAAACAAACGTTCTCGGCGACCTGATGCTTGGCGTGGTCGGTCTCGAAGGGCAGCCAGTAGGCGGCGAGGCGGTAATAGTTGAGATGGGCGAGATAATGCAGCGCCCGCTCGCGGTCATCGCAACGGATGCCGCGCGCGATCATGCGGTCGAGCTGTTGCTCGAAGCTGAGCGGGGGCTTATCGAAGTGCACCTGAGCACCCCCGCAAAAAAGTAACCCCCCATGGTGCGCAGATCCGACGGGATGCGTGGGGGGTGTTGTTGCTCATGATTCTAGACCCGATCGGCGATGGCAGGCAAGAGCGAGAGCCGCAACGGGTGACCGGGCAGACGAAGGCGAAGGTCTCGACGCATTGGTCCGGTTTCGGGGTCACAGTCTGTCGAGATCTGTCGATTGTCATGCAGCGAACAGACGCCCAGGCTCGGCCAGGGTATGCAGCGGGACCGCCTGGACCCCGTCGGCCAGGGCATAGCGCCGGGTGCCGGGGTAGAGGACGGCCACGGCCGAGAGCCCGAGGTCCGCAAGGGCAATGCGGATGGAGGGGGTCAGACGTGGGGCGTCGGCGCGCTTGCACTCGACGCCCAGCAGGCGCTCGCCGCGGCGCAGGATCAGGTCGATCTCGGCGCCCTGGTGGGTCCCCCAGAACCAGGCATCGTCATGGGGCTCGGCGGCCAGCACCTGTTCGATGACGAAACCCTCCCAGGAGGCGCCAAGCTTGGGATGGCTGTGCAGGGCCTTGGCATCAGCGATACCGAGCAGTTGATGGAGCAGGCCGCTGTCGCGCACATAGACCTTGGGCGACTTGACCTGGCGCTTGCCGAGGTTGGCATGGTAGGGCTGAAGCTGGCGCACCATGAGGGCGTCGGTCAGCAGGTCCAGGTAGCGGCGACTGGTGGATTCGCTGACGCCCAGGGCGCGGGCGGGCTCGGCGGCGTTCCAGGTCTGGCCGTGGTAGTGGGCGACCATGGTCCAGAAGCGTTGCAGGGCGCTGGCTGGTGCGCGTACGCCCCATTGGGGCAGGTCGCGCTCCAGCAGGGTCTGGATGAACTGTTTGCGCCAGGCCAGGCTGTCCGGCTCGGTGCCGGCCAGATAGGCCCGCGGAAAGCCGCCGCGCAGCCACAGCAGGTCGCCGGCAGTGGCCCCCAATTCACCCAGCGAAAAGCCGCCGATGGCGATGCGCTCCATGCGTCCGGCGAGGCTCTCCGAGCTTTGCCGCAGCAGCTCGCCGGAGGCGCTGCCGAGGATCAGGAAGGACGTGGGGTTATCGCGGCGGTCGGCCAACACCCGCAGAAGCGGGAAGAGGTCGGGGCGGCGCTGGACCTCGTCGACCACGGTGAGACCCTGCAGCGGCGCCAGCGCGGTCATCGGCTCATCCAGGCGGGCAAGGCTCGCCGGGTCCTCGAGGTCGAAATAGTTGACCGAATCCTCGTGCAGCAGCTCGCGCGCCAGGGTGGTCTTGCCGCATTGCCGGGGACCGGTGAGGACCGTGACCGGGTTGCGGGACAGTGCGGTGTGGATCGCGTTCAGGAGACCCGGGCGCTCGATCTTCATTGGGGCAAGATACCATGAAAATGCTTCGTGGCGTGACGGTATTTCATGGTTAACAAGCCGATGGCGGGCTTCCACTGGCCTGGCAATCAGCCCGCACCCCATGACGCCCGATCACCTCAGCAGGTCGAGGATCTCCTGCTCCAGCGTCTTGAGTTACGGGGTCAGTATAGGTGACTCATGGACGAGGCAAACGGCGGGCGCCCGCTCGAATGCGGACGCCGGTCCGAGAAGCCTCCGTGGCTGCAATAGACGGGTTGCGGCCGTTAAGGTCGCCTGAACCGACCCAAGACCCTTTTGGCCGGCAGGAACCCGCAACAGCGATGCACGAATCCGGCAGGGTCAGCGCGGATCATTCTGAGAACTTCCCGTGGAATAAAGTGAGCGACAACATGGGACGCTCATGTACGGTCTTAATCCCCTTTAGAACGGGTCTCTCTTTCGAACCTGAACCCCGAAATAAATTATAAAGATCCTGTTTGTCTTAATCCCCTTTAGAACGGGTCTCTCTTTCGAACGATTGGACGGATCCTCAGCAACCCTTTGTTTAGAACGGGTCTCTCTTTCGAACGAGCGGCGCATCCTCGAGATTGCCGAGCATCGGCGGTCTTAATCCCCTTTAGAACGGGTCTCTCTTTCGAACTCGCCTGCGGGAGTTGCGCTGTGCTCG
>RRYU01000317.1_pt1 | contig 13526 bp, 13 predicted proteins | sample 2162651 | NCBI WGS metagenome assembly RRYU01 (sample SAMN10267283, study PRJNA491782) | microbial mat metagenome | isolation source: biomat in the production well | place: Japan: Minami-Kanto gas field, natural gas well KTG3 | collected 2017-06 | reverse complement strand
TTTTTTTGCCATGGCAGGAGTCATGGTTGTGCTCTCGATTCTCAGGGCGAAAAGACAGCGGCAGGCAGGTACGTACGGTACCGCACGCTGGGCCACGGAAAAAGAACTTGACGAGGCGGGTATCCTTGCTGAAGAGGGGATTGTGCTTGCCCAGACCAGGGATGCACGGTATGCGTCTGCAGTCAGCAGACACAACGGTGAAGCAGAGGTCAAATGGATCATGAAAAAACCGGGTGCGGCCATCCTTCGTCATAACGGCCCTGAACACGTGTTCTGCTTTGCTCCGACGCGCTCAGGCAAAGGGGTGGGACTGGTCATACCTACACTGCTTGCCTGGAAAGGCAGCTGTGTCGTCTACGATATCAAAAAAGAGAACTGGGCTGCGACAGCAGGATGGAGACGTCAGTTCTCACACTGCTGGTGCTTCGAGCCCACCTCTCCCCATTCCGTTCGGTTCAACCCGCTGATGGAGATACGGCAGGGAGACAACGAGGTGCGGGATGTGCAGAATGTCGCTGATATCCTTGTCGATCCTGAAGGTGTCAAGGACCGTCTGGACCACTGGGAAAAAACCGGTCATGCGCTGCTTGTCGGGGCAATCCTGCATGTGCTCTATGCTGAAGAAGACAAGACGCTTTCAGGAGTAGCCGGTTTTCTTGCCAACCCGGGCCGCAGCATCGAAGAAACGCTGGGAATGATGCTGTCCCATCACCACCTGGAAGGACATCCCCATCCGGTCGTGGCGTCCTGTGCTCGGGAAATGCTCAACAAAAGTGAAAACGAGCTGTCGGGTGTGCTGTCCACCGCCATGAGCTTTCTCGGCCTCTACCGGGACCCGGTGATAGCACGCAACACTGCGGTATCTGATTTCCGGATCAGTGACCTGATGCAGGGCGACAGGCCGGTGAGCCTCTACCTGGTTGTCCCTCCTTCGGATATCGACCGCACCAAGCCGCTTATACGGCTCATGCTCAACCAGATGGGACGACGGCTGACAGAGAAAATAGGGTTTGGAAAGAAGCATTACCGTCACCGTCTGCTCATGATGCTCGATGAGTTTCCGAGCCTTGGCAGGCTGGGTTTTTACGAGACAGAGCTGGCCTACATGGCAGGCTACGGTATCAAGTGCATCATGATCGCCCAGTCCCTCAACCAGATCGAGAAGGTCTACGGGCAGAACAATGCCATCCTTGACAATTCCCATGTGCGTATCACCTACGGAGCACTCGATGAACGGACCGCCAAACGCATATCTGATCTGCTCGGGCAGGCAACCGAAAAACGGCAGCAGCTCAATTATGCAGGAAATCGTCTCGCGCCATGGCTGGGCCACGTCATGCAGTCGGAGCAGGAGAGCCCCCGTCCGCTTCTGACGCCGGGAGAGATCCTTCAGCTGCCCGGTGACGATGCGCTGGTCATGATAGGCGGTCTTCCACCCTACCGGGCCAAGAAGCTGATGTACTACCAGGACAGACGGTTCGAGGGGATGGCCTGGAGGCCGGCGCCCGATACACCAGAGGAACAGCAGAAAGAGCTCCCTGAACACGTTTCGCCGCCAGCCTGGATGGATTATGCATCTGAAAGAAATGAAACGCGTTATGATACTTCTTATATTGACGCATCAGGCTGTTCCTGCGGTGAAGGATCTGGTCCGGGGATGAGCGCACATGATGATGATGAATCTGAAGAGCATCAGGATCTGCAGCATGATCATGAACAGGAGCACGTGCTGGAGCGGATGCATCCGGAAGATGAACTGTATGAAGGGATAATCCCTGAACATGCTGAAGATGATGAAGCCTCAGTGCCCGGACACCAGCAGCCCGCCGATGAGAGTGAACGCAGGAGCAGGCGACAGGACAGAAACAGGACCATTGAACTGAGCAGAACACCAGGAGGAGGAGATTTGCCGTTATGAGCACGAAAAAACGCTCCGTAAGAAAGAACATACATCCATATCTCCCTGAGCGTCTCTACGATCGCTTCAAGGGGTATTGCAGCAAGATGGGCGTAACGGAAAGCAGTGTCGTGGAAGAAGCACTGACAAGGTTTCTCGATGAGCAGGGAGACATGCCCCTTGTATTGCGAAAAATTGACCGGCAGACACGCAGTATAGAGCGCATAGACCGTGATGTCAAGGCGCTTTCAGAAGCATTTTCCGTGTTCGTGCAGATCTATTTTGCGCATACACCCGAAATTGCGGCAGAGGACAAGGCGGTTGCACAGCATGATGCGCGAAACAGGTATGTGAAATTCATCGATTACGTAGCTGAACAGATCAGTGCCGGGCGCACGCTTGTTGACGATCTGGTCCAGGACAGGATAGGGGACAGGGATGAACTACGGCGCCTGATCGAGCAGGAGAGCCGGAACGAGGATGAATCATGAGGCGCTGCCCGGGCGTCTGTTGTGGGTGATCAAGAATTGTGCCTGTCAGGGCACAATTCTTGATAAAAAATGTTAACAAAAAAGTAACTGGCTCTTGATTGTTTTGTCCGGGTTTTATATGTTTGACATATTCGATATGTAAGCATAGTGTATTAAAAAACTATATTTGTTTTTTTCAGGCAGTGCAGGACGTAGTATACTTCAGACGTATGGCATCACTGCGTACGGCTGTTGCCCCCATTGTAGACTTCCTGGATGATGACAACATCGTTGAAATCATGCTCAATCCTGACGGAACCGTCTGGGTTGAGGAGTCGGGGCGCGGCATGTACCGCACATCAGTTGTCATGGACCGCGACAGCGCAGAGCGATTGATCCGCCTGGCAGCTGCGGCAATGAATTTCGAGATAAACGAGAGGCGCCCCTTTCTTTCTGCGACCCTTCCAGGCTGGAAGGCGCGTCTGCAGGCCTCTGTTCCCCCTATTGTTTCCTCTCCGGTTTTTGCACTGCGAAAACCTCCCTCAACGGTATTTACGCTGCAGGACTATGTGGATCGCAGGATAATGACGCCGGCGCAGGCATCCCTGCTTGAGCAGGCGGTGCGCCGGAAGCGCAATATCGTCATCGGGGGAGGCACGGGGTCGGGAAAGACCACCCTTGGTAATGCCCTCCTGCAGGTCGTTGCCGACACGGATGACCGTGTCTACCTGGTGGAGGACAACACCGAGCTGCAGTGCCGGGCTGAAAACATGGTTCAGGTTCTGGTGCAGCCACCAATGTACACCCATCAGCAGGCCATCATGGATGCCATGCGCTTCAGGCCTGACAGGATTATTGTCGGTGAAGTGCGCGACGGTGCCGCCCTTGAGCTGCTCAAGGCCTGGAATACCGGTCATCCCGGCGGTATAGCGACGATACACGCCAATCATGCCGCCGCCATTCTCGACCGTCTCGTGCAGCTGTGTGAGGAGATTGTGCATGCGGCACCGAAATACCTGATTGCCGAAGCAGTTGATATCTGCGTGCATATCCAGCGGGATCATCATCATCCTGCCGGTCGTGTGGTCAGCGACATCTGCATGGTGTCAGGCCTTGACCCGCGGGGCGGATGGCTGCTGGAGCCGATAGGTGAAGAGGCCTGTCCGGAATCTGTTCATGAATACCTTTCAGACCTGTCCCCTACGTGACATCATGACAATATCAGTCTGATGATGTGAGGGTATTTTCTCTCTCCATTGTCTGATCAGAAATTATTAACAGAATGTTAATAATTAGGATTTTTTTTGTCTTTTTTATCCCCCATTCCCTGACACTCCAGGGGATGATTTTTGCCTAACATTTCAATCAACGAGGTGATACATGAAAAAACATGTCCTCCTTCTGCCGGTTCTGATATTGCTGATGTCGAATGCCGCATATGCAGCATCAACAGGTATGCCCTGGGAGGGTCCGCTTGACCAGCTCCTCAACTCGCTCACCGGCCCTGTTTCACGTGTCATCGGTGCTGTCTCCATTATTTCTCTTGGTCTTGGCCTTGCGTTTTCAGAAGGTGGAGGCGTCATGAGAAAAGCGCTCTGGGTCGTCATGGGCCTTGCCATCGCCTACAATGCGGTAAGCTGGGGTATCGGGTTCATGGGATTTGGCGGAGGACTGCTGGTATGAGCGAAGAGTATTCCGTGCCGGTACACCGCTCGCTTGCGGAAGTGATCCTTATCGGCGGTCTGCCGAGAACTGTGGCAATACTGCTGTGGACGACAGCCGGGGCAGCAGGTTTCGGCATGCAGCAGCTCTGGGTATTGCCGGTGGCCATCGTGCTCCATGTCGTCCTTGCCATGACGGCAAAGCGTGATCCGCATTTTTTCGATGTCTTTGTGCGGGCGCTGAAATCCCCAAAACGTCTTGATCCATAGTAGCCATGTTCAATCTTGCTCAGTACCGCGAACCGACAACGCGGTTGCCGGACCATCTTCCCTGGGCCGCACTGGTTGCACCGGGTGTGATCCTGCAGAAGGACGCACTGCTGCAGAAAACGGTAAGCTTCAGGGGCCCCGATCTTGCCAGTTCGTCAGACGCCGAGCTTGCAGCAGCAGTCGGACGGCTCAACAACGCTCTTCGGAGACTGGGGAGCGGATGGTCGATCTTCGTCGAGGCCCAGCGTCAGGAATGCGTATCCTACTATCCGGCCGACTGGATACATCCTGCGGCATGGCTTGTAGACAAGGAGCGACGGGAGCAGTTCATGCAGGATGGGGCTCATTATGAATCCCGTTACTATCTCACGTTTGTCCAGGCTCTCCAGCCCGGAGAACGTTCCGGAAAGGCCCGCAGACTGTTCTATGACGATCCGGTGACGAGGAGTGCCGCCGAGAACAACGAGAGGGAGCTGGAGGCCTTTGTCAAAACGGTGCAGGAAATAACCGATATCATGCAGGGTGTTTTTGTCGATGTGCGTGAGTTTGATGATGACGAGACTCTGACCTATCTGCACAGCACGATCTCTTCTCGGAAGCATCCTGTCAAGGCACCCGATACACCGATGTACCTCGATGCCCTCCTGCCGGACGAGGCGTTTACCAACGGTGATATTCCTATGCTTGGTGACAATTTTATCCCGACCGTCACCATCAGTGGTTTTCCCTCAGAGTCTCTTCCGGGAATGCTTGATGATCTCAACCATCTCGAGATCGATTACCGCTGGGTGTGCCGCTATATCTGCCTTGACAAGGATGAGGCAAGACGGGAGATAGAGAAGTACCGCCGGCAGTGGTGGTCAAAGCGCAAGAACCTGTTTACACTGCTCAAGGAAGAGGCGACAAAGGAATCTTCCGCACTGCTGGACAGCGATGCGTCCAACAAGGCTGCGGATGCTGACGTTGCGCTTCAGGAACTTGGTGAGGATCTGGTGTCCTATGGCTATATCACCTGTACGGTGACGGTCAGCCATCCCGATCTGGATGAAGCCCGTCGCCGCATGCGCCGGGTGCGGCAGGTGATCCAGAGCCGCGGATTTGTCGTCAGGGACGAAACCCTCAACAGCAAGGAGGCATGGTTCGGCAGTCTGCCCGGCCATGTCTATGCCAACGTCAGGCGACCGATGGTCAACACCCTCAACCTTGCCCACATGATGCCGCTGTCGGCAATCTGGGCCGGAGAGCAGGCAAACACGCATCTTGGCGCTCTGACAGGATGCAGTCTTCCGCACATGATGTGCTCTACGACAGGCAGCACGCCGTTCCGGCTGAACCTCAATGTGGGTGATGTCGGCCATACGCTCGTTGTCGGACCGACCGGGGCAGGGAAGTCCACACTGCTTTGCATGCTGGAGCTGCAGTGGCTGAAATATCCCGATGCGCAGGTGGTGATTTTTGACAAGGACCGTTCAGCACGGGCGGCAACGATGGCAGTCGGAGGTCATTACTACGAACCGGGCAACGAGCATGCTCCGTTCGCATTCCAGCCGCTTGCCCATATCGATGACCAGGCAGAAAGAGTCTGGGCAGCCGGATTTGTGCTGCTGCTGCTTCGGGAGCAGGGAGTGAAAGAAACGCCGGCCCTGAAAAAGGAAATCGACAGTGCGCTTGCCAATCTTGCCTCGCAGACCGCCGACCACCGTACCATGACCGTGTTCACGGACCTGGTCCAGTCACGGGAAGTGCGTGACGCACTGAGGCCCTACACCATTCAGGGGAATTACGGCCAGCTGTTCGATGCCGACCATGAGGAAAGCCTGAAGGGATCATGGCAGATGATCGAGATGAACTCGCTGATGGGCATGCACAGCGAAGCGCTCATACCTGCGCTGTACTACCTCTTCCATCGGATTGAACAGCGTTTTGACGGGCGTCCGACACTGCTTGTGCTTGATGAAGCGTGGCTTTTTTTGAAGCATGATGTGTTCATGTCGCAGATGCAGAACTGGCTGAAAACATTGAGGAAGAAAAACGTCTATGTCGTCTTTGCCACGCAGGAAGTTGCCGATGCAGCAGAATCGCCCATCATGGCCACTATCCTGTCTGCATGTCATACAAAGATCTATCTCCCGGACGAAGAGGCGCTCACTCCGGGTATGGCGCGAGCATACCATACGTTCGGCCTCTCCGAGACGGAAATCAGGCTGCTCTCACAGGCGCAGAAAAAACGGGACTACTACTACCGCTCTCCGAAAGGACGTAGGATGTTCCAGCTTGAAATGGGTGACATTGCCCTGTCCTTTGCCGGCATGTCATCACCTGATGATCATCAGTTCATGGACCGGCTGGAGAGGGAAAATGCAATTGGGGAATATGCGTCAGGACTGCTGCGCCACAGGGGTCTGGACTGGGCAGCGGAACTGCTTGAACGTGAAAAAGCCCGGGGCGAAGAGAAGTATTCATCATGAAACATGAGATATCGACATGATCAGGAAATACATCAGAATGGCCGCGGTAGCGGGAATTGGAATGACGGCATCTTTTACCCTTCCGCCCACTCTGCATGCGGCATGGCCCGTTATCGATGCTGCCAACCTCAGCCGCAATACGGTAACATCGGTTCAGATGGTGCAGGATGTCCTGCACCAGGTGACGCAGATCCAGAACCAGATCAGGCAGTACGAGGCGACACTGCAGTCTCTGCAGAGCCTCGATGCTTCTACCTGGCAGCAGGTCCAGTCGCTGCTGCGTGCACAGACAGGGGAGTTCAATGAACTGTTCTACAACCTGGACGCTATAGGCTACAACCTGAGCCAGATTGATAACCAGTTCAACACTTTGTTTCCGGAGCGAACAGACTGGGAGGATATCGACACCGCTGATTTTGAGCAATACTACAGGGACTGGAACACTGAACTGAATGAAAGCGCGAAAACAGCAATGAAAGCACAGGCTTCAATAGCGCGTGTTCAGGACTACAACGATGAGGTACAGGCAATTCTTTCCCGATCCGGAGGCGCTCAGGGCGAAGTCAGGCAGATGCAAGCTCAGAACCAGATGCTGGCTGTGATAAACAATCAACTTGGGGATCTAACAGGGACAATTTCTGCAAGTGGTCGTATCACCGCAACGATGGCTGCCCGGTCAGCAGCAAGGGACAATGTCAGTCTTGAGTTAAAGAAGAAAGCTCTGGCAGGATATGGTGGCGAAAGGACAGACTTCAGACCTGTACGTTCTTCATTGCCTTAACACTCAAAATAATAACGCTATGAACAAGGTAAGAGATACCGTTTATCTCCTCATTTTCATCATCGGCGCTCTGGTCTCTTTCGGCTGCACGGTGAATGTGGAACACCAAGAAGCTGCATCTGCTGAAGAGCAGCAGGAGGAAGTCGTTCTTAAGGAAAAAGCCCTGAAAGGATACGGAGGAGAAAGGACGGATTTTCAGCCGATTAGAGACAAAATGCCATAATACGCAAACAGGAAATGAATACAGAAATACTAAACACAACCCTTAATACCTTTTTAACAGCATTTAATGCTGGCTGGGGGAATCTGCAGCTTGCTATCAACTGGCTGATCGGAACCATGCTGGCCATAGAGCTTGTTCTTGTAGGTCTCTGGTGGGCATTGGGAGGCGGTGCACAGCTGGTGCAGGTCATGAAGAAACTGCTGTATCTGGGTTTCTGGATGTGGATTGTGACAAACTTCCCTTTTCTGGCAAAGCAGTTCGTGTTTTCGCTGGCGAAAGCCGGTGAAATAGCAGGAGGTGCTGCGGGGAACCAGAATATTTTGCTCGATCCATCAGGGATTATCAATCTTGGACTTGCTGTCACGGCTCCTCTCGCGGAAGCAATGGTAAAACAAGGCTGGGATATCGCTGACGGTATTACCTATGCCGTAATGTGGCTGCTTGCCATCATGGGATTCGTGATCATCGCCTGGCAGATGTTCTACACCGTTCTCGAGTTTTACATCCTCCTGACGCTTGTTGGGATCATTCTGCCGTTCGGGTTCTTCGAGCCTACCAAGTTCATGGCAGAAAAGTCCATAGGGGCCGTCATATCCTCAGGAGTGAAACTGATGGTGCTCAGCTTTATCATCGCCGTCAGCACCAACGTTATTTCAGGGCTTCCCATTCCAGCTGATATTCCGAGCATCGAGACCGGTATCACGATGGTCATGGTGAGCGGAGCCATCGCCTTTCTTGCATGGAACGCTCCCGGCATTGCCGCAGGTCTCGTTGTCGGAAGTCCGTCCCTCTCCGCCTCAACCGGTGTGCAGAACACCGTGGCGGCAGGTCTTGCTGCCGGCGGAGCAACGGTTGTAGCTGCCTCAGTCATCAAGAGCAGCGCAACGAAAGTTGCAAGTCTGGCTGGTCGTTCAGGAAGCGTAACCACAAGATCGGGACAGATGGCATCGCTTGCCGAAGCCTCATCAGGTCTCGACACTATGCCCGGAAGCGGAGGACAATCATCCCCGACAGGAGCAGGTATTCCCAGTCCCGGAACGCCTTCAGGTGGTTCATCGTCATCCGGAGAAGACAGGAACAAGTCATCCGGAAAAAAGAACCCGCCAAAGTGGGCCCAGCAGGCACTGCAGGCTTCACGGCATATACCTGAAGAAGCAAGGCCGTCGGGAGGAGACAGCAGTCCCAAACTGTAACCAAGCAAACCCTTCAATCCCCTAGCAGCAGAACATAATGAAAGCACAAACCAAGACCTGGAAACCCGAGGGAGACCCGGCTACGCCCTATCGGCGTGCACAGAAAGAGTGGGACGACCGCATGGGCAGTGCGATCGTCCAGGCAAAGAACTGGCGCCTGGCGACATTCGCCACCATCTGTTTCATCGCCCTGCCCTCGCTCGGCGGCATGATCTATCTCGGAGCACAGCCGAAAGCCGTGCCACATATCGTCGAAGTCCAGCAGGATGGAAGCGCCGTTTACCACGGCCCCGCAGGCAAGGCATGGGAACAGTACACCCCATCAGCCGCATCGGTACGCTATCACCTCAGCCGATTTGTCACCAACACCCGGATGATCTCATCCGACCAGGCGGTGGTGAAACGCAACTGGCTTGACGCCTACAGCCTTCTGACACCCAGTGCCCGCAACACCCTCAACGAGTATGCCCGTAAGCACGACCCCTTCATCCGTTCGGAACGAGAGCGTGTCAGCGTGCAGGTGCTCTCAATGGTCCCGATGTCCTCCGACAGCTGGCAGATCGACTGGCGTGAAGACACCTGGGGACCACGAGGGGAGAGCATGGGCCAGTCCTACTGGCGAGGCATCTTCAGGGTGATCACCCAGAAACCCGAAACCGAAGAGATGCTGGCAGGCAATCCCATCGGGCTCTACATCGACGAATTCCACTGGTCAAAAATCCAACGCTAATCCATCATGAGACGACGACACCTTCTGACACTACTGATTACCGCCTCGGCCCTGCAACTGGGCGGATGCACCAAGTCCACAACCGCCACCATGCTTGAAGCCAGTCTCGAGCCCGAACAGCCCGCCCCAGAGGTGCGGATCACACCGACGCCGCTGGCACAGAACAGGCAGCAGCCCCTCCCGAAGCCAGATCATTCGGAGCAGCAGAACCACAGGCCATGGCAGGTCATCGAGCAGGCCAACGCATCATCAGCCCAGAATCCCGACAGCCACGGGTACTTCAACGCCATCATGACCTACGACTACACCGAAGGCTACCTCTACCAGGTCTACACCGCACCGCTGAGGCTTACCGACATCCAGCTGCAGCCAGGCGAGAAGATCGTCGGCACACCGGCAGCCGGAGACACCGTCCGCTGGGTGGTCGGCGTAGGGAGGAGCATAAAGGACGGAAAGGAGCAGCAGCATATCTACGTCAAGCCTACAAAGCCCGGACTGCAGACCACCCTGATCGTCACCACCGACCGCAGGACCTACCACATCGAACTGCACAGCTACCGCGAAACCTACATGGCCTCCGTCGCGTGGAGCTACCCTCACGACGATCTCCGGGAGCAGATATCGCAGATCCGTTCAACCACCGATCCGCAGGTCGATATCTCGAAGCTCAACTTCGACTACACAGTGAGGGTAAAGAACGGGAGACAACCCGCATGGCTGCCCGTCAAGGTGTTTGATGACGGCACAAAGACCTTCATCCAGTTCTCCCGTGACATGCTCGTGCGCGAGGCACCGGCACTGTTCGTGCTGGGAGAGGAAGGTTCGGCCCAGCTGGTCAACTACCGCATGAAAAACAACTACTACATCGTCGACAGGCTCTTTGATCGGGCAGAGCTGCGCCTCGGAGAGAACAACCAGAACATTGTGCGCATCGTGCGACGCTAACGACAAACCAAGATCGAGATGAACGAAGAGAACGACATGCTCCCGAAGGATCACGATCCCCATGTATCCAAGATCGATCCCGACGACCCGCGCCTCAGGATCCGCAGGCCTGCAGGCCGTTCCCTGAAAAAGGGACCGGTCATCGCGATCATCGCAGTCCTCAGCGGAGCCCTGCTGCTTGCCGTTACGCTTGCCCTGCTGCCAACGAAGCAGCAGGAAAAAGTGAAGGAAGAGCAGCCCGTCGCCTACGGGCAGAACACCATTCCGGATTTTATCCGCAATGCCCCGGACAACGACGACCCGGTCAGGATGCCGGCTGATCCGGTCATCACCGCACCCGTGCCCGACAGCGTTCCCCAGCTCGGAAGGAAGCTTCCCGGTGACCTCGGGGCCACCATGGTCAGTTCACCGGGCCGAAGCGGAAGCTACAGCGGCGGGCAGAAAAGCCCCGAAGAGCAGGCCTATGAATCCGCCCTCGCCTCCGGGCCGTTTTTTTCCGGACCGGCAGGCACCAGCGGCCTGTCACCCCAGGGGATCATGACAGCCCAGCAGGGCGGTCCCATGCTCGACGACTACGCCCGACGCCTTGAATCAGCCGCACAGGCCGCATCCATGCCCGGCCTGTTCACGCCTCCAGACCCTAACCGTCAGGATCGCAAAAACGATTTTCTCGACGGGACAGGCCAGCAGCGCTCCACATCCGTGTCCGGCATGATGACCCCTCCGGCATCGCCCTACGAGGTCAAGGCCGGGGCCATCATTCCCGTTACCCTGCTCACCGGTATCAACAGCGACCTGCCGGGCGACATCATCGGCCAGGTGCGCGAAAACGTCTACGACACCGTCAGCGGCGAGTACCTGCTCATACCGCAGGGATCACGCCTCATGGCCTCCTATGACAGCATGGTCTCCTACGGCCAGAAGCGTGTACTTGTCTGCTGGAACCGCCTCATCAGGCCGGACGGCAGCTCCATCAGGCTTGAATGCATGCCTGGTGTCGATCTCGAAGGGTATGCAGGCTTCCACGACCGGGTGGACAACCACTACGACCGCCTGATCGGCGGCGTCATCCTCTCCTCTGTACTGTCACTCGGCACCACCACCTCACAGGGAGAGTGGAACGGCTATGACGACATGAACGCCGCGCAGATGTTTGCCGCCAATGCAGGCGGGGAGATTTCGAATGCCGGTGACAAGGTTACCAGCAGGAATCTCGATATACAGCCGACCCTGAAGATCAGGCCAGGCTATTCGGTCAACGTTCTCGTCAACAAGGACATGATCATACCACCCTACTACCAGTAACCCTTAATCACTGAACAATCATGATAGACCTTTCACTTCCCGTACTCAAGGAACCCGTCAAGCGGTGCTTCAGGATACCCGGAGACCTGAGCGATGAGTTCGAACTCTACGTCGAGGCCGCACGCCAGAAAGAGCCTGCCGCTGATGAATCCGTCGTGCTCGAAGCCATCCTGCGTTCCCATCTCAAGCGGGACCGCGGGTTCCGGTCATGGCTGCAGAAGCGGCGCCGTGCACAGAAACAGGAAGATTCCGGCATGTCAGGCCAGCACAGCAGCACCAACGGCTATGGACAGTGAACTGCAGAGGTTCAAGACCGACATCAGTCTCAGCGAGTACGCCGCAAGCCGGGGCTACCGGCTCGACCAGCGTGAAAGCAGCCGCAACAGTATTGTCATGCGTCATGACGCCTCGAATGACAAAGTGATCATGACCAGGCAGCATGACGGTCACTGGACCTACTTCAGTGTGCGAGACCGCAGTGATCACGGCTCCATTGTCGATTTCATCCAGCGGCGGACCGGGATGAACATCGGAGAGGTTCGCTGTGAACTTCGGCCATGGCTGGATGGAGGCGGCACGGTCAGCCGCCCTGAGCCCGGCACCTTCACGCGCGACCTCAGGCCCGTCGTGCGGGACCGTTCGAAGGTCCTCGAGGCGTTCAGCCGCACCTGGCCGGTTCGCCACTCTTCCTATCTCGAAGAGCGTGGCATCTCCGCCGCCACGCTCCGGGACTTCCGGTTCCGGGGCAGGGTGCGCACGGACCGGAAAGGCAACGTTGTGTTTCCCTACTACGACAGGCAGGGCCTCTGCGGATTCGAGATGAAGAACCGCGGCTATACCGGATTTTCGAAGCACGGCGCCAAGGGGCTGTGGACAAGCCGAGCTGTGCCGTCGGACAACCGTCTGGTTCTCGCTGAATCACCGATCGACGCGCTCAGCTACCATCAGCTGCACGGCGATGCCCGGACACGCTACATCAGTATGGGAGGACAGTACAGGGAGGAGCAGAAAGAGATGGTCGTGTCGGCCATGAAGCACATGTCTGCAGGGTCGACAGTCCTCATGGCATTTGACAACGACACGCAGGGAAGGGTGTTTGCCGATGAGTTCACCCGTCTGGCTCCGGAACATGTAGGGGTAATACGTGCCTTGCCTGAAACCGGAAAGGACTGGAACGACCAGCTCAGGGCCATGATGGGACCCGGGCAGAGTGGCAGCAGAGCAAAAGATCCCTGCCGTACATGACATTCCTGATTCCCGTTTTTCTGCTGTGACCGGTCCGTGGCATCCTGTATCCTGTCGGTAACCAGGCATCCCTTTCCCTCCCGCCTGTTTTCATTTTCCTTCCATGCTCACCCCGGTCCCTGCCGGGCACGGGGACGGGCTTTTGTCCCTTCGGGATCGAGCTTCCGCCGTTGGCGGCGATCTCGACCTTGCGGCTGCAATCCCTTTCGTAGTGTAAGGCGACGGATTCTTTAAGTCTGTAAATCTATAATTCTATAAGTCTGTAAATATAAAAATATGCAATAGTCGCGCGGAGCGAAAGTCCTGCAGCGAAGCGGACGTACGACCGTGCCCGACAG
>RRYU01000517.1_pt1 | contig 13531 bp, 10 predicted proteins | sample 2162651 | NCBI WGS metagenome assembly RRYU01 (sample SAMN10267283, study PRJNA491782) | microbial mat metagenome | isolation source: biomat in the production well | place: Japan: Minami-Kanto gas field, natural gas well KTG3 | collected 2017-06 | reverse complement strand
CTTCACAGAGAACAGTCAAGTACAGGTTGTAGGCACTGTGATGCGTGGCGAGGTTGTTGGTCTTGAAGAAGAACTGGGGGTCGAATTACCCGATTTTGCTCCGCTTGCGCAAGATCGTGAACTGGTGCTTGCGGCTGACCGTATAATCAACCTGAATGACGAAGCGGCTGCGGGGGCCGATGTAGAGGAAGGCCAGGCCGAACAGCCGGGTACACAGCAGCAGCCGACAACAACACCAGACACAGGAGAGACACCAGACGCAGAGGAGACACCAGACGCAGAGGAGACGCCGGATGTGACCAGTTCACCAACTGCCCAGCAGCCCACCACACAGCCCACCAGTGCCGCACCAACTGCCCAGCAGCCCACCACACAGCCTACCAGTGCTGCACCAGGTACATTGCCAGAAACAGGGGTATCGGTGAATGCGTCAGCCATGAGCTTGCCAGTTATGCTGGTGGCATTCGGGCTGATGATTTTTGGCTTCGTCATTCTATTTATGCATCGACGCAAGTAAGCAGGTACTTGACATCTGGTCAATCCATTCATGCCGTCCTGTATTCATCTCACCTCCCCGCCCCGTCCAACTCCCTCTCTCTGAGGGCATATGCATCACGTTACGCCTCCCGGCGGGGGTTTGGGGGCCTCCGGCCCCCAAAGAATGTGTCGTACTCGATTTTGCCAGCTTTGCTGGCAAAATCGAGTACGACACATTGGGTTTGTAAGACTACCGCCCTACAGGTGATGCGTATGGGCATGCGGGGGCCTCCGGCCCCCATAAAAAAAGTATGTTCGGTTTGGTGTGGCGGCAAAGCCGCCACACCAAACCGAACATACTCTGATCTCAGCGAGGTTGCGCCCCTCCAGTAGGCTTAATACATCCGTCCCTCGCGCTTATGGCCAGTGTAATCAATATAAACCGCCTTGGTCTCGGTGTAGAAATCGAACGTCTCGCTGCCCTGTTCACGTGGCCCCACTGCGGAAGCCTTCATACCGCCAAAGGGCATCTGCGCTTCGCCGCCCAGGGTTGGCGAATTCACATGGGTCATGCCAGTCTGGATCTCATCGACATAGCGGAAAATATAATTCAGATTGCCCGTGTAGATACTGCTGGTCAGGCCATACTCAACATCATTGGCTACCGTCATGGCCTGATCGAACGAGTCGACCCGCAGCACAGCCAGTACCGGGCCAAACACCTCTTCACGAGCGATACGCATAGTTGGCTGCACCCGGTCAAAGATTGTCGGCGCTACAAAATAGCCCTTCGCCAGGTCGCCATCGGTCAGGCGTGTACCGCCATACAGCAACTCGGCTCCGTCGGCATGGGCACTGGCAATATGCCCCAGCACCTTCTCCATCTGATTGGCATCGATACACGGCCCCATATGCACATCCTCGCGCAAGCCGTTACCAACCTGCCAGGTACTGATCGCTGCCACCAGCTTCTCCAGGAACGCATCGGCCACCTGATCCATAATCACCACGCGACTGGTTGCCGTACAGCGCTGCCCGGTCGAACCAAAGGCCCCCTGGATTGTACCTGCAACTGCCAGATCCAGGTTAGCATCCTCCATCACAATCACCGGATTCTTGCCACCCATCTCGCACTGGGCACGAATACCGCGCCGGGCGGCGCGCACATACACATCATTGCCCACCTCATTCGAGCCAGTGAACGAGACAGCGCGTGTGGCCGGGTGATCGATCAATGTTGCCCCAACCTCACTGCCACTGCCATAGATCATATTGACCACACCGGGCGGTAGACCGGCATCGACAAAGCATTCCACCACCAGCCGGCCCGTTTCGGGCGAGAGCGTCGACGGCTTGACCACAACCGTGTTGCCGGATACCAGGGCCGGGGCAATTTTCCAGGAAGGCAGAGCTACCGGAAAGTTCCAGGGCGTAATCAGGGCACACACCCCCAGAGGCGACCGAATGGTATAACCAAAATTGTTAGCCAGCTCCAGCGGAATAGTTGCACCATTGAGCCGGCGGCCTTCGGTGGCGGCATATTCAATAATCTTGATCGTCTTACCCAGTTCACCATAGCTCTCAGCCAGCAGCTTGCCCTCTTCACGCGTCAGCGCACGCGCAATCTGCTCGGTGCGTTCAGTCATCAAACGCGCCGCCTGCGTCACCAGATCGCCGCGCTTTGGCGCAGGCACAGCCCGCCATGCCTTGAACGCCTCAGCCGCCGCCGCACAGGCTGCCTCGGCCTCGGCGCGGGTAGAAAGCGGCACTTCGCCTACGACATCATCACTATCGGCTGGATTGAGGTTTGGCACACGCCGGGAACTCTCGGAATTTTGCCAGACACCACCAATCAGATTCTGGTAAACCGTCATCGCTGGGCACTCCTTTGTGTTAGGGTATGTAGGCAAAGCAAGAAGGGCATATCATACATCAAGTTGTCGCCGCTTTTTTCCTATTTCTCGTAAAATGGCATCCCCACCCGTTGGATGTGGTCAATCAAATCAGGGGTGGCAATCTGTGCGAAAATACTCAGGTCGATGGTATAAGGCAGTAGCACGTCATCAAGTTCGTTGCTGATTTGATAAAGTACATCCAGCGTCAAATCTGGCCCGCCGCATAGGGTCAGGTCAATATCTGAGCCATGCGTATAATTGCCCCTGGCCCGCGAGCCATACAGAATAGCTTTTTCCACCTGCGGATATCGGGCAAAGACGGCGCAGATGGCTGCAATGGTCGATGCTTTCAAGCCAGACTGTGCCATCATGCGGTTTCTTGCTTTATCGTTTCGAGTCTGGCAAGTAATGCTTTGAATGCTTGAAAATATGTATTGACAATATCCTGAGCGATCTTCTCGGCGATTTCTTCATTGTAGGTGTGACTGGTCAGGGTACGACTGGTGATCATTGCCATCCAGGTTTCGCCATATTCAATTAACCCGCGCTTAAACGCCAGCCGAAATGTATCACGGCTGCCATATAGGTTGGTTTCGCCCTGGGCGGTAAAAAAATCTTTTAGCGTGTTCCAGGCTAATTCATAGGTGTATTCAAAGGCCTGGATTAAGCCTTGCTGTTCGAGTTCATTCAGTTCGCCCTTGTCGATGAATTTTGTCAGTTGGCTAAGGGCTTTGGCGAAGTTATGCAATCGCTGAATCCAGCGGATTTCGGCTGTAGTCATTGACTATTCTCGTTAGACATGGTTCGTGGATACGGTACAATCTGGCTGACTTGCACACTCGCTTTCTGGTGGGCAATACGTCCTGCCCCCTGCCCCCTCTCTATACATTACCCACAATTCTACCCCATCAGGATGCGGTAGAGAAGGCAGCTTCCCGCTCTCAACGGGTTCCGGCGGGGCTGCGCCCCGCCGAGATCAATTCGTTTCGGTTTGGTGTGGCGGCAAAGCCGCCACACCAAACCGAAACGAATTCTTTTTGCGGGAGCCTCCGGCTCCCGCCCCCCCCGATGTGTGGGTAACGCATAGCCCCAGAGGGGAGGGGGTAGGGGGGTGGGGTATCATCGTAGGACGATCCCGTCTGGTTCAAAAACCGACCCGTTTCAAACAGGCTCTTAGACAAAGAGAGGCGAATATCTTTCGCCCTACACCCCTGCTCCCCGCCGATAGGCTTCGTCGAGCAGTTCGACCACGTAGCGCACCTGTACGTTCTGGTCACGCCGCTGGAGTTCGCCAACTAACTGGATCGCACAGCCGGGATTGGCAGTTGCAATGACCTGTGCGCCTGTTGCCAGGGCGTTCTTTACTTTGCGTGCCCCCAGGCGCATGGCCATATCTGGCTGGGTGACGTTATACACACCGGCGCTGCCACAGCAAAGGCTGCTCTCTTGCATTTCGCGTAGTTCCAGGCCAGGGATGGCTTGCAGCAATGTGCGCGGCTGGGCGGTGATGCGTTGCGCATGCGCCAGATGACAGGGATCTTGCATGGTTACGCTAATCGGTAGTGTACCCAGACCGTCACGCTGGAGTTCAATTGCGGCCAGAAATTCGTGAATATCTTTGACCTTCGCCGAGAATGCTACCCCTCGCGCATGCCAGGCCGGGTCATTGTGGAGTAAATGCCCATACTCCTTGAGTGTACTGCCACAGCCAGCCGCATTGACCACAATTGCATCAATGCCCAGCCCTTCAAAAGCGACGATATTGCGCCGTGCCAGGTCACGCCCACCATCCAGATCGCCGCCGTGGGTATGTAACGCACCACAACAGCTCTGATCCGGTGGTAGCAAAACATCACAGCCATTGCGCTGCAACACACGGATGGTTGCCTCGTGGACATGCGTAGCAGCCGTACTCATAATGCAGCCCGTTACCAGAGCAACTGTGTAACGCCGCTCGCCAATGGCGCGGAAGATCTGGCCCTGGGGCACGATAAAGGTGCGGCTGAGTGTGGGTAGCATTGCTTCCATATCACTCATACCCATAACTTTGAGCATGCCACTGTTGCGCGCAACCCACTGTGCGCCGCTGCGCTGATACAGCCCCATTGTGGCCGAAAAGGCGCGGAAGAGGCGCATATCTTTAAACAGATGGTCAAACACTGTCCAGCGGATGCCGCGCTGCCACCAGGCATGTGGTTCCAGCGCGTTCTGCTCGGCTGGAACAGCCATGTCAACTTGCAAGCCGCGTTCACGCGCCTGCTCGATCTGTACACGGCTGGCTTCGAGAATCGCCCCATACTCCACGCCACTGGGGCATACCGCCTCGCACGCACGGCAATTCAGGCATTCGCTCATCTGATGCTGGAACACCTCGCTGTCCAGACTGATGCGGCCTTCACTGACGCCTTTCATCAGATAAATGCGCCCGCGCGGCGATGATGTCTCCAGTCCGGTTTCGCGATAGGTCGGACACGACGATAAACACAGGCCACAGTGTACACATGTATTGATAATATCATCACTGGGAATATCTTTCCCACTGAATGTAATCAGTGATTTTGCTGAAATTGGTAGGTGTTTGTTTTCTTCTGCTATACTCATGAAAAACGATCCTTTCTGTCTGCTATGAAGTTGTATGCTGCCGCACCACAATGTCTAACGTACCACAAACCGGCCTGGATTGAGCATATCAGTCGAATCAAACTGTTGCCGCATACGTTGCATCAGCGCATACCCGGATGGCTGGTGGCCCCAGATCGCCAGCGCCGGTCGCACAAGCGCATCAGCCGCCAGGACAGTTGTATGCGGCCAGTTCGCACAGATTCCCTGGTGACAGTGCAGCAGTCCGGTGTGATCCTGTGGCGCTGTGGCCCGCAGGCGTACATAGGCAATCCCACTCAATGCCCGGGCCACACCCAGCCATGTCAGGCCATACTGGTCTGTCAGGGCAGCTACCTGATCCAGCGCATGCGCAAGGTCAGAGGGCAGGCAACTCAGGCGCACGACCAGCTCACCCGGCGATATCTCGGCGGTTTGCGGCAGGTTGGCGATATTCTCCCACAGGCGTGTATGAGCTGGCCCATCGACCACGCGTACCGACCGGGCGCCCGCCTGTTCGGCCAGGCCAGTCACGTCGCGTTGCATCCGTTCAACCGCAGCCGGCAGCCCTTCCACGCATACCGCCAGCCGATGGCTGCCATCGGCAACCTTGAGAAATCCGGCCCCGGTGAAAGCCGGGCTGGCCTGTTTATGGCCAGATGGCACGCTCCAGCCCAGATACTCGACGGCAACAGGCGTTAGCTGACTGGTTTGCAGGGCATCAACCAGCGCAAAGGCCGATTCTAGATCAGCAAAGACGCACCAGATTGTGGCGGCGGCCCGCGGGCGTGGCAGCAACTTGAAGTTGGCAACTGCCAGCAGACCCAGCGTGCCAAAACTGCCCTGATACAGTTTCATCATATCGTAGCCGCTGACATTCTTGACCACCAGGCCACCAGCATGCGAAATCTGGCCGGTTGCCTCGACTACCTGTGTGCCAATGAACAGATCGCGCAGCGTGCCATAGCCCAGGCGGCGCGGACCATCGCTGGCTGTAGCCAGCATGCCCCCCAGCGTCGAGCGTTGCGGCAGCGGCACATCGACCGGCAGCATCTGGCCGTGACGGGCGAGTAGTTGATTCAGTGCCGCCACCGTCATACCAGCCTCCACCGAGATCGTCAGATCTGCTGGCTCATACTGCACCACACGATCCAGACGACTGGTGCGTACAACCAGATTGAGACGTTCCGGCGGATAACCCTGCGACTGATGCGTACCGCCGCCCCAGGGCACAACCGCCGCATTTTCAGCATGCGCCAGCGCCAGCACCTGCGCCAACTCCTCGATACTGCCCGGTGTTGCAACTAATTCAGGCATCACATCCTGAACCGCAAAAGCCGCGCAGCCACGTGGATCATCAATCACAAAATCTCTGCCGACAACGTCACGCACCTGGCGTGCAAATGTTGCATTGTTCATAGATATTGCTTTTTCAATAACAAGAAGTACACGGTGAACCTGCAAACCAGACGTTTGACCGACCGAAAAACGCTGTTAGTACGAATACGTCCTGGGTGAACCAGACGCCCTCACCCCCCTGCCCCCCTCTCCCTCAGGGAGAGGGGGGAGATAGGGCATCCGGGCGGTACACGCGGCGCGTGTACCGCCCGGATGCCCCCTCCGGCTCCCCCGCCCCTTGCAGGGGCGGGGGTTGGGGGGTGGGGTGATTCCAGATGCAACCGGCACTATAAGTACGCGATACTGCCTCACAACGACGATACAGCCTCGGTTTGCACCGTTTCACCAGGAAAGATCTTACCCGGATTAAACAACTCATCTGGATCAACACTCTGGCGCAGACGCAACATGGCTTGCAGATCGGCGGAACTGAAGAGTTTGGACATAAATACCTGCTTCTCTACACCGATACCATGTTCCCCGCTGATCACGCCCCCTTGTTCGATCGAAATCTCTAGCACCCGATTCACGGCTGCAATCGCCCGTCGGTTCTGGTCAGGGTCGCGGCGATCAAACAGCACAATCGGATGCAAGTTGCCATCGCCAGCATGAAACACATTAGCAATCGGCAACTGAAATTCCTCAGCAATCAGCCCGACCTGTTCCATCATATAGGGCAGACGTGTACGCGGCACAACCGTATCGACCAGATGATAGGTGGGCGCCAGGCGTCCCATTGCCCCAAAGGCATTCTTGCGGGCCGCCCAGACCTGTACCTGCTCAGCGGGGGTACGGGCGGGACGCACCTCAATTGCGTCATGTTGCTCACAAATCGTGATAATTTCGGTAAGCAGATCATCCAGGCCATCTTCGACGCCATCCACCTCGATAATCAAGGCAGCCCCAGCCGCATCGGGCAGGCCCAGTTTATACATATCATTGACCGCCTTGATCGCCAGGCGATCCATAATCTCCAGCGCCGAGGGCAACAGGCCGCCCGCAATTACCGTGGAGACAGCCGCCGAAGCACTGGCAATATCAGCAAAGAGTGCCAGCACCACACGCGTTGCCTCGGGCAAACGAGTTATGCGTAGCCAGGCCTGCGTCACCAACCCCAGCGTCCCCTCACTACCAGTGATCACCCCGGTCAGATCATAGCCATCCACCGTTGGCACACCATCGCCAGTCCAGAGAACCTCGCCATCAGGAAGCACCACTTCCAGGCCCAGCACATGGTTGGTAGTTGTGCCATACTTGAGACAGTGGGGGCCGCCGCTATTATTGGCAATATTGCCACCCAGCGTGCATGTTTTCTGCGAAGAGGGGTCGGGGGCATAATAGAAACCATAGGGCTGGAGGTACTGTGACAATTCAGCATTAATCACACCAGGCTGAACGCGCACACGGTTGTTGCGTGTATCAACCTGCAGGATCGCATCCATACGCGCCATGCTCACCACAATACCGCCCTGGATAGGCGTCGCCCCACCAGACAAGCCGGTGCCTGCGCCACGCGGCGTAATGGGCATGCCATAGCGTGCAGCCAGCCGCACCAGCGCCACCACCTGTTCCGTCGAAGTTGGCAACACCACAACATGCGGCTCGTGCGTATCCATCACACACCCGTCAGCGTCGTAGGTCAGCAACGCCACCGGGTCGTCCACAACAGCGTGCGACCCAACAACCCGTCGAAGCTCAGCGATGAGATGTGAGCGATGCATTGTGCAGTCCTTTTTCTGTGTGTTAGCCAGGGTTCGCAGGTGCTTTACAGTTAGATAAGCTATCCATGGCGTCCTGTAAGGGCGACCGGCCGGTCGTCCCTACGCCAACTGTAAAGGAAGAATTACCTATCTGCAACCTTGTCGTAGCCATTCTGCGCTTATTTGCGCGGATTGCCCGTTGCCACCGTAATATTGGCCGCGTCCTGATAGATCTTACTGATCGAGGAATAATCTTCGCGGCCATAGCCCTGCCCCTCGGCCAGTTCATAGAGCTGATAGGCCAGCGCCGTCATCATCATAGGCACACCCAGACTACGGGCCGTTTCCAGAGCAGCGCCCAGATCTTTCTGCATCAGACTAGTAGCAAAGCCGGGATCATAGTTATCTTTGAGCATACGATCCTTGAGCCACTGGTCAAGCAAAAAGTTAGCCCCCGCCGACTTCATGATCACCTCGCGGGCAACCTGAGCATCGGCCCCGGCTTTTACCGCCATAGTAAACGATTCGGCAATCGCGATCATCAAGCTGCCAAGAATCGTATTATTCACCAGCTTGACCACCTCGCCCATGCCACTGGGGCCAACATGGGTGACATTTGCACCCAGCGCCTGCAGCACCGGCAGCGCACACCCGAATACCTCGGCATCACCGCCGACCATAATAGCCAGCTCACCGGTAGCCGCACGAGCCGGGCCACCGCTAATCGGCGCATCGAGCATACGAATACCGCGTGCCTCCAACGCAGCCGCAATCCGCTGCGACTCGGTGGGCGCGATGGTACTACAATCGATCACAATCGTCCCGGCAGCCGCCCCCTCTACGATGCCATGTTCACCCAGGCAGACCTGCTCGACCTGCGGTGCATCTGGCACACAGGTAACGACAACCTGACTGGCCGCCGCGACCTCGCGGGGATTGGCGACAACCCGGGCACCCTGAGTGCGTAAGCGTTCAACCGGGGCCATATTGGTATGGCCACAGATCGTCAGTGCGAATCCGGCACGCAGCAACGTCGCCGCCATTGGCTCACCAATCGTTCCCAGGCCGATAAAGCCTACCGAGATGGTTGTCATTGGAGATACTCCAATCTTACATAACCCCAACGAGATGTCTCTGTCCTTACTGTGATATAGAAGGGACAGAAATAACGAACAACCCGACGTAGGCTGCGTCCGTTACCCGAACAATCGTTGGAGTACTAGTTGATTCAGAATCTGGTTCTTCCTATTGTATCATGTAACAGGACTTACGCGGTGATTCATCCAATCCCCCCTGTTCCTCTCTCCCCGTTGGGGCTATACCATAACCCTCACGTGGGGGCGTGCTGGGGCCTCCGGCCCATACGCATCAACTTTAGGGCGGTCGCCCTAAAAACTCACTTTGTCGTGCGCGATGTTGCCAGCAAAGCTGGCAACATCGCGCACGACAAAGATATTCTTTGGGGGCCGGAGGCCCCCAAACCCCCGCCGGGAGGCTTAACGTGATGCATATGGGCCTCCGGCCCCAGCAAAAAAGTGTTCTCGGTTTGTTTTGGCGGCTTTGCCGCCAAAACAAACCGAGAACACTATCAAGGAGAGAGAGGAAATGGGGCATCCGGCTGTGGAATAGGCATCAACATAGACATGTATCCTCAGTAGTAAAAATCTTCCGATCTGAACAGATCAAAAAATTCACTCTTTACAAATTCCATCATCTATTGTATGATATGTACAAGAGAGTTGACCTGTTGTTTGGATGTATCCAACAAATACAGTTCACACAGGAACAATCTCACGGAGATGAGAGATATACGCAGGCGAAGAAGCTTGTATCGAAAGGAGTTCGTAATGTTAACTAACCCGCAATCTGACCTGGCATGCACTGTTACGTTAGACGAAGTGATCACTGATTTACAGGCGCTGTATGGCACACATTATACCTCAACGACGGTTGATGATCGTCATGTAGATTTTCATGCGCTGTATGCCAGCATAGATCTGCCGGTTTCACTTGATGAGTTCCACGCCGATATGCGTGCATTATACGGTACGGCACCTTTTGAAGGTACGCAAATCTTCGCTGATTTTGAAGAACTGTGCGCCGTATAGCATAGGTAAGGCCCGTTTTTAGTCGGTAGTCAATTGATTAATTATCAATGACTACCGGCTTTTTTGTTGGGGGCGGGCTATCGACTGGTCAGGGGGGAAGATCTGCGAAGCGCACAGCGCAAAACAACGCACCTATCCATGTCATCCTGACCCGCCTGGATCCCCCGGCCCACTGGCGGAGGCACGAAATGTGTGAATCGGATGAACTGTCATGATGAACACGGGAAGGATCTCCTTGTGCGATCATGGAAAACCAGGGAGATCCTTTCCTCACCCACACCGACACTTCATCCGGCACCCCGGTGTGCCGGGTCACACGGGCGCACGGGTGGATGTGACGGGTCAGGATGACATGGCGGGGCGTGGATTGGCATGGTAGATGGTAGCCCCTTCATATTCGGAGGTGCAGGAGCAGACAGAAAACATGAATGCATACTCCCCCTCTCTCAGCAAAGCGGGTGCGCATTTGTGCCTCCGTGTCTCCGTGGTGAATCCCTTCCCTCAAACGTGAACACTTACTGCCCCCGCTTCCTTTGACAGAACCTCCTCACCGTGCTAGACTAGACCAGACAACCCTCTATATTTAGGGGGCTTGTTTTATTTTCCATACGAAATGTGGATAATATGTGGATAATGTGTGTATCCATCAAGGAGCACTTGTTTTCAGGATACAATCTTCTTTTGTGATTTCAGCTATACTCTATTATGTATAGATGATCCTTATTTAGCACCGAGAAGCGCTACTATCATTCTCATAATGATACGCCGTCTCGGTGCTGTTTATGTGGATTGTATGCATGCTTATAATGACTCAAGCATGTCACGAAATCAAAGTGGATACACTTTTGAATACCTAGAAAGTAGCAGTAAGCACCTATGACTATTCGAGAGGTTCACCCATCAAACGGAACTGCTTCGAATATCTATGTTGACATCAATCAGGCCGGTATGCAGGTTCCCGAGATGATTGTCAAACGTGATGGACGGGTTGTTCCCTTTGATATCGAGCGGATTGAGCAGGCGATGGCGCGTTGTTTTGCCAGCTTTGGCCGCGTACCGCAGCAGCCAGTGCCTGAACTGGCGCGGCATGTCGTCAATATTATTACGGCCAGGGTCAACGGCTCGCCGCCTACGGTCGAAGGGGTGCAGGATATTGTCGAGATGGTGCTGCAAGCGGCTGGTGAGTTTGAAGCGGCAAAGCACTATATTCTTTATCGCGCCGAGCGAGCTAAACAGCGTGAGAAACGCCCTATTCCTTTGGAAGTGCGCCAGGCTTTTGCCGAGTCTGATACGTATTTTCCCACGGCGCTGCAGAAGTTTCAGTTCTTTGATAAGTATTCGCGCTTTAACTATGACCTGGGCCGGCGCGAAACCTGGGTCGAGACGGTCGACCGTGCGGTCGGGTTCATGTATGAACTGGCCGGTTCACGCTTGCCCGCCGAAACATATGCCCGCCTGCGTCAGGCCATTCTAGAGATGCGGGCGATGCCGTCGATGCGCCTGCTGGCAATGGCCGGGGCGGCGGCGCGGCGTAATAATATTACGATTTATAATTGTTCGTATCAGCCTGTCGATAGTATCGATGCCTTTGTCGAGGCGTTGACGATTTCGATGAGTGGCTGCGGCGTGGGCTATTCGGTTGAGGGGCGCTATGTCGAGAATTTTCCGCGCATCAAACGCCAGACCGGCCTGCTGCGCGAGACGTTTGTGGTAGAAGATTCAGCCGAAGGCTGGTCCGATGCGCTGCGCCATGGTCTGGAGACCTGGTTCGCGGGCGGGGATGTGCATTTTGATCTGTCGCTGCTGCGCCAGGCCGGTGCGCCCCTGCGTACCAAGGGCGGCCGCGCCTCTGGCCCCGAACCGCTGCGGGTGATGCTCGACTTTGCCCGCGCCCGCATCCTGGCCCGCCAGGGATCGTTCCTGCGCCCGATCGATGCCCACGATATCATGTGCGCCGTGGGCAACGCGGCGGTGAGCGGGGGGGTTCGCAGAACCGCTATGCTTGCCCTGCTCGACTATGACGACGATGAGATGCGCCTGTCTAAGAGTGGCGACTTTGAGCGCGAAAATAGTCAGCGCTGGAACGCGAATAACTCGGCGGTCTGGCCTCGGGGCGGCCTGACCCAGCGTGAGTTTATTCACCAGTTTATGGAGATGGTCGATTCAGGCCGGGGTGAGCCGGGGATCTTTAACCGTGAGGCCGCTAATGCCATGCGCCCGGAACGCCGGGCAGAGGCGGCGTTTGGGACGAATCCATGCGGCGAGATAATCCTTCGAAATAACCAGTTCTGTAATCTCTCCGCGGCCGTGGCCCGTCAGGAAGATACCTTTGACTCGCTGCGCGAAAAAGTCGAGGTGGCGACGATCATTGGCACCATTCAGTCGATGGCGACACATTTCCCCGGCCTGCGCGATATCTGGCGGCAGAACTGCGCGGAAGAGCGTCTGCTGGGCGTAGACATTACCGGCCAGATGGACTGTCCTGCCATTCAGGATGCGTCCGTCAAGGCGCACTTGAGGGCGATTGCTGGCGAAGTGAACCGTCAGACGGCGGCTGCGCTGGGGATTAACGCATCGGCGGCGATCACATGTGTAAAACCTAGTGGAAATTCTTCACAGTTGGTAAATTGTTCCTCTGGCCTGCACGCTCGCTGGGCGCCCTACTATATTCGCAATGTGCGTGTGGCGACCCACTCGCCGCTGTTCCATGTGCTGCGTAGCGCCGGTGTGCCAATGGATCCGGAAAACGGCCAGACGCCAGACCAGGCGAATACCTGGGTGATCCACTTTCCGGTCAAGTCGCCCGAAGGTGCGATTACACGCGGAGATCGGTCGGCCATCCAACAGTGCGAGTACTGGCTGGAAAATAAGCTCTACTGGACCGAGCACAACCCCAGCGTGACCATCACCTATCGCCCGAACGAGGTGCTAGAGCTAATGAAGTGGGTCTGGGAGCATCGTGACCAACTTGGCGGGATTACCTTCCTGCCAGCCTTTGACGCCAACTATGCGCAGATGCCCTATGTGGAGATTACCAGGGAAGAGTATGAACGGCTGGCGGCGCAGTTTCCGCCGATTGACTTCTCGAAGATCTATCGCTACGAAGAAGAAGATCTGACGAACGCTGCCCAGGAACTGGCCTGTTCGGCGGGCATTTGCGAGACGGATTTTTAAGCAGTAGGGGCGCAGCCCCTTCCCAACACCAGCAGGTATCGCTAAAACAAAATCCCGCATCCATGGGCGCTCCGGCGTTATCAGCGGGGCGGCGGCCGCGGTCGGCATGACACCGAACACCCATGTCATTCCGCGTTTCGATGGCCGGCTGGCCACTGGGCTGGGCAGAAACCGATTCATG
>RRYU01004551.1_pt1 | contig 13539 bp, 10 predicted proteins | sample 2162651 | NCBI WGS metagenome assembly RRYU01 (sample SAMN10267283, study PRJNA491782) | microbial mat metagenome | isolation source: biomat in the production well | place: Japan: Minami-Kanto gas field, natural gas well KTG3 | collected 2017-06 | reverse complement strand
GCGTTGCCGCAGGATACCGTTATTTTAACCGCCGGTTGTGCCAAGTATCGTTACAACAAGCTCAACCTTGGTGATATCGGTGGCATCCCGCGGGTTCTCGATGCCGGTCAGTGCAATGATTCCTATTCATTGGCTTACATCGCGCTGCAACTCAAGGAAGTGTTCGGCCTGGAAGATATCAATGATCTGCCGATTTCCTATGATATCGCCTGGTACGAGCAGAAAGCGGTTGTGGTGCTCCTGGCCCTGCTCGCGTTGGGGGTAAAGCACATCCGTCTGGGGCCGACATTGCCGGGCTTTTTGTCACCGAACGTCGCTAAGGTACTGGTGGAAAACTTCGATATCAAGCCGACGGGTGATGTTGCCGGCGATGTTGCTGCGATTATGGCCGGCAACTGATGCCTAGATATACGTATAATGAATAACTGTCAGCTTCATCTCTGGTTCTCCCAACAGGTATGATCAGCAGACAACCAAATTAAAACGGGTGTCGAATTTTTTTCGGCACCCGTTTTTTTATGGTGAAATAGTTTGTATTTGGGTCTTTTTTTAATAAAACTGTTCTTGAACTTTTGAAGACTTGCTGGCAGAATGCGCGTGATCAGTATTTTTTAATCTTAAGGGTGGCATTTGAATCTATGGATAGGAATGAGCTGGAAGAGGGCCGGGAGTTGCTGATCGACTTCGCCAAGCGCGGAGGTGTTGTTCCAGTAGTTGTTCAGGATATTGCCGATGGTCGCATCTTGATGCTGGCCTACGTTAACCGTCAGGCGTTAGAAACAACCCTGGAAAAGGGGATGGCGACCTTCTGGTCAACCTCACGCAACGAACTCTGGACTAAGGGAGAAACCTCCGGCGATTTCCTCAAAATTGTCGATATTTATATTGATTGTGATCAGGATGCCCTGATTTACAGGGTTGAACTCCAGGGTGGTGGGTCCTGTCACACCAGAGATCCGGTATCGGGGCAAACACGTGCCAGTTGTTTTTATCGGAAACTCAACAAAGCAGATGGCCACTTGCAACCAGTTTGACCGTTTATGGTCATATAAAGAAGTGAAGTAGCGACTCAGTCGGGGTAAAAAGCAAAACAAATGCCACATGTCGCGCATGGAGATCCTGCTCTTGATGAAGATCGAGCACGTTAATAAAACCTACCTGTACACGAAAATCCTCGGCTGCATCGGGATTTTTTTCCTACTGCTGCTGGGCTTTATTGTTGTTAAGTCGCATCTTGACACAAATAAGATCATTGCTGAGAAGACCAAAGAAACTGACCAAATGGCCATTGATATTGTGCCTCGGCGGTTTTATGTTAACCTCCAGATTCTCAATGCATCGATTGGACAAATGGTGCTCAATGAAAGCCTGATAGAAGCTTTTGCCAAGCAGGACCGCGAAGGGCTTGCTTTGAAAGCGCTCTCAGCGGTAGAGACCTTGCGCCGCTCAGATATTGATATCTACCATTTTCATCTGCCCGACAATCGCACCTTTTTTCGTGCTCATCGGCCTGACTTTTATGGTGACGACTTGACCGAGGTGCGTCCGATGGTGGCCGAAGTTAACCGTACCAGGCGTGCGGCTGTCGGCTGGGAGGAAGGGGTGAACGGCTATGCGTTGCGCCATATCGAGCCGATATTTTACCAGGGGGAATATGTCGGGGCCCTTGAACTCGGGATGTTCCTTGAAGAACGTATCCTCAATATCTGGAAGCGCGCGGTTTTTGGTGAATGGTTTTTGTTTTCACTCAAAGATAGCGAACAGAGGAAAATAGCCGGAACCACTGAGCGGGATTTCAAACTGTCCTTTTCCACTGAAGATCTTCATGCACTTAAAAACAATCAGAACCTACTATACCAGATTGATCATGAGTTTGTTCAGGTATTCCCGCTGAAAGACTATAGCGGCGAAGTCAATTTCCACATCACGCGGGTATATGACAACTCCGAGATTCTTGAGCTGGCCGTCAGCCAACGCAACACCAGTATCCTTTACGGGTTGCTGATGGTTGGACTGGGTTTTTTGGTGATTGCTTTATTGATTCGTTTCTTTTTGCGGCCGCTAAAATATCTGGTGGCAAAAGCCAGGTCTTTTGCCGCCGGCGACCTAGACCGACCGATCAAAGTGAAAACCACCGATGAGATCGGCCTGCTCGCTGCGACCATGGAAACGATGCGACAGTCCTTACGTGCGAGCAGAAAAGATCTCGAAGACAGTAAGCAGCTGTTCAAAACGATTTCCGACGTTGCTACAGACTGGATTCTCTGGCAGACCCCCCATGGGCAGATTATCTATACGTCACCAGCATGTGAACGCATTACCGGCTATACCGAGCAGGAGTTGCTGGATCATCCGGGGCTGGTGAAAAAGATGGTTCATCCGGAAGATCTGGAGCAATGGTCTTTTCACTTCCATGATGCCAGAAAGCAGCAGGAACCCGGCGGCAATGAGTTCCGGATTGTGACCAAACAGGGAGTAGTCAAGTGGATTGCGCATACCTGCCTGCCTGTTTACAATGAGGAGGATGAGTTCGTAGGTATCAGAAGCAGTAACTCTGACATTACCAATCGCAAAAAAATGGAAGCACAACTGGAGTATTTGAGTCTACGGGATAAATTGACCGATCTTTACAATCGAGCTTTTCTGGAATGCGAGATTGAGCGTTTTGAAGGTGGGCGCAGCTACCCGGTGACCATTCTGGCAGCTGATCTTGATGGTTTGAAACTGGCAAATGATACCCTCGGCCATAAAAAAGGTGATGAACTGCTGACGGCGGCAGCGCGTCTGATGCGTAATTCGTTGCGCAAGGAGGACATTCTTGCTCGGGTCGGTGGCGATGAGTTTATTGCCCTGATGCCCGCTACCGACAAAAACACCGGCGAGATGGTGGCTCAGCGAATTCAGCAGGCGGTGGATGAGTACAATAGGAGCCGTCAAGAATTGCCGCTGGGTATTTCCATCGGGGTTGCTACCAGTAAAGGGTACGGTGACAGTCTGGAGGAAACCATTCGCCTAGCTGATGACCTGATGTATCAGCACAAACGCGAGCGAAAACGTAAGAGTATGGGAACGCCACCACTTTAAAAAATCATGCCTCTACGCCGTGCCCACGCTAATCTGTCAGGTTGTAAGAGAGGGTCTGTTTAAGGACCCTCTTTTTGTTTTGTGTCGCTGCTTTTTCCTGTTATCTTGCCGACAATAACTGTCGCTGGGAGAAAAACATGTCCGAACCATCCTCACACCGTTTGCCACCTCAGAATCTCGAAGCAGAAATGTCGGTTCTGGGTGGGGTGATGCTGGAAAACGAGGCGCTCAACCGTGCTCTGGAAGTGCTGGTGCCGAGTGATTTTTACCGAGAGAATCACCGCAAAATATTCAATGCTCTGATTCGTTTGTCCGAGCGCAATGAACCGGCTGACCTGGTGACCTTAACCGCTGAACTCAAAGCCCGTCAGGAACTGGATGCTGCCGGCGGCAGCGGTTATCTGGCAACCCTGGTGGATTATGTGCCAACTGCTGCCAACATCTCCTATTATTGCAAGCTGGTTAAGGAAAAAGCGGTGGCACGCAAGTTGATTGAGGTGTCAACCGATATTGCCACCCAAGGGTACGATGGCGGCAATATGGAAGAGATTCTTGATCGCGCCGAAAAGGCCATCTTTGAGATTGCCGAAAATCGTACCCGACCCTCCTATTTCCCGGTTCGGGAAATCCTTAAGGACACCTTTCGTACCATCGAAAAACTCTATGAACGCAAAGAACTGGTTACCGGGGTCCCTACCGGCTATCTAGATCTGGATAAAATGACCGCCGGTTTGCAACCTAGTGACCTGATTATCATCGCCGCCCGACCCTCCATGGGGAAAACCGCCTTTGCCTTGAACCTGATCGAATATGCCACCACCCATGACGATAATCCGCTACCGGCGGTTGTTTTTTCCCTGGAAATGAGTAAGGAGCAGCTGGTGCAACGGATGCTCTGTTCGCTGGCCAAGGTTGATGCCGGACGCTTGCGAACCGGCCACCTGGGAGAGTCAGACTGGCCTAAACTGACCATGGCGGCGGGCCAGCTCAGCGAAACCCAGATTTTCATTGATGATACCCCGGCTATTTCGGTGCTTGAACTGCGCTCGAAGGCGCGACGTCTTAAAGCTGAGCATGGTCTGGGATTGGTTATTGTCGATTATTTGCAGTTGATGCGGGGGAATAATCCGGAGAGCCGGCAGCAAGAGATTTCCGAGATTTCACGTTCATTAAAGGCCTTGGCCAAGGAACTGTCGGTGCCGGTTGTTGCCTTGTCGCAGCTCAACCGTTCGCTCGAAAGCCGGACTGACAAACGCCCGGTAATGGCTGACCTGCGTGAATCAGGGGCGATTGAGCAGGATGCCGACGTTATCATGTTTATCTATCGTGAAACGGTCTACTGTGAAGATTGCAAGAGTCGCGAAAAAACCTGTGAAAAAGGCCATGAGAAGGACGCAGAAATTATTGTCGGCAAGCAGCGCAACGGGCCGATCGGAACCATTCATCTGACCTTCCGTGGCGAGTTTACCCGTTTTGAAAACCAGGCGCGACGCGAGGAGGGATATTAGCGTCACCTGGTACTAATCACCGTTGTTGCGCTTGACCTCAATATTCAGCGTATTGATTTTTTTGCGCAGGGTATTGCGATTAATGCCGAGAATTTCAGCAGCGCGCACCTGATTACAGCGCGCCTTTTGCAGGACGATATTGATCAACGGGCGTTCAATCTGGTGGAGAACCATCTCATAGAGATTGTTCATCTCGGTTAAATCCATCTGCGCCAACGAACTTTTTAGCTTGCGACAGACCAGCGCTTCCAGCGAATCCTCATTGGGGAGTGCCCCTTTTCCGGGGTCCAGGTCAGGAAAATCCGCTGGTGTCAACACATGATTGGGGCACAGCAGTGAAGCACGTTTAATGGTATTTTCCAACTCGCGCACGTTGCCGGGCCAGTGATGACCCTTGAGGAGTTCCAGGGCCTGAGGACTGCATTCAATCGTACCAATACCGAAATCCTGTTGGGCTTTCTGGAGAAAAAAATCGACCAGGGCCGGGATATCCTCCCGCCGTTCGCGCAGCGCCGGCAATGCAATCGGTACGACGTTAAGGCGGTAATAGAGGTCTTCGCGAAAGGTTTTTGCCTCGACCTGCTCTGTCATATTTTGATTGGTGGCGGCGACGATTCGGACGTTGACCTTGATGATGTGCTGACCGCCGGTACGGGTGATTTCCTTTTCCTGCAATACCCGCAACAGCTTTGCCTGTAATTCCAGCGGCATGTCGCCGATCTCATCAAGAAAAAGGGTTCCTCCTTCGGCCTGTTCAAACTTCCCCGTCTTGCGATCGGTGGCACCGGTAAAAGCGCCCCGCTCATGACCGAACAGTTCGTTTTCGAGTAATTCTCGTGGAATAGCGGCACAATTCAGGGCAATAAAAGGCTTACCCAGGCGCGGACTGTTCATATGGATAGCCCGGGCGATCAGTTCCTTGCCGGTGCCGCTTTCGCCGGTAATCAGGACGGTGATATCAGAACCAGCAACGCGGCCGAGGGTTTTGTATACACTCTGCATGGCCTGACTGTTGCCGATGATGGTGCGGCCGAAACTGTACTGGCTCTGAATTTCACTTTTCAGCTGATCGATCTGCTCAGTAACTTCTGCCGCTTTGGTTGCCTTGAAGATGATGGCGTCCAGAGCGCTCAGGTCGAAGGGCTTGGTCAGATAATCGTAGGCACCGTTCTTCATGGCAGTGACGGCATGTTCCATGGTTGCTTCGGCGGTCATGATGACAACCAGGGTGGCTGGATGTTCTTCACGAATAAATTTGAGAACCTCAAGGCCATTGGTACCGGGCATTTTGATATCCAGGATAGCAAGATCGAAGTGACGTTCCTGCACCATCTTCCTGGCCTCATTGCCATCTTCAGCCACCTCGACATCGTATCCCTGTTTTTTCAGGGCCTTGGAGAGAACCCAGCGGATACTCTCTTCATCATCAGCAACAAGAATTCGTGAAATAGCCATGGCTCTGTGTTCCTCGACAGGTGCTTATTCGCTAGGATCTGTGCGCAGGAGCGGAAGCGAAACTGTAACTCTCGTGCCGCCATCAGGATGTTCATTGAAGTGCAGTAACCCACCGTGGTCGGCAACAATCTTCTGGCAAATCGGCAATCCTAAGCCGCTGCCACCCTCTTTTGTCGTGTAAAAGGGGGTAAATACCTGCTCTATCTCCGTAGGAGAGAGACCGGGTCCACGGTCACTGACACGTATCTGAACCAGAGGGGTCGGGCGCGAACCTTCAACACTGAGATAATATTCGCCATCGATTCTGGTTTCAATGGTTATCTCGGAATGTTCGAAAGAAGCTTCCCAGGCATTTTTGAGCAAATTAAGAAACAGGCGGTTCAGCAGATCACCATCACCATAGATAGGTGGAATGCTTGGATCAAGGAGTAGCTTGAAATCGATGTGTTTGGCTTGAGCACTGTGACGTTGGAGGGCGACCATCTCATTGAGCAGTTTGTTGATGTTGACCGGCTCCAGACGGTTGCGGCGCGGCGCGGCGAGATCGAGCAGTTCAACAATGATACGGTTGATGCGTTCACTTTCGCGAATAATCAGGCCGGTGTACTCCTGCAGTTCAGACTGTTCGTTCAATTCCATCTGTAATAATTGTGCTGCGCCTCTGATACCGCCCAGGGGATTCTTGATTTCGTGGGCGAGGCCAGCAGCCATTGTGCCGACCATGGTGAGGCGATCGGCATGACGCACTGTCTCTTCCAGTGAGCGCACCTGGGTTAAGTCGTGCATAATGACAATCGCTCCCTGTTGCTGTCCATCAGACGATAGGATCGGTGAGACGCTGACACTTAAGTATCTCTTGCGACGGCGCCCCAGGGATTCAAAAGTAACGGCTTCGTGGTCAGAGAGCGAACGTCCTTCGCGCAGGCTGGTTCTGACAAGATCGCAGAGGCTTTCCTGTTGTTGGAAACACTCACAAAACACCTTGCCCAGTGCCTGTCTTTCGGACAGACCAGTGAAATTCTGGGCCGCCGGGTTAAACAGGATAATGATCCCGGCCTGATTAATGGCAATAACTGCGTCCTCGATGTTGTCGATGATAGAATAGTAGTCTTCCAGGGTCAGCCGGTTGGTTGGATTCATCGGTGGTGATCCTGCTGAAAAAAGTGATCGGCCAGACCAACAAGCTGGGACAGCTGTTGGCATGACTGGAGCTCTGATCTGAAGTGACTGGCGCCTTCCATGCCACGAGCGTACCAACTGATATGTTTACGCATTTCGAGCAGGGTTTTATGATCCCCAAACTGTTCGCGGTGCAGTTCAAGGTGGCGGTGAATCATCGCCAGCTTGTCGCTAGCACTCGGATAGGTGATCCGGTTGCCCTGCAGGGCATTATTCAACTGTTTGATCAGCCAGGGATTACCATAACCGCCACGGCCGATCATCAGCCCGTCACAGCCGGTTTCTCGGTACATGCGCAGACCATCTTCAACGGTCATAATGTCACCACTTCCAAACACTGGTATACTGAGTGCCTGCTTCAATTCGCCGATCTGTTTCCAGTCAGCCCGACCGGCAAAACCCTGACAGCGGGTGCGTGGATGAAGGGTAATGGCATCGACCCCTTCCTCCTGGGCAATGTGACCAACTTCAAGGAAGTTCATGTGATGGATATCCCACCCCGAGCGGATCTTGATGGTCAGGGGCCCGCTAACACAGTGACGTACGGCTTTAAGGATGCGGGCAATCAGACCGGGTTTCAGTAGCAGGGCGCTGCCGGAACCGCTGCGAATGACTTTTCTTACCGGACATCCCATATTCAGATCAACCAAGTCGGGCGCATCATGCAGCCCTGAAACGGCCTCGGCAAGCACCTGAGGATCACTGCCAAACAGCTGAATTCCAAGAGGACTTTCCTCTGGATGAGTGCACAGTAGTTGTTGTGTTCTGGCGCCATCACGAATCAAACCGTTGGCACTGACCATCTCACTGAAGACCAGACCGGCACCACAGGATTTCATGATGCGGCGGTAGGGCAGGTTGGAGATCCCGGCCATAGGAGCCAGAATGATCGGGCTGGTGAGGGTCAGGGATTGTATAGTCAAGGTTTTTTTTTGCATAAATTTTGGGCATAGTAGCATCGGTCTGCTGTTGCGCAAAGAAAAAAATCGGGATATCGCCACCAAAACACCGGTAAAATGTGCGGTTAAGCTTGATGGATACAGTATACAATTTACAACTTGACAATGAAGGGGTATGTTGTTAGAACATCATTTGGGAAGTACAGCCGTTTGTGGCTCCTCGGAACGGCAACCATGATCTCACGAGGTTCTGACTTCCCGTACCTTCCTGGCATATCTGTGCATGCTATGGATCGCAGGTTGTTCAGCTGGTGATCGTTGACTTTTTTTTCCGCCCCGCGGAAATGATTCCCATGGCCCGTAAGGGCATCAATAAGCTGTTTTAACACCCACAAAAGGAGAGAGAACATGTCCACACTGAAGCAAGTACTGGCGCAAAAAATTGCTGATCATCGTCCTCGCACCACCAAACTTGTTAAAGAGTTCAGTGATGTTAGCCTTGGTGAAGTGAATATCGGTCAGGCCATTGGCGGCGCGCGTGGCATCAAGTGCCTCGTTACCGACGTTTCTTATCTTGACCCGATGGAAGGTATCCGCTTTCGCGGCAAGACGATTCCTGAGACCTTTGAAGCCCTGCCCAAGGTGCCCGGCAGTGAGTACCCCTATGTGGAAGCTTTCTGGTGGATGCTGTTGACCGGCGATGTGCCGACCATGGAACAGACCCTTGAAGTTGTCGAAGACTGGAAGCAGCGTTCACAGGTTCCCCAGTATGTCATTGACGTGCTACGTGCTCTGCCCCGCGATTCTCATCCGATGGCTATGTTCTCCTCAGCTATTCTCGCCATGCAGCGTGATTCGGTCTTCGCCAAGACTTATTCTTCCGGCAAATTCAACAAGATGACCTGCTGGGAAGACATGTATGAAGATGCCAATAATATGATGGCCAAGCTCGGCCCCATCGGTGCTTACATCTACCGCATGAAGTACATGGGCGACACCCACATTGCTGCTGATCCGGATCTTGACATGGGCGGCAATTTTGCCCACATGATGGGTATTCCTGCTCCGTATGATGATGTTGCGCGGATGTATTTCATCATCCACTCCGACCACGAGTCCGGTAACGTCTCAGCTCACGCTACCCACTTGGTCGCTTCTGCCCTGTCCGATGCTTACTATGCTTACAGTGCCGGCATCAATGGCCTGGCTGGCCCACTTCACGGTTTGGCCAATGAGGAAGTGCTGCGTTGGACCCAGAACTTCATGAGCCACCTGGGTGGCGAAGTGCCGACCGAAGAGGGCCTCAAAAAAGCTCTGTGGGATACTCTCAACAGTGGACAGGTTATCCCTGGTTACGGCCATGCCGTTCTGCGTAAAACCGATCCCCGCTACACCACTCAGCGTGAGTTCTGTTTGAAGACTGAAGGGCTCAAGGACTACCCGCTGTTCAAGCTGGTGAGCATGATTTTTGAAGTAGCTCCCGGCGTACTTACCGAGCATGGCAAAGCCAAAAACCCCTGGCCGAACGTTGATGCGCAGTCTGGTGTTATCCAGTGGTACTATGGTGTCACCCAGTACGAGTTCTACACCGTTCTGTTCGGTATCGGCCGTGCTTTGGGTTGCCTTGCCAACATCACCTGGGACCGCGCTCTTGGTTACGGGATTGAGCGTCCCAAGTCAGTTACAACGGAAATGCTCGAAAAAGCTGCTGGAATCAAGTAATAAGTCAAACCACTATTCATTTTCGATGAACATCGGGGGGCTCTGCGGAGCCCCCTTTTTTTGTTCGCAGCATGACTGTTATAGCTGGGTGGGTTATAATTCGACCACGAGAGCTTCTCGGGCTCAATCGTAACGAAGTTTAATATTGTTACCAAAGCGAATACTAATCAACCTCAAGGAGAATGAAAATGATCAACAGATTGGTAATTCCGGCACTTGTTGTCGCCATGCTGGTGGGTTTAGGTGGGTGTGCGGCCAATACAACGCATGACAAAACAAAAAAAGGTGCCGGTATTGGAGCTATTCTTGGCGCCGCCTCTGGGGCCATTATCGGTTATCAGAGTGATAAGGAGAGTGGCGCGTTGCGAGGCGCCTTGATTGGTGGTGCTGCCGGGGGTGCACTGGGTGCCGGGGTCGGAGCTTATATGGATAAGCAGCAGACCGAGTTTGAGCAGCAGCTTGCTAACGAGCAGGCTCAGAATCAGATCGAAATTGAGCGCCAGCAGAATGAGATTCTTAAGCTGACGATGAGCAGTGAAGTTGGTTTTGATTTCGACTCAGCTACGGTAAAGCCGAGCTTTTATTCTTCCCTCAACAAGATAGCCGATATTATGAATCGTTATCCGCAGACCTATATTGTCGTTGTCGGCCATACCGACAGTATTGGCAACCCGGATTACAATTTGCGCTTGTCTTTGCGCCGGGCCAATGCTGTTGCTGATTATCTGATGGAGCAAGGAGTAGCGCGTTCCCGTTTGTCCACAGAGGGTCGCGGTCAGTTGGAGCCGATGGCTTCGAACCAGACAGCGGCAGGTCGGGAGCAGAATCGGCGGGTGGAGATTTATGTCGTTCCGAACTGATTTTATTGCAGCGATGTGATTATTACGGCGTTATGAGTTGTTGCAGGGGCGGGGTTTCCGAGTTCAGGGCGGGGAAACCCCGCCCCTACTTTTCCACCCTATTTCTTCTCTTTTTCCTTGCGCGTTGCGTAGATCAGCAGTTTCTGATCAGTGAAGGTTTCAACTTCTCCGGCGAACGATTCAATTTTGAAAAAATCGTGAACCCTGGGCGACGCTTCCATGAAGAATTTGTTGAGTTCCTGGATTTTGGCGCGGTTGAGGCCGGCAGTCTTCACCCATTCCTGAAAGTCATGAACTTTGGGGATAATCAGTGTTTCCTGGAGGATCAGCTCAGCATCCTCGATCATCTGCCGCCATTCCACCTCACTGAAAGCCTTGACGTGGGTTGGATTGCGCAACTGTTCCATGGTCTGGAAAAATTCGGCAATTTCCGGGTCTTCCGGTAGCAGGGTATCTATGATCACCATGCGCCCGCCCCGCCTTAAAACCCGATGAAATTCTCGCAGGGCCCGCGGAACATCGGCAAAATGGTGCGACGCGATGCGACAGGTCAGCAGGGTGAAGGAGCCGGCTGGAAAAGGAAGGTCTTCAGCGTCGGCCTCGCGAAAAATGACGTTGTCGACAAGACCCTCTTCGGCGATATGTTCCTGAGCTTTTTTGAGCATCTGCATGGTCAGATCGGATGCAACAACCTGGCGCACCATGGGTGAAAAAAACAGCGCCATGTGACCGCCGCCGCAGGCAACATCAAGCATGTTATCATCCTGGGTTGGCTGAAGCAGGCGTGCCGCCTCCTCGAGATCCTGTCCGCCGGTGAAATGTTTTGCTTCGACAAAAGCAGTAGCTGTTCTACCGAACTGCTCACGAATTCGATTTTTGAATTTTCTGTCCATTGGTGCATCCTGTTGAAGGTATGTTTTTTGCGCCAGTATAGCATCAAAGTTTGCTATTTTAGCAGATAATGACCTGTGGAAATTGTTTTTGCCGTTAATTTTTTTGAACCTACTTTTTTACTGTGGTTGTCCGGGTCTATAATGTCGATTCGGCCGAAGGATCAAACGATGAAAAAGTGTCTGGTGGGACCGGAAACCAAACGTGTACTGCTTCAGGGGCACCCCTGGGTAATCGCTGATCGCTACACCCGCCAATGGCCTAAGGTGGTCAACGGGGAACTGGTCATGCTGGTCGATCAGCAACGGCAACCTCTGGCGGTGGCAATCTGTGATCCCCAAAACCGTATCATTGCCCGCCGTCTGCCTGGTGATCCGGCGAGTATCAGTACCCTCTGGCTGGAGGAGCAGTTCCGGGATTGTCTGACATTGCGTCACCATGCCCTGCTTGGAGATAGCGACTGCTATCGCCTGGTGAATGGAGAGGGGGATGGTCTGCCGGGAATAACGGTTGATCGCTACGGTGATTACCTGATGCTGCAATTTTATACCACGGCATGGGAAGTTTATCGGAAGGAGTTAATGGCGGCGCTGGCGAAGGTTTTTCAACCAGCTGGTATCTATCTGAAATATCGTCCACAACAAACGCGCAAACTCGAAGCTCAAAATAAAGGCCGCCAGATGAATGAAATCCTTGCCGGAACTCCAGCGCCTGATGTTTATCAGGTGAAGGAGGACGGGCTGTCTTATCAGGTGAATCTGCAGCGTGGTCTCCATACCGGCTTATTCCCCGATCAACGCCGTAATCGCCGGGAATTGTCGCAGCGGGTTGCAGGAATGCGGGTGCTTAACCTGTTTGCCTTTACCGGCGCTTTTTCAGTAGCTGCTGCGGCCGCAGGGGCCAGCCGGGTTACCAGCGTCGATGTGTCGGAAAAGTATTTAGGCGTTGCTCGTGAAAATTTCAGAGCCAACCGGATCGATCCCCAACACCATGAATTTATTGTCGGTGACGTATTTGCTGAACTGGCAAGGATGCAGGCTGAAGGGCGCCGGTTCGATTGCATCCTGTTTGACCCCCCGTCTTTTTCAACAACCAAAAAAAGCCGGTTTTCTACTCAAGGTGGCACGGCTGAACTGGTATCTGCGGTGATGCCGCTACTGTCTGCTGGAGGCCTGCTGGTCGGATCGTCAAATCATCAGAAAGTGTCCCTGGATGATTATATGAAGGAATTGCGCCGAGGTGCTGCTGAAGGAAATCGATTGAGAACTATTTTTATCGGCGGTCAGCCCGAGGACTTCCCCTGTGATATCGGTTTTCCTGAAGGTCGTTATCTCAAGTTTGTCATTAATGTTAAGTCATCTTAAGGCCGCAAGCAGGAGACCTGTGTGAGCAGGATGTCCCCCAAAATTGTGCTTCCTTTAGGCCTGCTGCTGATGGGAACAGTTATCCTGTTGCTGGTGTGGCAGTCGAGCCGGTGGGTCTATCAAGGTACCCTTGATGGGCTGATTGACAGCGGTAATGACCGCATGACACTCTATACCGGAACGCTGCGCAGCGCTCTTGATCACTATGCTTATCTGCCCTATGTCCTGTCGACGAATCAGCCGGTGCTTGATCTGTTACGGGGAACACAAAGTGCCTCAGCGGTCAATATCGTACTGGAAGATTTGAATATGGAGTCTGGTAGTGAGGCTCTCTATATCATGAATGATCTGGGTACGACTTTGGCATCAAGTAACTGGCGTGATCCGCTCAGCTTTGTCGGCCACAATTACGGGTTTCGTCCCTACTTTTCCCGCTCTAAAGCAGGGGAGCGCGGACGTTATTTCGCTATCGGTGCCACCACCGGGCAGCCGGGTTTTTTCATGTCTCACCCGATTCGACAGGGGGAGCGGATTATCGGTGTTGCTGCCGTCAAGGTAGATCTCACCGACCTTCAGG
>RRYU01022319.1_pt1 | contig 13553 bp, 15 predicted proteins | sample 2162651 | NCBI WGS metagenome assembly RRYU01 (sample SAMN10267283, study PRJNA491782) | microbial mat metagenome | isolation source: biomat in the production well | place: Japan: Minami-Kanto gas field, natural gas well KTG3 | collected 2017-06 | reverse complement strand
ATGGCTGCCGGAGTGGTCAAGAAGTCGGATAAAGTGCAGGAAAAGCTGGCCGCCGACGGTTTGCTTTGAGAATATCAAAATTGTATACAATATACAGGTTTTCAGTTGACACCTGCGGTTGTGATGACTAAATTATCGACTGGTCATGAACCAATAACATCAAAGGAGAGGATTTGATTATGAGAAAGATGCTCGTACTGCTGGCAATTGTTGCCCTGGTCGCTTCGACCGCTTTCGTTGCTGTTGCTCAGGACAAGGGTCCCGCTTCCATCAAGATGGAAGTGAAGATGGGTGACGTTACTCTAGACCATGCCAAGCACCAGGGTCTGACTGATTGTGTTACCTGCCACCATACTGGCGACTACGCCCTGTGTAAGAGTTGTCACGGCGCCAAGCCGGAGGCACCGAAGTCGAAAAAAGCTTACCATGACCAGTGCAAAGGTTGCCACAAGAATGATGGTGGTCCCACCAAGTGTAAAGGGTGCCACGTTAAATAAAATATTCTAATAAGCGTTTTGGTCGAGAAAAGCCGATCCGGAAATCTCCGGATCGGCTTTTTTTTATAATTTTATTAGCAAAACCCCAGTCTTTATTGTATAGTTAGCCGTGGCTCATAAAGAAAATATAATGGCTCTGGATTGACTATGCGGCTTTTTCTTATAATTATTGCAGCTCTACCAGCGTTTTGGAGTGTTGCTTCAGCTGCTCTCGCTCAAACCTGTGTGACAGCAAGCTGCCACGCAGAATACCATCAAGCGACTTTTGTCCATGCTCCAGTGAGCTCCGACTGCACCTCCTGCCATGAGCCGGTGAACGCAAACCATCCGCTCGGTGAAGGGGATTTCCGGCTAGTGGCGTCCGGTGCCGATCTCTGTTATCGCTGTCACGATAACGTGATAACCGAGGCGCGTTACCACGAGCCGGTCAAGCTGGGACGCTGCACTTACTGTCATGATGTTCACGGAAGTGAAAATGCATCCCTGCTGGTCAAATCGGTTAACTCGCTTTGTCTGAACTGCCATACCAGCAAACGCTCTCTGGAGGGGATGGACAACCTCCACCCGGTTCTGGTTGAGGATGGTTGTACGGCTTGCCACGCGCCACACTCGGCAAAATATAAAGAGCTGTTGCCGGTTGAAGGGGCAGATTTCTGCGCTGAATGTCATGCTGAAATCAGGCTGCTCACCAAAGATGCCAAGGTCAAACACGGGGCCATGGATGACGGCTGTGTCGCCTGTCACGATCCGCACGGTACCGGCTACCCGCGGATGTTTGCAACTCCTGAAAAGAAATTTTGTGTCAGCTGCCACGCGGATATCGGCGACCAGATCAAGGTCGCCCAAAGTCAGCATCAGCCAGTCGTCGAAGGAACCTGTTGGTCATGTCACAATCCGCATGGCTCCGATTATTACCGAATCCTTGAAAGCTATTATCCGGAACCTTTTTATGTCGGCTATAGCGAAAATCAGTACCAGCTCTGTTTCACCTGCCATGACAACCGGCCCTTTATTTACGAACGGACATCGGAGTTGACCGGTTTCAGAAATGGAGATCGGAATTTGCACTACCTGCACGTGAACAAACCAGCCAAGGGGCGGGTATGTAAGACCTGTCATGGGGTGCATGGTGCCGATCAGAAAAAGCTGGTCATGAGCAAGGTTTCAGGGTTCGGCCGCTGGCAGATTCCGATTTATATGCAGGAGAGCGAATTTGGCACGACATGCACCGTTGGTTGTCATAAGCCCAAAACTTATCATCCGTTCCGACGGTTTCCGAATGACTAGGCTGGGATGAGGATGAAGATCAGAAATTTTCTGCTACTGCTGCTTTTGTCGCTGAGTGCTTGTGCTGCTCCACCGCAGTCGGTGCAGAAGCGTTTCTTCTGGCCGATCGGAAGTGCGCAGCCGAAGATTGAGTACATCAAATTTTACGCCGCTGAGCAGGATGTGCGACCGCCGGAAAGCGTGCTTGCCCAGGCGATCCTTGGCATCGAGCCGAGTGTCGCCATGTTCAACGCTCCGCGAGGTATAGATAACTTCGGCTTGCAGCGGTTCGCAGTTGCCGATATGGGGATTCATCAACTGCTTATCGCCGACCTGCAGGCCGGTGAGGTGCGAACCCTGCGTGATCAGGATGATGAGATATTCCTTTTCGCCATGCCGATGGGAGTCGCCTACGACAATCAAGGCGGCGGTTACGTTTCCGATACCTCGACCGGTACCATCTACCGTTTCAACCCGGCAGAGGTGGTCGTTGGCCAATTCGGTAAGGGGGAGTTGGAGCGGCCGAACGGTATGGTGTTTGATGCTGGCAAGCAGTTGCTTTATGTCGCGGACACGATGAATCACCAGATCGCGGTTTACAGCCACACGGGTAAATTGTTGCGACGGCTTGGCCAGCGTGGCCCGGGACCGGGAGAGTTCAACTTTCCGCTCGACATCGATCTGGGTCCGAACGGTGAACTTGTGATCCTTGACAGTCTGAACTCACGTGTACAGGTGCTCGACCCAGATGGCAGTTTTATACGCATGTTTGGTGAGCGGGGCACGGCGCTGGGTTCGTTCATGCTACCAAAAGCCTTGGCGGTCGATGGTTTCGGTCATGTTTATGTTTCAGACAGTCGCGCACACCGGTTCGTGATTTTTGATCTGCAGGGGAACTATTTGATGACTATTGGCGGACGTTCGGTGGTAGTCGATGGCGCTGTCCATCCGGGTGGTTTCGATTTCCCGCAGGGGATTGCCGCGGACGAATCGGGGGGCCTATTCGTTGTTGATGCGCTCAGTAAGCTGGTGCATCAGTTTCAATATCTGAGTGAAGAATATCTGCAGAAGAATCCGGTAGGAGTTAAAGATATTTACGTTCCTTCCGATAAGAGAAAGTAGATGAAAACAGTAAAGAACCTAAAACGAATCCTGCTGCTGTTCTTGGTGCTTTCGGTCATGGGTGCAGTATCTGCCTCTGCTTTGGAGGTTCTCTACCCCGGTGATGGGACCTATATCAACCGATCGGAAGCCTTGGTGATCAAAGCGGGCCAAGGCGTTGATGGGCTGGTGATTGAGCTGGCCGGAGAAGCCAGCGACCTGATCGACATTAGCGGTGAACAGTACCGAGCGACCTTCAAGGATATGCTGATTCTGCGCCCGGAGTTTGATCCGGGCAAAAACCTGGTTAAGGTTCGCGGCTACAAAGCGGGTGAGAAAGTTGCCGAAGCAGAGGTCAATTTCTTTCTGCGCACCGACCAGCTGGCACCACCTCCAGAAGGTTATCGCCGGTTTCTGATGCATGTCCCGGAAAAGGAAGCGGTTTGCGCCGGGTGCCACAACATGAATCCGACCGAGGCTGCCATCAGTCTGCCATCGCCGCGGCAGAACCCTTGCGTCACCTGTCATCGCGGCATGTTGCGTCCCGAGTGGTCGCACGGTCCGGCCGGAGCCTACGAGTGTGGTTCCTGTCATGAGCTGCAGAACCAAAAAGGCAAGTTCCGTGAGCGTGAAATTCACGCCGACCTCTGCACCGAGTGTCACCTGGATATCGTCAACGCCTATATGCGCGAAGAGTATATTCATGGTCCGGTCGAAGCCGGTTTGTGCAACACCTGCCACGATTCACATGCCACCCCACATCGCGGCCAGCTTGTGGCGGAGGCGAATGAGCTGTGCTTAGGGTGTCACGAAGCAATTGCTGACGACGCTCATGTAGGGCGTGGGATCGGTGGCCGGCCACATCCCCTTAGCGGACCCAGGGATCCTAGCAGGCCGGGGCGAAGGTTTGATTGTACCGGTTGTCACAACCCGCACGGAGGGTCTTCAACTTTTTACTACCAGAGGGGGCTGTCCTCTCGCATGCAACTTTGTCAGATGTGCCACAACAAGTAACTAGTTTGCAAATCCGTGGATAACTGAGGATTGAAAATGGAAAACATTAAAACATTTTTGTTTGTATTAATTGCGTCATTGCTACTTTCCGGTTGTGCAGCAAAGCAGGATCTTCCACGTTTTGTCTGGCCGGCTCCACCCGATAAACCGCGTTTGGAGTTTATTGGCAATTATTATTCGAAGCAGGAGTTAGCCAGTTCTCGCGGAAATGAACTGGTTCGTTCTTTCCTGGGAAAGAATACCCAGAAAGTATTCAGCACTCCCTTCGGTATTGTTAGCGATGGTCAAGGTCGAGTTTATATTTCTGACCTCCACCTCCACAATGTCTGGGTGTTTGATTTTAATCTGCGTACAGCAACAACAATTTCTAAAGCTTCCCTGTTTGATTCACCCGCCGGTATGGCTTTGGATAAGGCCGGGAACCTCTTTGTTGCGGATTCCGGTAAGGGGCGGATTCTTAAATTCTCGGCGGAGCACAAATTAATCAGCAATATAGAAGGGGGGGGGATGGAGGCTCCCACCTACCTGGCGTTATCTCCTGATAATCGTAGGTTGTATGTGAGTGAGTCGAGAAAGCATCGAATCTTGGTGTTTGATGCGGACAGCGGGAAGTTACTCAGGGAGTTTGGCAAGGTTGGAATTGGCGAAGGAGAGTTTAACCATCCCCAAGGGCTTGCTTTTGGGCCGGATGGGCAGTTGTATGTCGTCGATTCATTGAATTCTCGCATACAGGTTTTTGATTTTGATGGGAGTTTTATTGCTTCCTTTGGTGAACGTGGGGACCGACTTTGGCAACTTGAGAGCCCTAAAGATCTTGCTTTTGACAGCGATGGCAATCTTTATGTTGTTGAATCTCGAAGCTCGGTAGTTAAAACATTTACGGCTAAAGGTGAAATTCTGTTAGTGACTGGAGATGGCCGAGCTACCTCTAGTCCTTTTGGTTTTTCAGGTCCAAAGTCTATTTTTATAGATCAGTTAGATCGTATTTTTGTCGCAGAAACATTAGGACGACGTTTCACCATCTGGCAGTACATGAGTGATGAATATCTGAAGCAGAAGCCGTTTACTTCTGCTGACCGTCAAAAGCTGCTGGATTATATGGATGAGGTTGCAAGTGGTGGAAAATAAATCGAAATAAATAGTTTTGACTATTTGTCGAAGGTTGGTTGTTCAATTTCCGCATGGCCAAAGGTTTGAAAAGTGAAAGCGAGATAATAAAAAAATTGATTAGTTCAGGCTAATATAATAAAGTGTATTTGTGGTTAGTGGTCTCTAATTCATTTTGGAAGATATCTTTTGAAGGCCCCAATAGTGGGGAACGCGTATTAACAGACGAATACGGAGGCAAAAAATGCGCAAAGTAATGTTGATGGTGGTCTTGTTTTCTTTCTGTTCGGTGTCAGCTTACGCCGTTATTTTGGGCAGTAAGCATGATTTGACAACGGCCAACCTGGCTAATGTTCCGGTTCTTTCAGCATCGGATGTTACTGAAACATGTGTCTTTTGTCACACCCCGCACGGGGCGAGCAACTCAGGAACTGCTCCGTTGTGGAACCGGATAAACGACACAACCCCGACCGGTACCTACGGTGACCCGACAGGTTCAATGGAGTTCGCTCCTGATGCAGCTGATGTTGCCGCTACGGATGCGATCCTCTGCATGTCCTGCCACGACGGAACAGTCACCGGAAATCTCAATAACCCCCCTGCCACGGGCCAGCCGACATTGACGGAAGACTGGTCTTCTTCCGATGCTGACCTGACGACAACCATGGCGGATGACCATCCCATTGGCATGTCCTATGGCGATGCTGAAGGTTCAGCCACTGAGACCGAGTTGGTGGCCAGTCCTGGACTGCCGTTCTTTACTCAGACTCTTGTGGCAGCAGGAAATGCTGGGGTTCACACCGATGTGATGTGGTGCTCTTCCTGCCATGATGTTCATGGCAAAGCCGGGGTGGAGATGTTTCTGCAGACAACAAATGCTGGTTCGGCACTCTGCACCACCTGTCACATCAAGTAATTATTCCTAACATTCGTCTGGTGGAGGGGCAGGTGTATTCCTGCCCCTTTTGACGCCAGCGATATATGGGCTTGGTTGACGGACTTCTGGGGAACACTGCTTATTTTGAGTCTGCCCGAGACAGGTCCGTTTACCGCATTAGCATAATGGTATTGGCGTAATTATGTATCTGTTGAGGATCGTCATGATTTTGGGATTGGCATGCTGCTGTCTGTCAGGGCACAGCTTAGCTATTCCTGGAAATATGTCCGGCTCAGCAGAATTGCGTTATGCCCAGCACACTGCCGAAGAGGGTGGCGTTACCGTACAGGATGCAAGTCATTTTATTCAGCAGTATTCAGTCCTGTGGTCAACTAAGGGTCGGCTTAGGGAAGGCCGGGCCGGCGAGTATGATTTTTCCCTTGGCTATGAATGGAGTTCTGTGGATGTTGATATCGATGGAGCGACTAATGATATAGATACGCCATTGGATAAAATCCTTTTTCGCGGTGACGTGTTACTGGCCCCGGGTGGCTTGCCGATTCAGCTGCACCTCTTTTCCTACGACATGCAGCACCTAAGCCTGGGTTATCAGCAGCTAGGTGAATTGTTTGTCAATGAAGATTCGGTGCAGCAGGCTGGTATAGTGACCTCTTTTCAAAACGGTTCGCATATTACCACTGGCATGACACTGATTGCCGGAAATAAAAACGGTTCATACCGTGGAGAGTATCGGGACTTGTTGACGGCTATGCCGAAAATTTTCATTGATTTTCGTCAAACAGAGGTCCGTGACGTTGAAGGGGTGTCTCCTCGGGACTACGTAGATCGGGATTTGGCATTTGTTTCGTTGAATAAGAATAAGAATTGGTTTCACTATCGGTTTTTTACTCATGAAGACAAAATTGATCCGTCGCAAGACTATCAAAACCAAACTTTTCTACTCGGCACGATAGACCATGTGAATCGTCGCCAGTGGGTCGATTTAACAAATTGGATCCAAATTTCTACTGATGTTTCCTATTCTGAAACGACCCCAAGTATTGGGTCTCTTGAAACTCAACAAAAACGTTACGATTACAACCTCTTTACGAATGCTCAACGGACGAATTGGCGGGCGGGTTTTTACCCATCATATAGTCGAATTCGTGATGGTATTTCTCTCGAGAAGCAGTTGGATGTTCCGATTATAGCAAGAGGGCAATTGAATCGAGAAACTGCTTGGCGAATCCGTTTGGAAAATCAGCATGATCAGGAGGCCTTTTTTTCATCCGGAGCTTTTGAAAAGGAGAGTAATATTTACGTAGCATCTCGGCTTGATATGTTTTCTCAATCTCGCTATATGGTCTCTCCGTTCTTGGACGTCGAATATAAAGACAGTTCGGAAGAAGATGGATATGCATTACGCGTTGGAGCAGAGATATACAATAACCAGCGTTATCGGACTGACTCTGATCTGTTCGGATCCTATTCCTTGTCGTTATTTGATGGAAGTGTTGTCTCGGGTGGAGATACGTCCTACTGGGAGCAGCAGGTGCGAGGTCGCTATGCGAAAGATTTAACCCGCGATTTAAGAAGTGGAGTCGAGCAGGAGCTAACCTTTGGCTCGGGCGAGTATGATAATGATGTCTCCGATTTTATCCAAGCAGATGCAGCTTTTCTCACATTGTCTGATGGGAGTAGTGGGGCGATAGAGGGGACCTATATCCGGTCGGTCACCAGCTGGTTTGTCGATCATCGGCCAGCTAGTAGAGTGTATAACCGGTTGAATTTGAGCTTTGATTATATTGATTCACCAACCGATTCAGGTGGGCAGTTTTCGGTATTGCACAACCTGAATTATTACGGTCGGGTACTGAAAGCTTCGCTGAGTAATGAGTTGATACTTGGTGGGTCTTTACATGAGACATTTAGAGCCGATCAGGATCTGGTTTCTGGGCTTTCGATTGTTCGTCAATCTGGCGTTGTGGCCAATAGCTTTGAAAGTATTGGTCGCCTTAGCTATGATCCTGATCGTCGTCACCATAACGAATTCGAAATTGAGATTGAATGGCGAGAGTTTGAGTCTGGTGGTTCCGACCAGCGCTATAAGTTCGAGCAATTGTATGAATACACGTTGTGGAAAGATCGGGGTCTGTTGCGAAGATTGGCGGTTTTCGGGGAAGAGTTTGAATATGAGGATTATACGCCCTCTTTTGGCCCGTCAAGTTCTTTGCTGAGTTTCACTCTCTTTACCGAGCTTTATCCCACTCGCCAGACGCTATTCGGTGTTCGGCTGCGTTATGAAATTGATGCCAGAGAACAAACGGATACAGCACTAGTTTTTCTGACGGCAGGGGTTGATTTTCAGAAATTCCAGGTAGAGTTTGATTATTCTTACGGCACTCGGACTGCGGGGGTTAATAAGCCTGAGCGGGTAGAGCATACTTGGGAAATGCAGGTAAGGAAAATTTTCTGATCATGTCCCGAATTAGCAAGTTGTGGCCGGCGCGTCTTGACGTGACCGGTTTTTTTGTGCTTAGTGGCAGGCATGAAAGAGACATTGGACGAACTTTCCATTGGTGGGTTGAAGCTTTATCAGGCGGAGAAAGGGTACCGCTTTTCTCTCGACCCGGTCTTGCTGGCACATTTCGCCCAGCTGCGTGCTGGCGAGAGGATTGTTGATCTGGGAACCGGCTCAGGAGTGATTCCGTTGTTGCTGGCCAGGCTGAGCGCAGCAACAGAATTGGTCGGGGTGGAGTTGCAGCCGCAAATGGCGGAGCGGGCAGAGCGCAACGTGGCGCTGAACGATTTACAGGAGCGGGTGCAGATTCTGCACGGCGATCTGCGGCAGATCCGGCAGCTGTTGCCGGTTGCCAGTGCCGACCTGGTGGTCACCAATCCACCCTATCGGCCACTCGGTAGCGGGCGGATTTCACCGGCCGATGAGCGGGCGAAAGCGCGGCATGAAATTGCAGGCGGCCTGCAGGATTTCATCGCCGCTGCAAGCTGGCTTCTTAAGAACGGTGGGCGTTTTGCCACCATTTATCTCGCGGAGCGCTTGCCGGAGCTATTATCGCAGCTGCTGGTTTGCGGGATTGAGCCGAAACGGCTGCGGATGGTGCATCCTCGTCGGCAGGAGCCCGCGCGGATGGTTCTGATCGAGGGGCGCAAAGCCGGTCGGCCGGGGTTGGCCGTTGATCCGCCGCTGTACATATATAATGGCGCCGGGCGGGATTACACTGATGAGGTGCTGGCGATGTATCAGCTTTCGCGCTAGTCGTTCGTTTCTTTTCTGCTTTTGTCGAGCCGTTTCTGCAGCATAAAGAGACGGCGCATCTCTACTTTAAGCTCCCCATCGGCCAGCGGTTCCAGCAGTTTTTCTATCTGCGCCATGTCCTCATCGGTTAATTCTATCTGTTGCCACTTGGGGGCTTCTGGCTCTAGCTGTTTTTGTCGCACGATCGGTTTGCTGGCCTTGCGCAGATAGAGATCTTCGATCCCGGCGTTGGGGATCTGCTGGTTGAGCTTCTCAATAATTTTTGGTTTGAGCATCTGCAGCTGTTGCATCCAGACCGGGTGGTCGACCTGGACTTCAAGAATGCCCTGCCGAAATCTCAGCGGCCGGGCCCGGTTGGCGATCTGTTCCCCGACCACCTTGTCCCAGATCAGCCAGGCCTGGTAGCGGTTGAGGCGGTCGTCCATCCCCTTGTCACCCAAGACTTGTTTCAGCAGCTTGCCGACTGGCTCGGCCTGCTTCATCGGGGCGCGGTCTCTGCGGCTCATTGCAGGGTTCTGCGGCGGATGCGGCCACCGGCAAACTGGCCGGCGACGGCACAGAATAGGGTCAGCGGGATCACCTGCCAGTCGAAGCCGAACATGCTGCGCAGGATGACGATAAAGGGGATGGAAAAATGAACCAGAACAAACCAGTGCAGGGAGAACTTGCGGCTGGTTTCACGCAGGTAGCCGAGCGGCAGGTTGGCGCCGAAAGAAAAGACCAAGAGCGCCGCAAGCGGCAGAAAGTTGTCAAAATGCACGTGCTTTATGTCCTTCCGGCGACGAGAATCCCAACCCTTACTCTACCCTTGACACTCGATAGCTGTCAATTGCGCTGGCCGAGGACAATCCCGCTTGCATGTGAACGACAATCGTGGCATGATGCGCGGCCGGGCTGAGCTGGGACTTGTCGGCAAGGAGTACAGAAGGTGGTTAATAACGGGGACTGTGTTGCTATTTTTCACTCGATCCACCGGGTGATGAAAGCAGAAAAGATTCTCAAAGCGGCAAAGCTGGAGATCCTGCTGATACCGGTGCCGCGCCAGTTGAGTTCCGATTGCGGGCTGGCAATCCGTTTTTCTCAATCCCAGCGAGAAGCTCTGGAAGAAGAGCTTTCCGCGGCCGGGCTAGAGGTTGCTGAGATTTGGCAGAAACAGGCCGGTAAGTTTTCGCAATTGGCGTAAAAGGACTTGTTTTGTGAGGGTTTTTCGGCTTGACATGGGTTGAGCCCTTACATATATTTATTCTTTCGTGAATTTTGCCGTAGCAGTGGTATGTTTGATACATTATCGGATAAGCTAGATTCGGTTTTCAAGAAGCTCCGGGGTCACGGTAAGCTCACCGAACAGCATATAAAAGAGACCATGCGGGAGATCCGCTTGGTGCTGCTTGAGGCAGACGTCAACTTCAAGGTGGTCAAGAACTTTGTCAGCCGAGTTGGCGAACGCGCGGTCGGGCAGGAGGTGCTCAAGAGCCTGACGCCGGCCCAGCAGGTCATCAAGGTGGTCCGTGAGGAGCTGGCCGAGCTGATGGGCGAGGGAGAGGATAATTCCCTTGACCTGGCTGCCAAGCCGCCGGTGCCGTTGATGCTCTGCGGACTTCAGGGTGCTGGTAAAACCACCACCTGTGGCAAGCTGGCGCTGAAAATGCGCCGCGACAAGCGTAATCCGCTGCTGGTTCCGGCTGATGTTTACCGTCCGGCGGCGATCGAGCAGTTAAAGACATTAGGCCGCCAGCTCAACATCGAGGTGTTCGATTCTCAGACCGGGCAGGACCCGGTTGATATCTGCACCCGGGCACGCGAATATGCAGAGCTGAACGGTTTTGATACACTGATACTAGATACCGCCGGGCGATTGCACATCGATGAAGAGTTGATGGGCGAGCTGAAGCGGATTGTTGCCAAGGTAGCTCCGCAGGAGATCCTGTTTGTCGCTGACGCGATGACCGGTCAGGATGCGGTTACGGTAGCGAAAAGTTTTGACGAGCAGTTGCCGCTATCCGGCGTGGTGTTGACCAAGCTGGACGGTGATGCACGTGGCGGCGCGGCCCTGTCGATCCGGGCGGTCACCGGTAAGCCGATCAAACTGGTCGGTATGGGTGAAAAACTCGACGCCCTAGAGCAGTTTCATCCTGACCGGATGGCCCAGCGGATTCTTGGCATGGGGGATGTCCTCAGCCTGATCGAGAAGGCCCAGTCCGCAGTCGATGAAGAAGATGCGGCAGCGATGGAAAAAGCGCTGCGCAAGGATGGCTTCACTCTGGAAACCTTCCTTGAGCAGATGCAGATGGTCAAGAAAATGGGCTCCATCGACTCGCTGCTGAAGATGATCCCCGGCGCCGGCAAAGCGATGAAGCAGGCCAAAGGGATGCAGTTGCCGGAAGATGAGCTGAAGAAGATCGAGGCGATCATCCGCTCGATGACCAAGAAAGAGCGGATTGACCATAAAATCCTCAACGGCTCGCGCCGGCTGCGAATTGCCAACGGTAGCGGCACCCGGGTACAGGATGTCAATCAGTTACTGAAGCGCTTCGTTGAGGCGCAGAAGATGATGAAAAAGATGCAGAAGATGGGCCCCAAGGGGCTCAAAGGGATGCTCGGTGGCCGTGGTGGTGGCCAGCTGCCATTTTAGAAACCTGAAGAATAGAGAACGAATTTCTACTATTCGCTAAATAAAGTACAAAGTACGGAGGAAAAACAGCATGTCAGTAAAAATCAGGCTCGCCCGTGGCGGCGCAAAGAAGAAGCCTTTCTACCAAGTCGTTGTCGCCGATGAGCGTTGCCCGCGGGATGGTCGTTTTATCGAGAAGCTGGGTCAGTATGACCCGCGCCAGGACCAGCCCCTGCTGAACCTGAAAGAAGATCGTGCCCTTGAATGGCTCAACAAGGGTGCTCAGCCGACTGATACGGTTCGCCGGTTGCTGCGTGGCGCCGGTGTCTGGGCCAAGTTCAAGGCGAAGGATACTGCTGAAGCCTAACGCCTGACTGGTCCGAATCCGGGGCAACGGGCCCCTATCCACCCGGAGGATGACCCATGAAAGACCTGATCGAGTACATCGCCAAGTCGCTGGTTGAAAAGCCTGACGAGATCGTGATCTCCGAAGAGGAGTCCGAAGATGGAACTGTTCTCGTCAAGTTGGCGGCCGCCCAGGAAGATATGGGGCGGATTATCGGCAAGCAGGGGCGCAACGCCAAGGCGATGCGAACTTTGCTGAACGCCAAGGCAACCCGCGAGAATAAAAGGGCGTCGTTGCAGATCATGGAGTAATCCGGCAGCGGATCGGTTGAAAGAGCGAGATGATGGACAGCCGGTCAGAAGTGATGCTGGAAATCGGTAAAATTGTCGGGACACATGGTTTACGTGGCGACCTAAAGGTTCGCCCGCACACCGGTGATCCGGGGGTTTTGCTGGATGCGGATCAGGTCACATTACACCTGCCCTCAGGTGAGGAACTGACACTCGAACCGATACGTCAGTCACTGCATAAAGGGCAGGTTTTGTTGCGTTTTGAAGGGTATGAGTCGATCGACCAGGTCGAGCCGATGGTTGGCGGAAAGGTTCTGCTGGCTGAAGATATGCTCCCTGAACTGGAAGATGGCGAATTTCACTGGGCGCAGCTTAAAGGGTTGCAAGTCGTCGATCAAGAAAAGGGTGTGATCGGTAAACTGCATCAGATGTTTACCACGGCGGCTCATGACACATATGTTGTGACCGGGCCGTTCGGCGAAGTGCTGATTCCGGCTGTGGCACAATTTATCCAGGAGGTCGATCTGGATGAGCGGGTGATGAAAGTCGACCTGCCATACGGATTGATTCCGGGCGAAGAATGATCTTTGACGTTTTGACCCTGTTCCCAGGGATGTTTGATTCGCCGCTGCAGGAGAGCATTCTCGGTCGCGCCATCAAGCAGGAGCTGTTGCAGGTTCGCGCGCACAACCTGCGCGACTGGGCGGAAGGCAAGCACCTGACCACCGACGATACCCCGTACGGGGGTGGTGACGGCATGGTGATGAAGCCGGAGCCGATTGCGAAAGCGGTGACGGCGCTGAAAAAGCAGACGCCGAAGGCGAAGGTGTTGATGATGACCCCGCAGGGCATCCCCTTCACTCAGCAGCACGCCAAAGCGTTGGCGCAGGAAGAGGGTTTGATTTTCCTCTGCGGGCGCTACGAAGGTTTCGACGAGCGGATTCGCCAATCGTTGGTCGATGCCGAATACTCTCTCGGCGACTTCGTACTGACCGGAGGCGAACTTCCGGCGATGGTGATGATTGATGCCATCTCCCGCTATTTGCCGGGGGTGCTTGGTAGTGAAGGCAGTGCCGATGCCGATTCCTTCTCTGACGGTTTGCTGGAATATCCGCAGTATACGCGGCCGGCAGTATTTGAAGGGATGGAGGTGCCGCAGGTATTGCT
>RRYU01009867.1_pt1 | contig 13559 bp, 13 predicted proteins | sample 2162651 | NCBI WGS metagenome assembly RRYU01 (sample SAMN10267283, study PRJNA491782) | microbial mat metagenome | isolation source: biomat in the production well | place: Japan: Minami-Kanto gas field, natural gas well KTG3 | collected 2017-06 | reverse complement strand
GTATAGATCACCTGCGGGGCCTCCGTTGTCGCCAGCTTCACCCTCTCCTGCAAGTCGGATACGGTCACCATTATCTACACCTGCTGGAACCTTTACCGATAGAGTCTTGTGCTCCTGCACCCTACCCTGGCCATGGCATACATTACATGGGTCTTCAATTACCGTACCCTTGCCACGACAATCTGGACAGGTCTGCTGTACCGAGAAGAATCCCTGCTGCATTCTAACCTGTCCATGACCACCGCAGGTTTTACAGCTTTTTGGACGAGTTCCCTTTTTGGCACCTGAACCATTGCATCCCTTGCACTTGACCATGGTGGGAACACGAATTTTGATCGTGGTTCCTGCAACTGCATCCTCCAGTGATACCTGCAAGTTATAACGTAGATCAGCGCCACGGTGTACGCGTTGACCTCCGCCCCCGCCTCTACCGCCGCTGAATATATCCCCGAATACATCGCCAAAGATATCGCTGAAATTGCCACCGCCAAAACCGCCCGCGCCTGGACCACCCATTGATGAGTCTACGCCGGCATGGCCAAATTGATCGTAAGCTGCGCGCTTTTGCGCGTCTGAGAGAACTTCGTAGGCCTCTTTGGCCTCTTTAAATTTTTTCTCAGACTCTGGGCCAGTATCTCCAGTGTTTCTATCCGGATGATGCTTCATTGCAAGTCGGCGATAGGCCTTTTTCAACTCGGCCTCGCTGGCGTTTTTGTTTACACCCAGAACTTCGTAATAGTCGCGTTTAGACATAATTTTCGTATTTCCAGCTTTCAGCTACCAGCATTCAACCGTATAAACCGCAAAACGCATGGGTGCATTTGCACCCACACGTTCTGTATCTTACAGCTGATAACTGTTTTCTGATTACTTATTTGGTATCGTCTTTTACTTCTTCAAATTCAGCATCAACAACGTCATCATCCGCAGAGGATGCTTCAGCTTCAGCACCTCCGGCAGCGGCTTCAGCAGCACCTTCCGGGGCCTGCTGTGCATAGAGACGTTCTGCCATTTTTGCTGAGGCTTCAGTAAGAGCCTTGGTCTTCTCCTCGATGGCTTCCTTGTCGTCGCCCTTCATTGCCTCTTCCAGGTCCTTGATACTAGCCTCGATGCTCTCTTTCTCTCCATCTTCAAGCTTTTCATCACCCATCTCTTCCATAGACTTTTTGATTGCATGGATCATGCTGTCTGCCTGGTTACGGGCCTGGACCAGTTCGTTGAACTGCTTATCTTCTTCAGCGTGAGCTTCTGCATCCTTGACCATACGATCAATCTCGTCATCACTTAGACCAGAGGATGCCTTGATCACGATAGACTGCTCTTTGCCGGTTGCCTTGTCCTTGGCTGAAACGTTCAAGATACCATTGGCATCGATATCAAAACTAACCTCAATCTGAGGTACACCGCGAGGTGCCGGCGGGATATCTGTCAGGTCAAAGCGTCCCAGAGACTTGTTGGCCCCAGCCTGTTCACGTTCACCCTGCAGCACATGCACGGTAACAGCGGTCTGACTATCGTCAGCGGTAGAGAATGTCTGGCCAGCATTGGTCGGAATAGTGGTGTTCTTCTCGATCAGCTTGGTCATAACACCACCCAGAGTCTCGATACCCAATGAAAGTGGGGTTACATCCAGCAGAAGAACGTCTTTAACCTCACCACCAAGTACACCACCCTGGATAGCAGCACCGATAGCTACTGCCTCGTCTGGATTTACGTCTTTACGTGGAGCCTTGCCAAAGAACTCTTCTACGACTTGCTGAACCTTAGGCATACGGGTCTGGCCGCCTACCAGAATCACTTCATCAATCTCAGAAGCAGATAGGCCGGCATCGTTCAGAGCTATGCGGCATGGGTCGATGGTTCGCTGTACCAGCTCATCAACCAGGCTTTCCAGCTTGGAGCGGGTCAGCTTGATATTCAGATGCTTAGGACCAGATGCGTCTGCGGTTATGTAAGGCAGGTTGATATCGGTCTGCTGTCCATTGGATAGCTCGATCTTGGCCTTCTCTGCACCCTCTTTTAGACGTTGCAGCGCCAATGGGTCGTTGCGGAGATCAAAGCCCTGCTCCTTTTTAAATACCTCAACCAGATAATCGATAATACGCATATCAAAATCTTCACCACCGAGGAATGTATCACCGTTGGTGGAGAGTACTTCAAACTGATGTTCGCCATCGATCTCGGCGATCTCAATGATGGAGATATCGAAGGTACCGCCACCCAGATCGAACACAGCCAGCTTCTGGTCTCCGCGCTTCTTGTCCATACCGTAGGCAAGAGCAGCAGCGGTTGGCTCATTGATAATGCGTTTTACGTCCAGACCAGCAATGCGGCCAGCGTCCTTTGTGGCCTGTCGCTGTGAATCATTAAAATATGCAGGAACTGTAATAACAGCCTCAGTGACCTCAGCGCCGAGATAGTCTTCAGCGGTCTTCTTCATCTTCTGGAGAATCTTTGCAGAAACCTCAGGGGCAGCCATCTTTTTACCGTGGGCCTCTACCCAAGCATCACCGTTATCTGCCTTAACTATTTTGTAAGGCACCATTTTGATGTCGCGCTGAACCACTTCATCTTCAAAGCGGCGCCCGATCAGACGTTTGATAGCAAAGATAGTATTCTGTGGATTGGTTACCGCCTGACGCTTGGCCGCCTGCCCAACCAGAACCTCGCCATCATTGGTATATGCAATAATGGATGGTGTGGTGCGATCACCCTCTGAATTCTCGATCACTCGGGTCTTATCACCTTCCATCACTGCTACGCAGGAGTTGGTGGTACCCAGGTCAATTCCAATAATTTTACCCATGATTCGGTCTCTCCAAAAAAACTGTTTTTTCTCTAAAACTGTTGGTTATCCCCCAGATGGGGAAATACCTCGTATATTTCAAGCCTGTTCGTCAATATTTCCTGACTTTCCCTGGGAAACCATTACCATAGCTGGCCTAATCAGGCGGTCATTCAGGGTGTAACCCTTCTGCATTACTGCAATTACTGTATTCGGCGGCACATCATCGCGCGGCTGTGTGGTCATAGCCTGATGGAATTCTGGGTTAAACGGTTCGCCATTTGGGTCGATCTGTACAATCTTGTACCGCTCCATGACATCGGATAGCATTTTCAAAGTTAGCTTGGAACCTTCACGTATACTTTCCACGTCGGCACCATCGTTGTTTGCCGCCTCAAGACCAAGTTCCATACTGTCCCGCACTGCCAGCATATCTGAGGCAAAACGTTCCAGGGCAAACTTATGAGCGTTTTCTAACTCTCGCTCGTGTCGACGATGTAGATTCTCCAGATCTGCCTTGGTGCGCAACAGTTGATTCCAATGCTCATCCGCCTTGTTTCTGGCATCTTCTAGCATCAGGTGCAGATCTTCTGGATTTGTGGACTCAGCAGCTAATCCACTCGTATCTTCGGCCTGCTTCTCCTCCGATGCCTCTACTGCAAGCTCATCGCTAGATGCGACAGTATCGTCTTCTTCTCGTTTTCTCCCCATTTACCTCAATCTCCAAATACCTTGTAGCGTAATAAATTCCCGCACCACACCCATGTCTTATGGCGCATCTCATATCCAAACATCTAATCTGGGGGTGGTTACAGCTGTTTCAAGGCTGAACTCAACAATTTTGCCGTAACATCAACTACGGGAATTACGCGATCATACTCCATACGCTTCGGACCAATCACCCCCAGCACTCCAACTACTTCGTCGTTAACTTCATATGGGGCTGTAACAATGCTGCACGTATCCAGGTGTGTGTAGCCCGATTCCTCGCCGATAAATATCTGTACGCCTTCAGCATGCAGACATCCATCCAGCAGCTGCACAATTTCATGTTTTTCATTAAAGGCATCAAAAAGCTGCCTCAGCTTTTGCATATTCGCCAGCTCATTGAAATTCATCAGGTTGGTCTGTCCGGCGATCAAACAATCACCTTCTGCATCGACCGGGTCTAAAACCTGCTCGGTCATCTCAATGGCCCGGGTCATGATGCGATTCATATCAGCTTTGGCCAGGCGCATCTCTTTGATCATGGACTCTCTTACTTTGCTCAGAGTGTGTCCTGAGTAGGTCTGATTAATGTAATTTGCTACCTGTTCCAATTCAGATATGGAGTAGTGCCGCTTGGCCTTAATAATGCGGTTCAGGACCTCCCCGGACTGGGTTACCAGGATAACCATTACGCTATTTCCGGACAGGGGTAAAAACTCTATATGCAGAAAGGATACATGCTCTCGCCTTGGCATCATCACTACTCCAGCCATGTGGGTAACGCTGGATAGTATCCTGGAGGCCGATTCCAGCACTCTGGTAGAGCTTTGATCCTGGATGAGTTGGGTCTTGAGGCTATCAATCTCAGTCTTGTTCAGATGCTTCAGGGTGAGCAGTGAGTCAATAAACATGCGATATCCATTGACCGTGGGAATTCTTCCGGCTGAGGTGTGAGGGGAAGAAACAAGACCAACTTCCTCCAAATCAGCCATTATGTTTCTTATAGTCGCAGGACTCAGATCCAGACCGGCGTCATGCGCCAGGGTACGAGAACCCACTGGCTCACCATCCCGTATATAGCGCTCGATAAGTACCTTCAGAAAATGCTGAGCACGCTCGTTTACTGTACTTCCACTAACAGCTTTATTGGCTGCCACATTCCACCTCAAACAAAGTCCTGCACTACGTATATTTGGCACTCTTTCATGCGAGTGCTAACCAAGGCAATTATCGGTCTCTTAATCTAAGAGTCAAGAATTGCCTTTCAAATACACCTTTCATTTTGTGGTTTATACTGTAAAGCTATGTTGCCTGAGGGAGATAGCAGTTACTCAGATTAAGAGTTTATGCATAGATCAAAGGGAAGCAGATTATTGTTGGCGGACTGTGGGAGCCATGATAAGTTTCCCCTCTTCGAACCACGATCGGTTCAACTGGTATAAGCATATGAAAGAAAAATTCCGTTCAATCGGACTAATAGGCAAACATGGTGGCAGTGGTATCAAGGATACGATACAGAGTCTGAATGGCTTATTACTTGGCCGTGGCCTAGATGTACTGCTCGAAAGTAACACGGCAAACCGTATCGAAGGACATGGCTTGAAGTCAGCAGGAATGCGTGAAATTGGCGAATCTTGTGACCTGGCCATCGCAGTGGGCGGTGACGGTACACTCCTGCACTCGGCATGTAGTCTGGCTGAATACAATGTGGCACTGCTTGGTGTAAACATGGGTCGTTTGGGCTTCCTTACAGATATTTCCCCATATGGCATGATCGAGGCAGTGGGAGAGATTCTGGATGGCGAATATATAGAGGAGAAACGCAGTCTGCTAGAAGTCGAGGTAGCAGGCAAAACCTTCAAGGCATTTAACGATGTTGTCATCCATAAATGGAATATTGCCAGGATGATTGAGTATGAAACATATGTGGGCGGACAATTCGTCAACATCCAGCGTTCAGACGGATTTATCGTATCTACCCCTACAGGATCTACAGCCTATAATCTGTCCTGCGCTGGCCCTCTTGTACATCCAGATCTGAATGCAAACATACTGGTTCCAATCTGTCCCCACAGCCTCAGCAACAGACCGATTGTGGTAGATGGAGATGCCGAGATTAAGATAGTTGTATGTGGCCACACCACTTACCAAGACATTCAGGTAACCTGCGACGGCCTTAGTACTGCTGATCCGATAGACAACACCATCGTAATAAACAAGCATCCAAACCCTATTCGTCTGATTCACCCAAAAGATCACGACCATTTTAATACCCTCAGGGTAAAACTGGGATGGAGTGACAACCCTGTTTAAACTACGATGATTATTGGTTAGCATGGCTTTAACCTTAGCCATGCTGCTGTGACCCAGCCTTCACCATTACGCAATAGATGCTCACTCAAATCCTTATCAAAGATCTGGCCATTGTCTCTTCTCTGGAGTTGGACCTGAGACCAGGCATGACCACACTGACCGGCGAAACCGGTGCTGGTAAATCGATCCTGATTGATGCATTGGGTTTGGTGCTGGGAGAACGAGCCGACAACGACATGATAAGAGATGGCTGTAATCGTGCAGAGATAACCGCTGTTTTAGACGTCACAAACCTAAGTAATGCAACATCTTGGCTACAGGAACACTCTCTCGACATAGGTGGTGAATGTATCCTGCGTCGGGTGTTATCACGCTCAGGCAGTTCCAAGGCATACATAAACGGAAGCCCGGTACCGGCCAAGTCCTTGCAGACTCTGGGTGATCTGCTGATAGACATCCATGGCCAACATGCTCACCAGTCACTACTCAAGCGAGACCAACAACGAGAACTACTAGACAACTATGCAGGCCACAGTAATCTTAAACGGCAGGTTGCAGCCACCTTCCAACTATGGAATGAGTCATTGGCCAGACTACAACACCTATCAAACGCCTCAGGCGAACGCAGTGAAAAGCTGGAACTGTTGCGCTATCAGGTAGGTGAATTGAATCAACTGAACCTAGCACCATCAGAACTTGCTGAGCTAGATGATGAGCACTCCAGGCTAAGCAATGCCGGAAGGCTTCAGAGCGGTTGCAGCTTTATTCTCACTAGCCTGTATGACGATGAAAACGCCATTCAGGTCCAACTATCCAGAATCCAGAGAGAACTGGAACAGATGATCGCCGCTGACTCATCCCTCTGTGAGATTCGTGAAATGCTGGACGGGGCCATTATCCAGGCACAGGAGGCCACACACAGCCTGCGCCAGTACGCCGACAGCATTGAGCTGGATCCGGCGCGCCTGGAACTGGTGGAGCAGCGCATAAGCGATATTCAGGATATTGCCCGCAAATATCGCTGCAAACCCGGGGAGATAGCCGCTACCCTAACCAGTCTGGAGCAACAACTGGAACAGCTTGAGCATGCGGACATTCATCTGGCGGAGCTGGAACAGCAAGTAGAGGCACACAGAATTAATTATCTAGACCTAGCCAAAAAGCTAGATACAAGTCGTCGCAAGGCCGCTGCAAAACTCGCCATGGAAGTAACTGCAGGTATGAATTCCCTGGGTATGCCTGAGGGACGTCTTGAGATCAATACAGAGACCGTTACACCGGAGAAGGCTAGTGCCAACGGCTTGAATCGCATCGAATTTCTGGTAACAGCCAATCCTGGTCAGGCACCAAAACCACTGATTAAGGTGGCCTCCGGAGGAGAGCTATCTCGGATAAGCCTCGCCATACAGGTAGCGACTGCCCGCTGTTCTGGCACTCCAATACTGATATTTGACGAGGTGGATGTGGGTATCGGCGGCGGTACTGCTGAAATCGTCGGTAAGCTATTACGCCAACTTGGAGAATACCGGCAGGTACTATGCGTAACCCATCTGCCCCAGGTTGCGGCCCAAGGTCATAATCATCTACAGGTCGCCAAGACCGGAGAGAACGGAACGGTAAAGACAGAAGTTATTCCCCTGGATGGAAACCTGCGGGTCGAGGAGATTGCCCGTATGCTGGGTGGTGTCAAGATAACCGATCAGACCCTGGCTCACGCTGAAGAGATGATAAGCCACTCTCAGATGTAAGAAACGGAACCGACTCCTCTTGGCTCAAACCTTGTTTATCCTGCACTCCGGACTATCACAGCGGCCATAAATGACCAGGGAGTGGTCCTCAATCTCAAAGCCATTATCCCTAGCTATCTCACGCTGGCGTTGCTCGATAACCTCATCGGTAAACTCGACTACCGTGCCACATACCACGCATAGCATATGGTCGTGGTGACCACCGCGATTCAGCTCAAATACAGAGAAGCCTCCCTCGAAGTTATGACGATTAACCAACTCAGCAGTTTCAAACTGGGTCAGCACTCGATAGATAGTTGCCAGGCTTATTTCCTCACCCTGCCCTATCAGGATTTTGTAGACATCCTCTGCACTTACGTGCTGATCTCCACACTTTTCCAGCACCTCAAGAATCTTGAGTCGAGGAACTGTTACCTTCAAACCTGCCTTTCTAATCTCATGATCTTCCAAGATACTGCCTCCTGAGATATTCGTGTGTTCACAAGGCGAATCGGTTATCATTCCGCCAACTGAATTGAATCATACTGGGTTGTTATCTAATGCAAAAGCTTTTCATTTCCGGGCTATGTGTAGCTAGTTTATATATCAGTGGTTGTTCTACTCTGACAGACCTAGGTGAGGCTGTGCCTGATGCTTTGGGAAATACACCCCTAATGTACAAACCTGAAGTTCAACAGGGCAATGTAGTCACCCAGGAGATGGTTGATAAGCTACAGCCTGGCATGACCAGAAGACAGGTTTCTTACATCCTCGGAACTCCGCTACTTGTCGACACATTTCACCAGGATCGTTGGGACTACATCTACACCAGGGAGAGGGGTGGCGGCACCGACAACAAAAAGCGTATCTCTTTGTTTTTCGAAGATGATGTACTAACCAGAGTCGAAGGTGATTATCGACCGGTTCCTAAAGAGGATCCATTAGCCGAAGGCGAGGAGACGGTCTTTAGCGTCCCTGACTACAGCAAGAAAGATAAAGGCTTTTTTACCAGATCTCTGGAGGCCATGGGTATAGATACGGACGAAAAAGAGAGCGCACCAAGCGCCGCTGGTTTGGGTAAGGATGATCAACTTCCAGAGATGGATCAGGACAATAAGGAAGCCGAATTGCCGGAGACGGCTGAAGAAGCTCAGGTATACAATACACCGGAGACGGAAGAGGAAGAGAAAGGTTTCTTCACCCGGACACTGGAAGCGATTGGTCTCTAATCCCCCAGGTTAGCCATCTGCAAAAAAGCCGACCACTGCAAACTGCATTGATCGGCTTTTATTTTTCAATCCTAGATTAGAATTTGTCTAGCCCTACCCACAAATCTATTCTTTAGCATCGTCCTCAGACTTGGGTTTGCTTTCTTTATCACCCGATGCAGCCTTTTTCTTACGTGCGGCCTTCGGATCAGCAATTAGCTCACGGTAGATCTCAACCCGATCACCTGTACAGAGAACGTGATCTAGCTTTACTGCTTTACCATAAATACCAACCTTCGCACTTTCAGGATCTATCTCTGGAAATTTTTCGTTTATCCTTGATTGCACGATAGCAGATTGGATATCCATTCCCTTCTGACCTGCAATTTTCACAATAACCTGCTCACTAGGAGTAGCGTATGCTACTTCGACCTCAATTTGTTCGTTCACTACCGTATACCTCATCAGCTCTTTTACAGAATGCATCCACCAGGGTATTTGCAATCTGATTGAATACTGTCCCGAAGGCAGCATTTATTAATTTACCAGAGAAGTCAAAATCTAACTCCAACTCAACCTTGCAGGCATCCTCCCGTAAGGCTTTGAACTCCCATCTACCCACCAGATGCTTGAATGGTCCTTCTACCAATTGAATATCCATATGCTTACCAGGCACCATCTGGTTACATGTGGAAAACTTCTGGCTTACGCCCATCCGTGCAACCTCCAGCTCGGCACATACCTTATCCTCGGTGCGTGACAACAGAGTGGTTGAACTGCACCAGGGTAGAAAGTCAGGATAGGATTCTACATCATTTACCAGGTCAAACATCTGCCCGGCAGAGTACATCACCAAAGCAGATTTTTTGACAACAGCCAATCGATTACCCCAATCGCATTCAGAAACACAATAACCACCGCCACCGGCGTAATATACCTGATTACCAATCGCCAGATCTTGTATATAAAACCGTCACCCATATTAAATTCGTCAACCGATGAGTTTCTGGACACATACCAACCGGCAAACACGGCAATCAGCAGTCCGCCCAGAGGTAACATTATATTTGCAGTCAGATAGTCCAGCAGATCAAAGAAAGTATTGCCAAATAGCTGGAATTCCTCACCTGACCATACATTGAACGAGAAGACACTACCCAGACCCAAAAGCCAGACCGACATACCAACCCATATGGCTGCCCTCACCCTGGTCATACTCTTATTTTCTACCAACCATGCAACTGCAGGCTCAATCAGAGATATGCCTGAGGTCCAGGCGGCAAACACCAGAAGTACAAAAAAGATCGTGCCAAATATCTGTCCGCCTTGCATTGCCCCAAAGGCGATAGGCAGAGTCTGAAAGATCAGCCCAGGGCCAGAGCCTGGCTCTAGGCCATTGGCAAATACTACTGGGAAGATAGCCATTCCTGCTATCAAAGCCACGGCCGTGTCTAGCAGCGCAATCATCATGGCTGCGCCGGTAATGGAATTGTGTTTTGGCATGTATGAGCCATACACCATGATAGCGCCCATACCCAAACTAAGAGTAAAGAAAGCATGCCCCATGGCAATCAGCATAGGTCCACCGTCAAACGTACAGTTCTCTACTCCGTTTAGAAAATCACAGTTATAAAATACCTTGGTGTAATCGGGGGTAAAAAGAAAATCCAGTCCCTGCTGAAATGCGCCTGTGTTATAGGCATAACCAAGTAATACCAGAAGCAGCACAAAAAGTGCTGGCATCAAAATACGCACTGCTTTTTCAAGTCCGTGCCGTACACCGCGGGCCACCACCACCATACACATCACCATAAACAGGGTGTGCCAAGCCAGTAGGCGTTCTGGATCACTTACCAAGCCACTGAATATGCTATGTGCACCGTCGGCAGTAACACCGTTAAAGACTCCTACGGCACTACGAAATACATAAGAAAGAGCCCAGCCGGCGATGACACTGTAATAGGAGAGAATAAAAAAACCTGCCAACACTCCGCCCCAACCTAACAGAACCCAGGCGGAGCCTGTCTTCTCATCTCTGGCTAGGGAGCGCATGGTATTAATCGGGCTCTGGCGACCCCTTCGACCAATCATGATTTCTGCCATCATGATGGGAACGCCAACGATCGCAATGCACCCCAGATAGACCATAACAAACGCGCCACCGCCGTTTTCGCCGGTTATATATGGAAATTTCCAGATATTACCCAGACCAACAGCAGAGCCGGTTGCGGCCAGTATGAACATAATTCGGTTCGACCACTGGCCATGAATAGAGGTGCGCTCTGTCATATCCATTTTGTCCTAGATCTATTTATATGCCTGCTTCCTGCCTGTGCGTCATACTGAACACATCCAGATGTGTAATGGATCAATCACCATCGCTCATCTTTGCACAAAGCATTCAGGCAAGGATTGAGCTCAGTATTTCCAAATCTTATTAGTGGTTATTAATATTGCAAAAAGCAGAGTCGACAATAATAGCTATCGGCGATCTACCAATTCCGTATTCTCAATTAAAATCACTCTCAGGACAAGGTAGACAATTTTTGCTCTCCGCTGCTGGCGTATGGAGTATAAGCTCGAATACAATGCCCGCCATGTCAAAGAAATCAAAAAAGAAGGCCGGCCACACAGGCAACACCATAGCCCTGAACAAAAAGGCCAAGCACGAATACTTCATAGAAGAGAGATATGAGGCAGGTATTTCTCTGCAAGGGTGGGAAGTAAAAAGCCTACGTGAAGGCAGGGCACAGCTTAATGAAAGCTATGTTACCATCAAAGAAAATGAGGCTTTCTTGTTCGGTGCCCACATAACCGCCCTACCCACCGCCTCCAAACATATCCAGACCGACCCAGTACGGACCCGTAAACTTCTACTCCATCGTAAAGAGTTAGACAAACTTATTGGCTTGGTGGAGCGCCGCGGCTATACCCTGGTACCACTTGCAATGTATTGGAAAAAAGGATTCGCCAAGCTTGAGATAGGGCTAGCCAAAGGTAAAAAGCTCCATGACAAGCGTGCCACGGACAAAGAACGTGACTGGCAGCGGGACAAACAGCGCATCCTAAAACACAGCTGAACCCAAAATGCCACCAATCATGATTACAATTATCTTAAATAACATTTGGTTATGGCGTACTTGACCAAAACTCACCAACAACAAAACTGGCATACGCTCCAATAAGCGAAAAACCGCTTATTGTTCTACACTTTCGAGTTAAGGTGTTGGTGTTTTAATGCGTTGGTTGGACAAATTCAAAATAGTTTAGGGAGATTTCAATGAGCAGATTAAAACCACTATACCTGGCCACGATATCTGCAATTTTGGCCATGGGTATCTCATCTGGCAGTGCCATTGCCCAGCAGACCGGCTCAAACCCGCAGTTCAGCGGTAAAGCATTTTCAAACTACGATGGCTCATTTATAAAAGTGGGCCGAAGAGGCAGAAGGAATACCGCCTTAACTATTGGTGCAATAGTTCTAGGTACCATGCTATACAAAAAACATAGGCAACGTAATCGTAATTACCGAGGAAATTACGGCAATTACAACGCAGAAGCCCATGTAGACTGGTGTTACAACAGATATCGCTCATATCGCGCCTACGACAACACCTTTCAGCCATATAATGGCCCGCGCCGCGAGTGTTATTCACCTTACTACTAGTAGGCAAGCAACGCCTACAAGTTAGTAAAAAGGCCTGCAGTAATCGCAGGCCTTTTTACTTTCATTAATCTAAGCAAACCAACCAAGCCAGAGCAAAATAACCAGACCGCAGCCGGAATCGGTACAGGTGCCTGCTGATACCCAAACCCAGGTGTTCCAAGATCACCTAAACCATAACTGGCTGTACTCAAAGCGTAGTCGGCCTCATCAATAGGCAAGTTTAATGCCCCAGACAATTCCCGACTCTCCCCCGCCACAACAAAACCAGCAGAGTATTCAAGTCTGGCCAACTCCAACCCAGCATCACTTAGAACAATCTCATCACTGCTATTTGACAATAAAAAGCCAGAGTACACATAATCAGCCGTATAGCCACCGTTTAATGATTTATCACCATTCCTTCCAAATACCAGATAACCAAACGGATCGATAATCAGAGAACCACCATTATCGATAGTGTGCAAACTGCCACCATCGTCCAACAGACTTAGTCCGTTAAGATCCAGACTATTAGCAGTCAGATTGTGCAATTCAAACCACTCACCATTGGCATCAGACACCACAGAGGGATTAGCCATAACCTCACTGATGATCAAATCACCAGAAGATATAGAAGCAGCAGACAAAGGTGTGGATAAAAAAAGAAGGGTTAAAGCAAGGCCAAATAGTTTGATTCCATTCATAGCAATTCTTCCGTGACTGTTTTTATAAACCACCAATCCTGGTGATAGTTAACTTGCAAAACAGCAGATTTAATCACATGCTGTTCGTAGGGCATTATTAACCAAGTTTATGCATGAAACAACCCCGCATGCCCCAAGACCAAGATTTAACGTGGCAAGGAACCATCGCCCCATATATACTGTCCATTGGTTTGATACCACATGGGGGCGACATTGGCTTCGACGTGGGTGGCAAAACCTTAGGTGCATGCCGAGGACACAGATATCCTCGTTAAAAATTCTGCAAAAACTATAGTTGCCAACGACGACAACTACGCTCTCGCCGCTTAATAACCGGTAGAAGCCGTCTGACTGGAGCCGTGCTTATGCGTCCAGGTCCTTCGGGACAATCAGGCGTCATATCTCATAAGATCGCGAAGAAACACGTCTGGGGTGGATTCGCTAAAACTTAACCAGAATCGCTGTATA
>RRYU01020459.1_pt1 | contig 13570 bp, 11 predicted proteins | sample 2162651 | NCBI WGS metagenome assembly RRYU01 (sample SAMN10267283, study PRJNA491782) | microbial mat metagenome | isolation source: biomat in the production well | place: Japan: Minami-Kanto gas field, natural gas well KTG3 | collected 2017-06 | reverse complement strand
CCCATCATGCGCGAGGTGCGCGCCGCCCTGAGCAAGTGTCTGGAGAATGGCTCCGTCCACAAGAGCGAAGCCGTCCCCTACCCGCACTACGCCGTCTACCGTTCGAGCGACATGCCGCGTCTCTACTCCGGCTGTTACGGCCTGGGCTCGCGAGATCTGCAACCCGAGGGGCTGATCGCAGCGATCGAGAACATGCTGCCGGGCGGGACCCACCGCAAATTCTTCTATCTCTCGGTGGACTTTCTCCGCACGCCCGTCGACCCCAAGGACGAGATCCGCATCCAGCGTCTGAAAGACGCCTATCCGCACATCGGCGAGCTCTCGCTGCGCGGCAGCGAGAACCCCAATCTGCTGCCCAAGGGTGCGATCACGGTCCGCATGCACTCGGTCGGCGGCTGGGGCGCGGTTACCACAGGCAAGAACCTGGCCATGACACTCTATGATCTGCTGGGTTTCGACATCCGCGCCAACCCCAAGTACGGCTCGGAGAAGAAGGGCCAGCCGACCACCTATTTCCTGTCGGCGGCACCTGAGCCGATCCGCTTGAACTGCGAGTACACCTACGTCGACGTGGTCCTGAGCCCGGACCCGAACGTCTTCACCCATTCCAACCCGCTTGCCGGGCTGGATCGGGGAGGGCGCTTCATCATTCAGTCCAGTCTGGACAATGCCGAACAGGTCTGGGCGAGTTTCCCGCCGGCAGCGCGCAAGTTCATCGTCGATCACGAGATCCGGGTCTTCTACATCGACGGCTTCAAGATCGCCCGCGAAGAGGCCTCCGACCCCGAGCTTCAATTCCGAATGCAGGGCAACGCCTTCCAGGGCGCCTTCTTCGCGGCATCGCCGCTCATGGAGCGCGCCGGGCTCGACGAGGCCGGGCTCTTCGCCGCGATGGAGGAGCAGATCCGTCAGAAGTTCGGTGCCAAAGGCGAGCGTGTCGTGCAGGACAACCTGCGGATCGTGCGCCGCGGCTTCGACGAGATGGTCGAGATCACCGAGAAACCGACGCTCAGCGGGCAGCTCTTGCCGCGGAAGGAGATCGGCCTGCCGATCATGCTGAAGCAGTTGCCCGCGGGCGACGGCGGTGTGTCCGACGTCCATCGCTTCTGGGATCAGACCGGCGCCTTCTACTCGAGCGGTCGCGGCAACGATAACCTGGCCGATCCGCACATGGCCCTGTCGCTGGTCCCGGCGTCGACCGGCGTCTATCGCGACATGACTCAGATCCGATTCAGTTATCCCAAGTACGTGCCGGAGAACTGCACGGCCTGCGGCAATTGCTTCGCGGTCTGCCCTGATAGTGCCATCCCGGGCCTTGTCAATCGTATCTCCGACGTCTTCTCCGCAGCGATCGCCCGCGTGGAGCGTGGCATGCCGACCCAGCACCTGCGTCGCGAGACCCGCAACGTCGAGAAGCGTCTGCGCGCCTTGATCGATGGCGCCGGCGAGGGTCCCGACATGCGCTTGCTGATGGATCGGGCGGTTCTCGAGACCCTTGCAGCGTATCAGGGGGAGCCAGAGCAGAAGACGCTGATGGAGCAGGAGTTCGGCCTCATGATGGAGGCGCTGGGCGATTACCAGTTCGCCATCACCAAGCCCTACTGGTCGAATCGCGAAAAGAAAGAGAAAGGCAGCGGCGGGCTCTTCAGCATCACCGTCAATCCCTATACCTGCAAGGGCTGTATGGAGTGTATCCAGGTTTGCGACGACGGTGCCCTGATCGACGAGCCCCAGACGACTCAGTCGATCGCAGAGATGCGTTCAAAATGGGGCTTCTGGCTCGATCTGCCGACGACCGACCCGGCGTTCATCCGGATCGATGACCTCGACGACAAGGTCGGCGCCTTGGAGACGCTGCTCCTGGACAAGTCGAGCTACCAGTCGTTGGTCTGCGGTGACGGCTCCTGCATGGGCTGTGGCGAGAAGACGGTGATCCATCTCTTCACCGCTACGGTCACGGCTCTGATGCAAACTCGGGTCAAGCGGCATCTCGCCGACATCGACGACCTGATCAACCGGCTCGAGACCCACGTGCGGCTGAAGCTCGCCGCCAAGATCGATCTCAGCAACCTCGCGGCCATCAGTAAGGCGGTCGATGCCCACAAGGACGCCGACCTCAGGCTCTCCGACCTGTCCGCCGAGTTGGATCAGGATCGCCGCGCCGAGCCGGTCGATCCCGAGTGGCTCAAATGGGTGACGGGCCTGCTCGACAAGCTTCGCCATCTCAAGGCCCAGTACACCTCCCCGCAACCGCGGGCGGCCATGGGGATCGTCAACGCCACCGGCTGCTCGTCGGTCTGGGGTGCGACCTTCCCCTTCAATCCTTACCCGTTCCCCTGGTCGAACCATCTCTTCCAGGATTCGCCATCGATGGCGCTCGGTCTCTTCGAGGGCCACATGCGCAAGATGGGTGAGGGCTTCAAGGCCCTCCGGATGGCCCGCTTGGAGCTCGCCGGCGGCTACAAGGAGGCCGAGCATGGGGAGTCCATGACCTATTTCGGATGGAAGGACTTCTCCGCCGAGGAGTGGCTGTTGTGTCCGCCTGTGGTCGCGGTCGGGGGCGACGGTGCCATGTACGACATCGGCTTCCAGAACCTTTCACGTGCACTCATGTCCGGGCATCCGGTCAAGATCATGGTGCTCGACACTCAGGTCTACTCCAACACCGGTGGCCAGTCCTGTACCTCCGGCTTCATCGGCCAGGTCGCGGACATGGCTCCCTACGGCCGGTCTGCGAAGGGCAAGACCGAGATCCGCAAGGAGATGGGGCTGATCGGCATGGCGCATCGGACCAGCTTCGTGCTCAATGGTGCCGTCGGCAACCTGACCCATCTGCTCGAGGGCTTCATCGACGGTCTCAACGCGCGTCGGCCGGCCTTGTTCAACATCTACAGCGGTTGCCAGCCGGAGCACGGTATCGGCGACGACATGTCGGCGCATCAAAGCCGCATGGCGGTCGAGTCGCGCGCCTATCCGCTCTTCCGCTACGACCCGGATGCCGGCACCAGCTTCGAGGAGTGCTGCTCGATCGAAGGCAATCCCGACATCGACCGCGACTGGATCAGTTGGACCCTGAAGTACACCAATGAGAAGGGGGAGGCGGCTGAGATGGAGGTGCCCTTCACCTTTGCCGACTTCGCGATGACCGAGGGGCGTTTCAGAAAACACTTCCGCAAGGCCCCGCCCGAGACCTGGAACGACTCAATGGTCCCGATCGCCGAGCTCCTGGACATGGATGAGGACGAGCGGGCGGGGCGCTTCCCCTATGTTTGGGGTGTGGATGCCAAGAACCGGCTGATGCGCGTCCTGGTGGCGCAGGAGCTGGTCGCCTCATGCGAGGAGCGTCGCGGCTTCTGGACGCAGCTTCGCGGGATCTGCGGTGACCTGAACAAGGTCGATGTCGAGCAGGTTCGCAATCAGGCCAAGGCCGAGATGGCGCAGAAACTGACCACCAGTCTCCTGGCCATGGCCGGGGGTGATACAGGTGCACTCTCTGCCCTTGCGGATGGGGCCGCCAACAATGGCGCAGCGATGCCAGGTCGCAATGGCTCCGGGAACGGAGCGGCTGAACCATGGGAAGCGGTGTGGGTCGAGACCCCCGAATGCACCGCCTGCGACGAGTGTATCCTGATCAACCCCAAGATCTTCAAGTACAACGCGGATAACAAGGTTGAGATTGTTGATCCTAAAGGGGGTCCCTTCAAAGACATCGTGAGGGCCGCCGAGAAGTGTACCGCCGGGTGCATTCACCCGGGGACACCCTGGAATCCGGTGGAGGCCGGCGTGGAGAAGCTCCTCAAACGGGCCGAAAAATTCCAGTAGGGGCGGGTGACTCGAGCAAGCCGCATCGCGCCGGATTGGACCGCTGAGGTCCGGTCCGGCGCGCTGTCCTGATCCCAACCCGAGGCAGCACTCACGCATGGGCATTCTCAGCATCTTCAGTCCTCGCCCGACCTTCGATCACGGCATCTACCCGATCGAGCACAAGGAGCTGACGGCGGACAAGCCGATTCGGCGACTTCCCTTTGCGCCCGAGCTGGTCATCCCGCTCGTACAGCACAAGGGCGCGCCGGCGGTTCCCCTGGTCAAGGTCGGGCAGGAAGTGGCTCGAGGCGAGCCGATCGCGCGCGCCGACGGCTTTGTGTCGGTCCCGATGCATGCCCCTGCGACCGGCGTCATTCGTGCCATTGGATGGGCACCAACGGCGGAGGGACCCAAGACCCAAGCGATCTATCTCAAGGTTTATGATGCCGCGAGCCAGGAGGTGCTCTATGAATCGGAGTGCGATCCGGACAGGATGGCGCCGGATGAGATCGTCGCCGCCGTGCAGGATGCAGGCCTGGTCGGTTTGGGGGGCGGGGCCTTTCCAAGTCATGTCAAGATGAGACCGCCCGCGGGACGGCTGATCGATACGGTCATCGTGAACGGCTGCGAGTGCGAGCCCTATTTGACGTGCGACCATCGCATCATGCTCGAGCAGACCGACGCGCTCATCCGAGGCATCAGGCTTGCGATGAAGGCCACGGGCGCCAAACGCGCCATCATCGGTGTCGAGGACAACAAGCTGGATGCTGTCGCTCATCTTCGCGAGCGTATCCCAAAGGATCTTCCGATCACCGCCGAGGCGGTGAAGACCAAGTATCCCCAGGGCGCCGAGAAGATGCTGATCAAGAGTCTGCTGCGGCGTGAGATCCCGATCGGCGGTCTGACTGCGGATGTGGGTGTTGCCGTCTACAACGTCGGGACGTTGGCACAGATGGGTGATCTGCTTCCCAGCGGCCGGGGTCTGATCGAGCGCGTCGTCACCGTCAGCGGTCCTGCGATCGCGCATCCCGGTAACTTCATGGTCCCGATCGGGACGCCTCTGCGTTACCTGCTGGGTCAGGTGGGACTGGAAAGCCAGGTCGGCGAGGTCATCCTAGGCGGACCCATGATGGGAACAGCCGTCGCCTCGCTTGACGTGCCCATCACGAAGGCGGTCTCGGGCGTGGTGGCGCTTGAGCGCGGGGATCCGGATCTCGCCAGGCGCAAGGTCTATCCCTGTATCAAGTGCGGCGATTGTCTCAGGGCCTGCCCGATTTCGCTCAACCCCTCGATGCTTGGCGAGTTGGCTTTGGCGCGCCAATACGATCGCATGGCCGAGGAGCTCAACCTGGATCAATGCTTCGAGTGTGGCTGTTGCGCTTATGTGTGCCCGTCCAATATCCCGCTGACGCAGTATTTCCGGATCGCCAAGTCCATCAATCGAGACCGGAAGCATGGCTAAACCGATCGAGATCAGAACCTCTCCGCACCTGAAGCGGTCGAGGAGTGTCGACGAGATCATGCGCACGGTCGTCATCGCGCTGCTGCCGATCTGCGCCTTCTCGGTCTATCAATACGGGCTCAGCATGCTGCTCTTGCTGCTGACCACGACGGCTGCGGCGATCGCGACCGAGTGGTTCTTCAACCATCTGAGTCGGAAAGCGAACACGGTTTCAGACTGGTCCGTGGTGATCACGGGCATGCTGCTGGCGTTGACGCTGCCGCCCGGTTTTCCGCTGTGGATGGCCGTGGTCGCGGCCTTCGTCGGCGTGGCCCTCGGCAAGGCGATGTTCGGGGGGCTCGGTTACAACGTCATGAATCCGGCCTTGGTTGGCCGCGCCTTCGTCCAGGCGGCCTTCCCCGGAGCGATCACCACCTGGACGCCGCCCTTTGTGCCGGGTCGTTTCACCGAGATCATTCCCTCGACCATGACCCTGCCTTTCCTTCAACCCGTGCCGGTCGCGGACTGGATCAGCGCCATGGGGTTGGACGGTTGGAGCGGGGCAACACCCATGGCCCTGCAGAAGTTCCAGCAGATCGAGCCGCCGCTGTCCGATCTCTTCTTCGGCATGGTCGCAGGCTCGGCCGGGGAGACTTCGGCACTCCTGATCTTGATCTGCGGTGTCTTTCTCGCCTTCAAACGTGTCCTGGATTGGCGCATTCCGGTTGCAGTGATGGCCGGTGCGGCGCTGACCGCATTGCCCTTCTGGCTGACGGACAGCAACCTGTATCCGAGTCCCTGGTTCGTGCTCTTCTCCGGCGGACTCATGCTGGCAGCCTGGTTTATGGCGAGCGACATGGTGGCCTCGCCCGTGACCGTCCTCGGGGTCATCATCTACGGGCTTTTGATCGGCGTGCTCACAGTGGTGATCCGTCTGTTCGGGGGGCTCGTGGAGGGCGTCATGTATGCCATCCTGGTTGCCAATGCGGCCGGTCCGCTCATCTCGAGCTGGACCCAACCGCGCGTCTACGGCACCGTCAGAAAGGCGAAGAACACCGGGGTCGGCCGATGACGCTCAAGATCGACGCCCAACCGCAGCCGCAGATCACGAGCTGGGCGATGCTGCGCACCTTGGCCGCCATCGCTACCCTGTCGGGACTCTTGGTGGTCCTGATCTATCAGTTCACCAAGCCCATCATTGCCGAGAACGAGCGAATCCTGACCGAGCAATCCGTGTTCGAGGTCCTGCCCGAGGCCATCAGCAAGCGCGATTTTATCCTGACTGAACAAGGGCTTGTCCCGGCAGATGCAGGCGCGGCCGGGATCCTGCTCTACGCCGGGTACCGGTCCGACGGAAGCCTGCGCGGAATCGCCTTCCCGGCGGCCGCCAGAGGCTATCAGGATGTAATCCTATTCCTGTTCGGATACGACCCCGAGTGTGCCTGCATCGTCGGCAGCAAGGTCCTGAGATCCACGGAAACCCCGGGCCTGGGTGACAAGATCGATACCGATCCGGTTTTTCTGCGGAATTTCGAGGCGCTGGATGCCAGCTTGACCCCCGAAGGGACGGCGCTTGCCAACCCGATCGTCCTCGTCAAGCAAGGCACCAAGACCGAGCCTTGGGAGATCGACGGGATTTCGGGGTCGACCATCTCCGCTCGGGCCATGGCCCGAGCGCTGAACGATGCCGCCCACCGGGTCGTACCGGCACTGATGCGCGATTTGGCGGTCCTCGGCGAACACACATCCGGACCCTAGGTCCGACATCCGCACGACGAGGCACGATCAATGGCTGAACTGCCGAATACAACGGAAGCCCTGACCCCGGATACCTTTCTCCGCGGCCTTTGGGAAGAGAATCCGGTCTTCGTGATGCTGCTTGGCATGTGTCCGGTGCTGGCCGTCACCAATACCACGATGAACGCCATTGCCATGGGTTTGGCGACGACCTTTGTCCTGGTCTGCTCGACTGTTCTGATCTCCCTGCTTCGCAATTGGATCCCCAAGCAGGTCAGAATCGCGAGCTATATCGTCATCATCGCGACCTTCGTGACCATCGTGGACTATGGGATCCAGGCGATCAGCCTTGAGCTCTATGCTGCACTCGGCGCCTTCATTCAGTTGATCGTCGCCAATTGCGTCATCCTCGGCCGCGCCGAAGCCTATGCCTCAAAGCAGAGGCTGCATACCACGCTGGTCAACAGTCTTGGGATGGGTGCGGGGTTCACCCTGGCGCTCCTGTCGCTCGGCACCGTGCGCGAGATCCTTGGAAGCGGGAGCATCCTCGGTATACCGCTCTTCGGTGAGAGTTTCCAACCCTGGGTGGTCATGATCCTTCCGCCCGGTGGGTTCTTCGTGCTCGGTGCCTGGCTCCTGCTCTTCAACTGGCTCCGTCTCCGTAAGGAACGCAAGGTCATGGAACAGTCCGGGGTGGCTGCCAATGCAAGCTGAATCGCTCTATTCGATCTTTTTGAACGCCGCGGTCGTCAACAATTTCGTCCTGGCGCTCTTCCTCGGCATCTGCCCATTCCTCGGCGTGTCGGCCAAGAAGGAGACGGCTTGGAACATGGGTCTTGCCGTCATCTTCGTGATGCTTGTCAGCTCCATGGCCGCCTACGGAATCAACTGGTTGCTGACCGAATTGGATCTGCTGTTCCTGCGGCTTATCTGTTACATCGCCGTCATCGCTTCAGCAGTACAGCTGGTGGAGATGTTCGTCAAGCGTTTCAGTCCAAGCCTCTTCCGCTCACTTGGGATCTTCTTGCCCTTGATCACGACCAACTGCGCCATCCTTGGTCTGGCACTTTTCCAGACCTCGAAGGAGTATGACTTCGTTCAGAGTCTGGTCTATGCATCCGGTGCCGGTGCGGGATTCATGCTGGCCCTGATGTTGATGGCTGGACTGCGCGAGAAGCTCGCGCTCGCCAGGGTACCGAGCGTCAGTCAAGGCGCAGCCATGAGCCTCATGTTGGCGGGTCTGCTGTCACTGGCGTTCATGGGTTTCGCAGGTCTCGGAGGATCCATTGGTTAAGCTCATTCTTGCACCCTTGACCATCTTCATCGTGCTTTTGGGCTGGATCTGGGTCCAAGGCATCTACGCCCGTTTTGCGGTCCGGCATCCCGAGTTGGGTCCGTTTCGAAAGGACGGCGGTGGATGCTCGTGCAGCCGCGGCCATTGCGATCGCTCTCAAGCCTAAACCGCTGAGGAGGCGGTGATGATTGGTCTTCCCCGACGAGCATCGGCATGCGCTTCGAAAACGGGGTTTACGAATCGCTTCGTTTTCCCTTGTTCAGGTGACCGAGCATGCCTGGACATCCAGGTTCTTCGGGAAACGACGCTGTCATCCGCGTTCACCGATACCAAGTTTCTTCTCGATTTGCCTCACAAACCGGCGCAAGTAAAAAGGAGCAAGAGCAATGACCGAAATCCCGGCCGAGATCGGCCCGACCACTCAGGCGTTCGTCAAGGACTCACGGCGTATCACACCGGATTCGACCGACGAGGTCCGTCACATCACTGTCCAGGTGCTCGACCCGGCCTTCCAGTTCGTCGAGGGTCAGAGTATCGGTGTGGTGGTGCCAGGTCCACATCCATTCGGTAATCCGTACCACCTGCGCCGTTATTCGATCGCCAATGCACGCAGCATCCCGCTCGGCACCGGGGTTGACCTCGATCTTTTGGTGCGTCGCTGCTTCTATGTCGACGAGGTGAGCGGTGAACGTTACCCGGGGATTGCATCGAATTATCTGTGCGACGCAAAGACTGGCGATAGCCTGACCATCAGCGGCCCCTATCTCAGTCCCTTCAAGATGCCGCTCGACAATCGCGCCAATCTCCTGATGATCGGCACTGGGACGGGGATCGCACCCTTCCGTGCGTTTTCACAGTTGATCTATGAGCGGCGTGGTGATTGGAATGGGCAGGTTCGCCTCTTTTACGGCGGTCGCACCGGTCTCGATCTCATGTATGCAAACGATGAGACGACCGATCTAGCCAATTATTACGATGAAAAGACCTTCAAGGCGTTTCGGGCGCTCGGCACGCGTCCTCTGACGACATCCTCGCAGGCATTGGCGCATGGTCTCACGGAGAACGCCGAAGAGGCGCTGCGTCTCATCAAAGAGGCCAACACACATGTCTTCCTCTCGGGCCTGGGCAAGATCGCGGAGGTCTTCGACAAGGTGATGGTGGAGCGGGTCGGATCATCCGCGGATTGGAAAGAGCTCAAACAGCGCATGCTCGACGACGGGCGGTGGTCCGAGCTCATCTATGGCTGATTTGGTCCGGGGCTGATTTGGTCCGGCATGATCTCAAAGGCGTGAATCTCGTCCTGAGGCCCTGTATGAAACAATGGATCCGGACCCTGTCCGGAGCCGACACGGAGGTCTCGTTGAATGCACGTCGCCCGGCAGAACCCGGGGACGCGTGCCGGGCGCGGTCTAACCCGCCGGATTGCCCGGGGACTTAGAGGCACCTTCCGCACGTGCCAAGGTACCTAGATCGAGCGTCACCTGAACGGTCGTCTTTGGCACAGGCTTGGGGCCGTCAGGTCTCGTCCAGATCCAGATGGCGACCAGACCCAGGATCGCAGCGACCGAGCTCGCGAGGACGGGACCAGGCGCCGCCAGTCCATACCAAATCGACCAACTCACCGCCATACTGCCGATCGCCGCCGTCTTGCCGGTGCGGCAGATCTCTCCGCGCTCCAAAAATCCACGGATCGATGGACCGAAGCGCGGATGCTCGACCAAGAACCGCACCCGCTTCGGCGAGCTGCGCAGCCATAACCAGGTCGCGCAGATCCAGAATACCGTCGTCGGCATCAGCGGGAGCACCATGCCGAGGAAGCCCAGACCAAAACACAGCCAGGCGAGCAGATTGTAGATCTGGCGTCGTTGCGGGCTGATGGTTGAGGCATCGGCATGTTGGTCTGCAATCTTTCCCGACACGAGGCTCTCCAGGTTGAGTGTCCACTTCCGGAGGGACACCTCGTCGCAAGTCCGGCAGCCCGACACCGGCCGCAGCGAGGTTCCACTCCATCCAGAAGGACCCAACGGCGGCCCCACTGAGCATGAGGTGGTGAGTATAGCGACTTTGAACGGGTCGTGCCCGACGCACCCAGGTGATGATGCGCGGGTCTCTGCGATGTGTCCTCGCCCGGTCGGCCCAAGTCCGCCTCGACGGCTCGATCCGTCGGATTCAAGGTGTGCTGGGGACTGAGATTCCACGTGCCGAGAGCCACTGGGTGTCGAGCTCCCAACGCACCGACTCGACGCCCGGTTGCGCCAGGACGAGACCCTGAGCACGCTTCTGGTGATCGATGAGCCTCTGCTGAGCGGCAATCACCTCGGGGTCATTGTCCGCCTTGTTCGCGAGGTTCGGGTGAATGATCGCGAGGAAGCGATACGCCGGGACATCGAAGGAGCGCGGGGTCGAGATGGCGGCGACCCCATTGTCCAGTGCCACCACCCGGAAACGATAGGGGTAGGCAGCGATTTGGGGATCGGCCTCGAGCAGCGCATTGAGCTCCCAGACACGGGGTTTCCAGGACGAGCCGATCCAAAAGGCGAGGGCGCCCACGACCAGCACAGCGATACCGATGCTATAAATACGGGTGAAACGATCCATTGAGACTCACCTCCGGATGTTTAAGGTCACACTGGACCGCGTCCACCAGGACGCCTTTGATGCAGGCCAGGTTGAGTCTGCCGACGAAACATCGGCTCTCACTCTGGACTCGAATCAGGATGCACCGCTCCGCGATGCTTGGCATAGGAAAAACATCAATCATGCCGAAAGGTCTTTCAGCTCCTGGAGTTTTTGGAGGCTTTCTCGACCCATGCAGCACACTCCGGACGTTTCGAGCCGCATGATTGCGTCCCTCATCGCCGATGCACTGGTCCTGGTGCATCTGATCTTCATCCTCTTCGTTGCGCTCGGCGCACTGCTGGTCTTGCGTCGGCCGATGCTGGCCTACCTGCATCTTCCCTGCGTGCTCTGGGGGATCGCAATCGAGCTCGGCGGCTTCATCTGTCCGCTGACGCCGCTCGAGGTCCAATGGCGCATGGCCGCAGGGCAGGCCGGCTACAGCGGTGGGTTCATCGATCACTACATCATGCCCCTGATCTACCCGCCCGGCCTGACACGCGGGATCCAAGTCATGCTCGGTTTCGCCCTGGTGATCTTCAACGGGCTCATCTATGGGTACCTCTGGGTCAAACGGCGCCACCGCAGCCCCTGACGCAGGCGCCCATGCCTCTGTCCGTTACCGACGTCTCCGGCGGCTGATCGCCGAGATTGGTTGCCGGCAAGACATCATCGCCGAGTTGGGCACCCGGGCGGTTTCTTCCAGCGAGGACTTCGCCGCACGCAAAGCTGAAGAGATCGCGTTGGAGCGCTGACCCATGGGCGTCGTGATGGATGCCTGTGCTCTGATCGCCTTCATACGGTCGGAGGACGGGTCCGAGATGGTCGAGCAGAGGCTCATCGAAGGAGGGTGCGTGGCGCATGTGCTCAACCTCTGCGAGGTTTACTACGACGGCATCCGCAGGGACGGCCAGACCCGTGCCAACACAATCCTGATGGACATCCACGACGCCGGCGTGTCCGCTCGCAGTGACATCGACGAGGATTTCTGGAAAGACGTCGGGAGGATCGTAACTGTTCAGGTGCTCTTGCCAAACAGTGCCCTAGAGCGGTAAGTTCGCAGCATGCCTGAGTCGCCATCGACAACCGATCGCCCTGACAGCAAAGATGCCGAGCTGGCGCAGTTGCGGGCGCAGAACGCCGAGCAGGCGAAACAAATCGCCGAGCTGCTCCAGCGCATCCGCGAGCTGGAATCGCGTCTAGCCAAGGATAGCCACAACTCCAGCAAGCCCCCGTCCTCGGACCCACCGTTCAAGAAACCGCCGCCGCGCTCGCGCCGTGAGCGCAGCGGCAAGCCCCCCGGCGGTCAGAAGGACCATCCGGGCGCCTCCCGAGCGCTGGTCGAGGATCCCGAACACCGCATCGTTCTGCCCCTGGAGGGGCGTTGCAGCTGTGGACGCGACTGCGCCGAGCTGGCCGTGGACGTCCTGCCCGAGCGCCGTCAGGTCATCGATCTGGTGGTCCGCCGCGAGGTCACCGAATATCGCACCGTGACCGGGGTGTGTGGCTGCGGCCAGGTGCACTGCAGTGCCTTCCCGGAGACGCTCGGCGCCCCGGTTCAGTACGGCCCGGGGCTGTCGGCCTTGGCGGTGTATTTGACCCATGATCAGCTCTTACCCGATCGGCGCAGCGCCGAGTTGCTCGGTGTCTTGGCTGGCATCACGCTCTCGCCGGCCACACTCGTCAACATGGGTCGCGAGGCGGCGGCGCGCCTGGCGGCACCGGTGGCGGCGATCGGTCAATCCGTGGTGCGCAGCGTCGTGGCCCATGCCGATGAAACGGGGATGCGCGTCGCCGGCGCCCTGCAGTGGCTGCATGTGCTGTGCACCTCGCTCCTGACCGTCTACGCCGTGCACGCCAAACGTGGCGCGGAGGCGTTGACGGGCATCGGTCTGCTCAGCGGCTTTCGCGGCATCCTGGTTCACGACCACTGGCGGGCGTACCTGAGCACCCCGGCACAGCACGCCTTCTGCAATGCCCATCACCTGCGCGAGCTCATCGCCCTCGCCGAAGCCGACCCGGTTCTGTCCTGGCCCAAGCGGCTGATCGCCTTGCTGTGCGAGGCCAACGACGCCACCATCGCCGCCCGCGCGGACGGCCTCGAAGCCCTCTCCGGGCCGGTGGTGGAGGATGTCTTCGCCCGTTACGACAGCATCCTCGCCGACGCGGCCTTCTTTCATCCCCAGCGCCTCCCGCCACCGGGCCGTCGACGACGGGTCAAACAGACGCCGGCCTACAACCTGGTCGCGCGCCTGCGCACCCACCGCGATGAGGTCCTGCGGTTTGTCACGGACTTGCGCGTGCCCTTCGACAACAACCTCGCCGAGCGCGACCTGCGCATGCCCAAGCTCAAGCAAAAGGTCTCGGGCAGTTTCCGCTCTTCCGAGGGCGCCGAAGCCTTCGCCACGGTGCGCTCCTATCTGTCCACCCTGCGCAAACAGTCGATCGACCTCTATCCGGCCCTGGTGATGACCTTCCGGGGACAGCCTCCGATGCCGCGCTTGGCATAAGGCCGCTGGTTACCTGAACAGTTACCCTCGAACTACACTAGTGCCATCGACCAAAATGCCGGCACCCAGCATTGATGCCGGGGAAACTCAGCTCGTGCGACGGGTTTTGATTGGTTCCCGGCCGCGAGGCGGTTGACTGAAACATGTGTTTGATGTTAACAGCGCGAT
>RRYU01009881.1_pt1 | contig 13572 bp, 13 predicted proteins | sample 2162651 | NCBI WGS metagenome assembly RRYU01 (sample SAMN10267283, study PRJNA491782) | microbial mat metagenome | isolation source: biomat in the production well | place: Japan: Minami-Kanto gas field, natural gas well KTG3 | collected 2017-06 | reverse complement strand
CCTGCCTGACCCACCGCAGAAGGAAATACTCTGGCCGGGTTCCGATATGCGTCTGGAACTGCCAGTTGGCTTGGGCTATCTGGAGCGCCGGGGATATCTGCCGGGCTCCGACCTGAGGGTATGCTTTCGGTCTCCGGGCATGCATTACCGCCGTGGGCCGAATGCTCCGCGCAAGACATTGAAGAAGCTGTATCAGGAGATGGGCGTGCCAGACTGGATACGGCCCTATGTGCCGCTGCTGTATGTTGCCGATGAACTGGTTGCGGTGGCCGATTTGTTCGGCTGCGGTTTGAACGGCTTGCTTCCCGCTTGCTGGCGGGGACATACATTTGCTGACTACCTGCCGAAGAAACAGCATCCATAATTGGCATGGAAGTGCACTGCGCATCCTGGTATCCGCAACTGCCGCAATCCACCGGAAGCGGCTGCCATGCGCACCAAGGGTATGGTTGAGGCAATGTTAAACCTGATCCGCGGCTGTGGGCGTGTGCTATGCAGTGCCAGTAAGTGTCGGATCTGGGTTTATGTATTCAGGCCGCAGTCTTGGGGTTGAGCGCCGGCAGGCGCCTCTCTTGCGTGTCTGCTTTCCCACACGGCTTAGAGCGGAACCAGCCGAAACCAGGCCGCACCTGCCGATTCAGCTGTTTCTTCCAGTGCTCGAAGTCGATACTGGCGTGACCGTATAGTGCACCGTCCAGTTGCTTGAACAGTTCACGTACTTTGTCGGGATTGGCCCCGTGTTGGCATTCGATTACCCGATCGGCCATCTTTGGCAGGGGGGCGTGAGGAGACAGGGCGAGTTGCCGGCAGGACAAAAATTGCAGGGTTTTAAACCACAGGCCCGGATCAGTTTCATCGTTGGCGCAGCGCACCCACAACCAGAAGCGTACTGAGGTTGGCAGCATGCCGGCGGCACGCGCCATGATGCGGTGCCAGTAGCGCAGCGGGTTGAGACGTGTCACCACCCGATTGGTGCGGGCACGGGCCCCCGCCGCCGTGGAGCGTGCCGCTTTGCCCAGCGGGGCCAGGGGCGAGGATTTGCCTTCAGCCTTTCTGCCTTTGAACCAAACGCCGGCCCAGTAACCGGTGAGAAGCAACAGCACGCCCAGCAGCGGCAGCCAGAAAGCGGAGGCGTAGCCAGAGGGGAACATGGAACTGCCACCTGCGCCGGTGCCGAAAAAACGGTCCAGGCTACCTGCCTCGCCGGAGGCATGCACCGTCTTGATGGGCAGTGAACTATACTCAACGGTTCCGGTGTTGACGTTGAACCAGGTCAGGCGGGCGGACGGCATCCTCAAGGCCCCGCCGTATTGGGGCACCAGGGTATAATGCTCGGTACGGATGCCCATGATGTGGCGTCCGTTCTTGGACAGGCCGCCTTCGGTTTCGGTTTTTTCCCGGTACACGCGAAAATCCGGCGATTGCAGCAGGCGTTCCAGACTGGGCAGTTGACCTCCGGTGGCACCGGCGGCATTGAGTTTGAGCACCAGGGAAACCGGCTTGCCTTCCTCTACCTGCATGGGGACATTGATGTTGGAGGTGAGTGCCAGTTGCTCCAGGGGCAGCCAGGGTTTGACATCTGGGTGGGGCGGCCGGACTTCGAGTTTGAGCGGCTGGTCCGCGTCCAGGGTCATGGCCTGTGCGGCATAGCCGTTGTTGGCAGACTCGACCTCAACCTGGATTCCAACTTCCAGTTCACCACTTTGCAGAGGTGTGACCAGATACATGATCTCGTTGACGATCTGGCGCTGCCCGTTGACATTGCGGGTGTAGGCCGTGGGCTCCTTGATCTTGTGGAACATCACCGACTGGTCCTGAGGCAGCAGGGGATCGATCCGGCTCAGGTTTCCTCCACTGATGACCCGCAGGGTCAGCAGGGTGTTTTCCTGCACATATGGTGTGGTGTCTTTTATCACCAGTTCCAGGCGTGGACGCAGGGTGGTCTGTTGCTGACCGTAGCCATATGGCGACTGGTAGGCCTGCGGACTCACCGGAGGTGTCCCCCGGACGTTGCTCGGGGGCAGGGGGCGGAACTGATTGGGGTTGTACCCTGGAGGCATTGGGGGAGGGTAGTTGTATCCCAGGCCCGTGGTCGGGAGCAGCATGGGCAACAGGGCCAATGCGCCGATGATGTCTCTCTGAATATTGTTCATCCGCCGGTTCTCATTGATTACCAGGGTCGAGGCTCACGCACCGGTCCGCCCCGGCTTCTCATGAATTGCGCTTCCTCCAACATGAATTTGTTGCGCATCAGGTACGTGGGGTCTCCCTCCACGTGGTCGAGCCATTGCTCTAGGATGCCGGCACCCGGTCCCTGCGCGGGATCGCCGCCCAGGGCATTGGCGCCTTCCTCGCCCTCCTGGTCTGAATCGGGCATCTCGCCCATCTCTTCCATCTGGTCCACCTTGTCCACGGCACCGCGTTCCTCACCCTCGGGGGGCAGTTCGGGTTCATCGCCGTCCTGTGAGGGACCACGCCGATCATTGTCCTCGCGTTCGGCCTTTCCCTTCTGTTCAAGGTCGTCGGTTTCCTTGTCTCCACCTTCGCCGTCTTCCTCCCGTTCCTGCTCGCCGCCGGATTGGTCCTGCTCTTCCTCATCTCCGCCTTTTCCCTCTGAGTCCCGCTGTTCGTCGCCCCCGGATTTGTCTTCGGCCTGCTCTTTGCCGCCTTCCCCCTTCTGGTCCTGCTGCTCGTCCTGCTTATCGCCCTGCTGATCCTTTTTCTCTTCCTCGCCTTGACCCTGTTCGGATTCCTTCTGTTCCCCGCTGGAACCTTCCTGGTCCTGCTCGCCTTCTTCCTGGCCGTCCTGCTCCTGTTCACCTTCCTGCTTGCCCTTCTGCTCCTCGCTCTCCTGTTCCGAGCCTGAGCCCTTTTGATCTTCCTTCTGCTGGTCTCCGTCCTGCTGCTGTTCCTGCTCTTCATCGCCTTCGCCTTCCTGCTTCTCCTTCTGCTGCTCGCCGCTTTGCTCCTGCTCCTTTTCCTGTTCCCCGCCGGATTTATCTTCTTCAGACTCGGACTCGCCGCTGGATTCCTGCTCCTCCTTCTTCTCCGAGCCGCTGGAATCTTCCTGCTTCTCCTCCTTTTTCTCTCCCTCGTCCTGCTTCTCCTCTTTCTCCTCCTTTTGCTCTCCTTGCTCCTGCTTCTCCTTTTTCTCCTGCTGCTGTTTTTCCTGTTCTTGTTTCTTTTTCTTTTCTTTTTCCTCCTCCAGTCGCTGCAGCTCGTCGGGCGGCAACATGGAACGGGCAAGGCTCACGTTGTAGGAGGCATCCTCATGTTCCGGCTCTTTCTGCAGGACTTCCTCATAGGCCTCTATGGCGCCCAATAAGTCACCTGATTGAAATCGGGAATTTCCCAGGTTATAGCGTGCGTCCTGGCGGACGTTGTCGCGCTCCACCGCCTCGAAACTGTCTGCAGCGCCCTTGAAATCACCAGCCCGGTACAGGGCCACGCCTTTGCGGTAGTCGTCTTTGAAGATCTGGGCGGCACTGTCGTAATCACCCTGTTCGAAGGCCTTGGCCGCTTCCTGATCGTCGTTGCTGAACCAGGAGGCGCTGAGGGGCTGTGCACAGAGCAGGGCGCATGCGACTAAGAGCAGGTGTTTCATGATGACTCCGACCTGCGGATGTGCGGGCTGCGAAAGGCGGGCAACAGTAATGCGCCCAAGGGCAGCAGCAGCCAGAAAAAGCGTTCGTTCCACACCCGGGTGCTTTCGTTGACCTCATCCTTGGAGGGCTTGAGCAGGGTGGCGGCTTGCAGAATCTCTTCGGTGTCGCCGTCACGAAAGCTGGCCTCCTGATAAAAGCCGTTGCCTGACTTGGCGATCTGCTCAAGCATCTCGGCGTTGAGCCTGGAACTGATGGCTTTGCGCTGCATATCGGTTATGACTCCCCCCTTGGCGGCCGGTACCGGCGCACCATCGGTGCTACCGATCCCCAGGGTGTGCAGGCGGATATCCCGCTTCGCCAGTTCGCGCACTCTTTCAATCAGACCTTCCTCATCGAAATCGCCATCGGAGATCAGCAATATGGTCTTGGCGCTGTCTTCCGGCAGGCCTAGCATCAGGGTTTCAGCCCGCTCCAGCGCGGCCATCAGCCGGCTGCCCTGCAGCCGTACCAGGTCGGTCTCTATGGCCGGCAGGCTGTTGCGTATGGAATCGGTATCTTCGGTGATCGGCGAAATCACGTGTGGAGTGGAGGCAAAGGCGATAAGACCGATGCGTACCGCACGGTTCAGGGCGATCAAGTCCTGAATCTCCTGTTTGGCCCGGCCCAGTCGGGAAGGGGACACGTCTTGTGCCTGCATGGAACGGGAGATGTCCAGCAATACCAGCAGGTTGTTGCCAGGATGGAACAGACGCATGTCGGTGTAGTCCCAGCGTGGCCCGGCCATGGCCACGATGCCCAGGAACCAGATGAAGGCCCAGCGTGCGAAGCGGCTCCAGCGCTCACCCGTGTGCAGCTCACGGGTGCCTGACAGGTGCGGCAGCAGGTGTCCTTCGGCGTATAGATGTATCGCGCCCTTGTGTGCCTTCTGCGCGCTGAACAGCAGCCACAGAGCGACCGGCAGCAGCACCAGAAGGCCAAGCAGCCACCAGGGTTGGGCGAAATGGAAACCGGACTCAGGCACCGGCCTGCCTCGCAACGAATCGCTTGCGTCCTTCCGGGAACAGACCGATAAGCAGCAGGCCGGTCATGGCCAGGCCCAGGGGCCAGCGGTACAAGGGTGTCGGCAGCCAGGCAGTGCGCATCTCGGCCTCGGTTTTTTCCAGTTCGTTCACCTGTTTGTAGATCTCCTCCAGCGCCCGGGTATCGGTGGCGCGGAAATAGGCGCCACGGCTGATGCTGGCAATGCGCTTCAGGGTGTTCTCGTCCATGGTCAGATCATCACGGTAGATGATCCGGCCCTCTTCATAGATAGGGATACTCTTTTCCGTGCTGCCGACGCCGATGACGTAGATGCGCACGCCGGCCCGGGCCGCCACCTTGGCTGCCTCAATGGGCGGAAAGATACCGGCGCTGTTGTCACCGTCGGCGATCAGAACCATTACCCGGGAGCCTTCGGGCCGCTCGCGCAGTTTTTTCGCCCCCAGGGCTATGGCGTCGCCCAGTGCGGTACCCTGGCCTGCGATGTTGGGCATGACCCCCGCCAGCAACTGGCGCACCGCACCCCGGTCAAGGGTAAGGGGTGAGAGTACGAAGGCCTGGCTGCCGAAGATGGTAAGGCCGATGCGGTCACCCGCGCGGGCCTCGATGAAGCGGTCCATCACGCCCTTGACCATCTGCATGCGGGTGACCTGTTTGCCTCCCACGGTGAAGTCCAGGGCCTCCATGGAATGGGAGCCGTCCACTGCCAGCATGAGGTCGTAACCGGGGGTCTTCACCTCCGTGTGGGGTTCCAGCCACTGTGGGCGCATGAGTGTGGTGACCAGGGCGATCCAGATCAGGCCCAGCAGCCAGGGGTAGATACGGCTTGCCAATGGCTGGCCCGGCCGGCGGGTCTTGAAATTGCGCTGAAGCTCTTCGAGGTGCGGATGCAGCAGGGTTGTTCGCTGGCCTTCCTGCTCGCTCGTGTCTTTGGCAGGATGGCGTGCCCAGTAGTATCGTGCCGCCAGGGGCAGGAACAAAAATATGGCCATCCACGGCCAGTGGAAGCTAAACATGGGAATTCACCTCCCCGACCGGGCCGTGCTTGCCGTCTTCCCGGGCCAGCCAGTTATGGGCGGCGTCGATCAGTGCCAGTATATGCTTTTTTTCTGTGTCGCTGCTGCCGGGTGGGGCATAGGGAAGATTGAGCATGATACTGGCTTGGGTGCTCCAATCGAATTGGCGTGGGTCGTTGTCACTCAGCCATTGCAGCCAGTCCTTGCCGGTGAGGCCGGCGCAGGCATCGCGGCCACAGCGGGCCATGGCGATGCGGCGTAACAGCTCGGACAATTCCGCTGCCGATTGTTTGGCTTCCTGCCTGGGTACCCGGCGGCGCAGCTCACGCAGATGGCGGGCGGCGTCCCAGCGCCAGGTCAGTCCCACCAGGGCGCGCGGGCGCAGATGGGGAAATAAACGGTAGGCCAGCCACAGGCCAAGAATGATACCGGCAGCCAGCAACCACCAGCCTGGGGCGGGTGGCCACCAGGGGATTGGGTCCAGGCCGTGGATGTCGCGCAATTGATAGACTTGGGGCTGCATGTTTACAAGGTCCGCCAACGGGCGCGTTCTTCCAGGCCGCGCATCAGAGTCTTGTGAATGTCGTCGTTGGTGAGAATCGGCAGGAAGAACAGGCCGAGTCGGTGCACGATGCTGAGCAGGGCATTGCGCCGGTCCTGCCAGGCCTGGGCATAGGCCTGGCGGGCGCTCTTATCCGCGGTATCCACCTCTACCAGTTCGCCGTCGGTGCCGGAGAAAGTCACACGGCCCATGTCCGGGATTTCCCATTCCGCAGGGTCGTCTATGGGTATCAACACCAGGGTGTGGCGCTGGATCAGGTTGCCCAGAATGGTTTCCAGACTTGCGGCTTCCCGGTTCAGGTCGGCGATCAGGAACATCAGTGAGCCGGTGGGCAGGCCGGTGCTGGCACGCTGCATGGCACCTGCGAGACAATCCACGGAACGTGCGCTTTCAGGACCGGGTTCTGATAGCGCGCGCAACAGACGCCACAGGGACTGACGGCCGCGCACGGGGCGGAAGTGTTGCAAGCCGGCCTGGTCGTCGCCGAAGGCGATGCCGCCGACCCGGTCGTGCATGTGGCTGGCGGCCCAGCCGATAAGGGCTGCGGCACGGGCGGCCTGGATATTCTTGAAGGTACCCCGGGTGCCGAAGCCCATGTGTGGTCCCTTGTCCACGCACAGCACGACACTGCGTTCCCGCTCTTCGCGATAGACCTTGAGATGTGGGGCATTGGTGCGGGCAGTGACCTTCCAGTCCATATTGCGGATGTCATCGCCTTCGCGATACTCGCGCACCTCCTCGAAATTGACCCCTGCACCCCGGAAGACGGAGGCGTACAGGCCGCTGAAACTGGAATTGACCAGATGGCGCGAGGACATGCCCAGTGTGTGGGTCGCGTGGCGCAGTTCCAGCAGATCGTCGAGTCGGGGATACAGGGACATGGTTATTAGCTACTTCTCGATCCTTTTTGAGCTTGGGTGTAAATGACGATGCGGTATTCGCAATGTGGCATTGATGTGTGCCATGTGCATGGGCTTTCCGGCAGAATTCAATTAAGTACACTTGCTGCCATGTATGCAACCCCGGATGAACAGGCCGGTAGATTCTGCGCTTCACGCCCCACGCTCAGGGGATGGCCACCAGGTCCAGCAGTCGGGTTATGAATTCGTCCGTGGTGATGCCTTCCGCCTCTGCCTCGAAGGTGAGCAGGATACGGTGCCGCAGTATCTCCGGGGCCACCTGCTGGATATGGTGCGGAGCCACGAAATTGTCGCCGTCCATCCAGGCCCGGGCACGGGCGCAGCGGGCCAGGGCGATACTGGCGCGGGGCGATGCGCCAAAGCGGCACCAGCGCGCCAGGTCGTTGTCAAAGGCCTTGGGATTGCGCGTGGCCTGAACCAGGTCGACGATGTAGCTGTTCAACTTGGGGTCCAGGTATAGCTGAGCAATTTCCTGGCGCATGGTGAACAGGTCCGCCTGGCTCAGCTTGTCCGAGGGTTCCCTCACCGGCGTTTTCAGCTGGTTGCTGTCCAGATCAAGGATCTGCAGTTCTTCCTCACGCGAGGGATATTCCACCCTGGCCTGCATCAGAAAGCGGTCAAGCTGGGCCTCTGGCAGGTGGTAGGTGCCTTCCTGTTCGACCGGGTTCTGGGTGGCCAGCACCATGAACAGCCGCGGCAGGGGATAGGTCTTCTGGCCCACGGTAATCTGCTGTTCCGCCATGGCCTCCAACAGGGCCGACTGCACCTTGGCCGGGGCACGGTTGACCTCGTCGCCGAGCAGGATGTTGTGAAACAGAGGGCCAGGCCGGAATTCGAATTCGCCTTTTTCGTGTCGGTAGATGTCCGTGCCTATCAGGTCCGAGGGCAGCAGGTCCGGCGTGAACTGGACCCGGTGAAAGTCGCCTTCAACGGATTCCGCCAGGGCCTTGACCGCGGTGGTTTTGGCCAGGCCGGGCATGCCCTCGACCAGTAAGTGGCCGTCGCTCAGCAGACAGATCAACATGCTGTCGATGAAGCGTTTCTGGCCGATGATGCGTGAGGAGATGTGCTGTCGGACGGAGTTAAGGTTTGCGGGAGTCATTGGATGGCTACTGCTCTTGCTTCCATGGAATGGCCCGGCCTCTATTCGCTAAGGCTAGTGGCCGCTGAGATACCCTAATCGTGACCTGTTTTATACAGAAGTGCAAGCAGCTCAAACCCGGTAGATGGTTGGGCGCTTCTTCCTGAAATCCCGGATTCCCATGCTGGGATTGGCCTGGAATAAGGTGAGGTGAAATCGCAAACACCTTCAATATGCGGTCTTTTATCGATCAGGGCTGCTTTGCCTGAGGGCCAGGCAGTGTGACGGCCTGATCGCGGTTGACATATCGCCGTGATAATGGCCAGGTCAGACTGCGTTATACACATCCAGGGGGGCTGTCTACTTCATGTTGCGGTTTACTGTCAAGAGTTTCTCTGTTTTCATATCGATTTTGATAACTAAATGAAATTAAAAGAAATTACCGAAGTGTCTAGATTTTGTACAATCTGGCTGGAGACCACTGTATTAGCGGTTCTCAGGCGATTGCCAAGGCCTTGTGCACAAACTTATCCACAGGCTCTGTGTATAAGCGTGCTTTCGCCGATACCTGATGTTAGGCGCGAAGTCGTGAAAACAATTCGCTACCCGGTGATCGGCAATCGATGGTTGGGGTGAGATTCCACGCTATGTATGATCAATCAGGCCCTCGGTGTCTCAGCGTACTTTCCGGTATTCCTCAAGGGCCTGCCCCATGCGGGCTTCCAGCGCCTGTATGCGGGTCTCGTCCAAGGGATGGGTGCGCAGGAACTCGAAGGCTTGCGCTCCCCCCTGTTTTTCCTGAAAGGCGCCAAAACGCTTCCAAAAGGCAATCGCCTCGTATGGATCATAGCCGGCGCGGGCCATATAGAGCAGCCCGAGGTGATCGGCTTCCAGCTCCTGGGCGCGGGAATGGGGCAGTACCACTGCCAACTGGTTTCCTGCGCCATAGGCGCCGAGCACAATACTGCGCCACTGGGGTGAATGGGCCGCCACCAGTACGTCCAAGGCTTGGCTGCCCGCCTGAATCAAGAGCTGCTCTGAGACCCGTTCCGCTCCGTGACGTGCAACCGCGTGTGCGACCTCGTGACCGATGACGGTGGCAAGGCCGGCCTCGTTCCGGGTGATGGGAAGTATGCCGCTATAGACACCCACCTTGCCTCCCGGCAGGCAGAAGGCGTTGGGAACCTCCGGCTGATCAAAAAGTACGAATTCCCACTGCGCGCCAGGTAATCGGACCGTGGAGGCGATGCGTCGCCCCACCTTATCCAATAAGGCCTGCTGCTCAACATCGATTGAGATAGGTGTCGATTTCTTGAGTTTTTCAAACTCGGTGAGCCCGAGTTGCATCTCTTGTTCGCTGCTGACCAGACGCAACTGGCTGCGACCAGTCTCGGGGACGCTCGTACATCCGGAGAATACAAGGGGCACTCCTAGCAGGAGCGCACCTACGGTTCTGCGTATTTGAATATTATTCATGTTGACCACCTCGACTGTTTACATGGGATTACAATTCAGTTGATTTTTCAGAGGATCAAAATCGATTACAACAAGCATCGAGCAATTCTGCAGGCCGTTCTGGAACGGTATATCCTACTACTGGCTACTTTTGGCCCCGGAAACCGACGCATCAAGTCGGTGTTATCCAGAAATTGAGCAACACACCAATGGAAATAGTCACTTGGATCGGAATCGTGGTTTGTCTCACCCAGTCCGCCATGTTCTCCGGCCTCAATCTGGCGGTATTCAGCCTATCCCGGCTGCGCCTTGAGGTCGAGGCGGCGGATGGGAACAAGGCCGCTCAGCGTGTCCTCGATCTGAGGTCCGATCCGAACCGGGTCTTGACCACCATCCTGTGGGGTAACGTGGGCATCAATGTTCTGCTTACCCTGCTTTCCGATTCGGTGCTTGCCGGCGTAAGTGCGTTCCTGTTCTCAACCGTTGCCATCACCCTGTTCGGAGAAATTGCACCACAGGCCTATTTCTCCCGCAATGCCTTGAAGATGGCTTCACTGCTCGCTCCCGTGCTGCGCTTTTATCAGATTGTATTGTATCCAGTGGTTCGACCGTCGGGCTGGTTGCTGGATGTCTGGCTGGGCCGCGAATCGATTCAATACTTCCGGGAAAATCATCTTCAAGGATGTGATTCGCCGTCACATGGAAGAGGAGGGCAGTGATATCGACCGCATGGAAGCGATCGGAGCCATCAATTTTCTGACCATTGATGACCTGCCCGTGGTCAGTGAGGGTGTGCCCGTGGATCCCGCCAGTGTGGTTCAGATTCCTTTCCACGGGGGATTGCCTGAGTTTCCGCAGATCGGCAAGTTTCCCGGGGATCCTTTCCTGCAGCAGGTGGCGGTATCCGGCAGGCGTTGGGTAGTGCTGGCGGACGAGAAGGAGCAACCCCGTCTGATGTTGGACGCGGATGGGCTGCTGCGCCACATCTTGCTGTTTGGGTCGGCTGATCCACATCGTTTTTGCCATCGGCCGGTGGTGATCAGTGACCGTGAATCACCCTTGGGGGAGGCCATCCTTCGTTTGCGACTGGAGCCCGGTCTCTCTGATCACATCCTGGATCAGGACATCATCCTGGTTTGGGGTGAGGAGCGGCGGGTGATTACCGGCGCGGACATCCTGGGCCGATTGTTGCGCGGCGTGGTGGAGCATCGCCGGAATGCATGATGCCCCCCGCCAGGTTGCGGGCCTGCGCTTGTCCTGCGTGCTTTCACCGGAACAGCCGTCTACCTTCCCCGGCTGCAGATGACTTGGCTGAAATGCCACATCAACCGGGTCTAACCTAATGGGGTACGCACGTAAAACTTTGCCAAAAGCTCAGGAATTAGGCACAATGCCAGTACTCGCAGTGCATTCTTGTAGTGTTTCGGTAGTACCTCTATCTGCAGTATGTGGTGGATCCTCCCGTGATATCTCGACAATCGTTTGCATATTCATCCGTTTATTTCTCCAGAAGGTAACCGTAATGGCTACAGGTACAGTTAAGTGGTTCAGTGACGAAAAAGGTTTTGGTTTTATTACACCTTCCGATGGCACCAAGGACGTCTTCGTCCATCATAGCGCCATCCAGGGCAGCGGCTTTAAGACCCTGGCTGAGGGACAATCTGTCTCCTACGATGTCGAGCAGGGTCAGAAGGGTCCAAGCGCAGCCAACGTTGTATCCCAGTAGCCCAAGAGCGCCAGGTGCCCGGCACCTGGTACTGAAGCCCCGTTTTCCGGCGGGGCTTTTTCATTTGTAATCTGTCGGCCTTCAGCGGGCTGACCAGCTCCCCCCTACGTCTATTGCGAAACCTTTATCGTGATCTCCACAGCCAATATCACCATGCAGTTCAGCACCAAGCCCCTGTTCACAGGTCTTGACCTGACAGTAGAGGTGGGCGAAAGGGTCGCCATCATCGGTCCCAACGGTATCGGCAAGACTACCCTGCTGCGCAGCCTGCTGGGCGACCTGAAACCCGACAGGGGTACCGTGAAATGGTCCGAGAACAGTACACTGGGCTACTTCGCCCAGGACCATGTCGCTGACTTTTCTGAAGAAGACAGCCTGTATGACTGGATGGACCGGTGGAAGCAGGAAGGCGACGACGAGCAGGTCATTCGGGGCACCCTGGGACGGTTGCTGTTTTCCCAGGAGGAGATCAAGAAATCCGTTAAGGTGATCTCCGGCGGTGAGCAGGGCCGCATGCTGTTCGGCAAGCTCATGCTGCAAAAATCCAATATTATGCTGATGGACGAACCCACCAACCACCTGGACATGGAATCCTTCGAGTCGCTCAATACCGCGCTGGAGAATTATCCCGGCACCCTGATCTTCGTGAGTCATGATCGGGAATTTGTCTCTTCCCTGGCAACCCGGATCATTGAGTTGACGCCCCAGGGCGTGGTCAACTTCAGAGGCAACTACGAAGATTATCTGCAACAGCCGGCATTGGCGGCATAAGGATCCCTATGCAAACCCGCAAGGGCATCGCCAACCGGCAAGCGAATCACTCGTCTGCAAGTGGGTTCCTGTATTTAGCTTGCATCAGTGCTCCAGTCTGGTTCTTGCAATTGACGTCCAGCCGGATGAACAATTACATCGATACTGACAGAGGAGAAACACAATGTCCTGGAAACAGCAACTCAACAGAGCAATAGAGACGGTCAAGAGTGCTGCAGATAGCGAAACCGCACGTAATCTTGCGTCCAAGGCACAGATCACGGCACAAGTTATTGTACGCAAGGCGAAAGAGGGGGCACTGGACACCGCCGAGGCCTTCGTGCAGGCGAACTCAGACCCGGCCGCGATCAAGGTGCGGTTCATGAACTCGGACCTGAGTATCGTCTCTCCATCGGACAGCATCCAGATCACACGGCCCAATGCGGCCACTCTGGTCATCAGCGATGGTGAGGGCAATGGTCTGGTAATTAACTCGGCGGCCAAGGAAGCGTTCGTGGTTGATATCATCGGCGCAGCCACCAGACTGGACGAGGTCACATATGACCTGGGTCCGGAGGACGGGGTCAATGTGGTGGTGATCAAGACCTGACGACGACTGGCGCACCGAACATCTACAGTGTCGGCGATACGGGGGTGTTGGCCCGCATGCCGCACACTGTTCGATGGCCATTGCCAGGTTCGATTGAGTCGACTGTACGCCACAGTCTCGGCTGCACCGTCATATTCTGGTAGAAGTGCAGTATCGGCGCATGGCTATTCCGAGGTCGGGAGTGCAGCACGTCCGGCCGTTGCAATTTTTACACTACCACAAGACTATGAAAGTCCTTCTGTATCGCGGTCTCAACGCCGCTGCCATCCCGGGTTTCGAGAAGCTGGCCGCTTACCTCGCTGACGATGACTTCCGCTCCGCCGACGTCAAGAAGATCGGCGACAATCTCTACCGGGCGCGCCTGGACCGCAGCAACCGCCTGCTGTTCGCGCTTTATCGGCACAAGAGTGAGCGTTGCGCGCTGATCCTTGAATACATCCACAAGCATGCATACGAGAAATCGCGATTCCTTGCTCGCGGCGTACAAATCGATGAGGAGCGGATCCCCTCAGTGGATGCCGGAGCGGCCGATGAGGCACCGGAGCTTTCGTACCTGAATCCGAAGCTGCCCCGCTTCCACTTGCTGGACAAGGTGCTGTCCTTTGATGAAGACCAGGAGATGGTCTATCGGCAAGCCCCTCCGTTGGTGATCATCGGCTCTGCCGGAAGCGGCAAGACCGCATTGACACTGGAAAAGATGAAGGATGTCAGTGGCGACGTTCTCTATGTGACGCGCTCGCCCTTCCTGGTCCAGAACGCCCGTGATCTCTACTATGCCAGCGGCTATCACAACGATGAGCAGAGTGTTG
>RRYU01022376.1_pt2 | contig 13576 bp, 11 predicted proteins | sample 2162651 | NCBI WGS metagenome assembly RRYU01 (sample SAMN10267283, study PRJNA491782) | microbial mat metagenome | isolation source: biomat in the production well | place: Japan: Minami-Kanto gas field, natural gas well KTG3 | collected 2017-06 | reverse complement strand
CCCACATTCACGTGTGGCTTGCTGCGCTCGAATTTTGCTTTGGACATGAACGGCTCCCCGCATGGTTCAAATCGACAAGTCGCGCTGGACGCTACCGAACAGACGATCCGACATCGTCACCTGGATCAAGACTTCAGGATCACTATCAAGTGGAGCCCATGACCGGAGTCGAACCGGTGACCTCACCCTTACCAAGGGTGTGCTCTACCAACTGAGCTACATGGGCGAGCTCGAACGCTACTCTTCTCAATGGAGCGGGTGATGGGAATCGAACCCACACCATCAGCTTGGAAGGCTGAGGTTCTACCATTGAACTACACCCGCAGAGGTCATCGACCCAACCGCGCCTCCGCGTGAGCCCCGGCCCCCACGCCCGAAGGGTGGCTCCGGGACGACTCGACCCGGCCTGCCACTGACGGCTCCGGCGAAAATCAATCTCCGTGCCCGGATCGCTTCGGCGCCGAAACCGGCATACGCCCATCACGACCGCCCGCCAGTGTAACCCGAGCTTCACACGGCGCGCCCTGACAGCCGCAACTCGCATGATTCAATCGGGAAGCCAGCGATCCGGCGGCCCGCGACGTGGTGGAGGGGGGAGGATTCGAACCTCCGAAGGCTGAGCCGTCAGATTTACAGTCTGATCCCTTTGACCGCTCGGGAACCCCTCCGAAAGAGCGCTGCAGTATATGGGGGCAACCAGCCAGCGTCAAGCGGGTTCAACCCAAGCCGCGCTCGAAGTCCACGCAATGGGTGCAGTCCAGTCTTGATCCGGCGCGAGCTAGGGGACCTCGCCGTCGACAAGACTCAAACTTCTGATTTCATAACGGCTAGCCGACAGCGACCCCCACATTCCTTAGCCTTCCGTCACGGCCGAGCCCAAGCAAACGGGGCGCGGATCGTGTCAGGCACGAGTGGGCTGCGAGCCCGGATGGTCACGCCTCACGACGACGATTGTCGAGACACAGTTATGCGCCAGATGAGCCGCAAGCATGCGCATTTAGGCATTGATCGCGTAAACTTCGCCCCGCAACCCTCGAAACGGTGGAGGAATCCGCCGACCGAGGGGCATCGGTCGGTTATCCGCAGGATGATCGCATGCGATCCGATTGCCGACCCACTCTTACATCAACCGGTTTGCTCAAACCAGCCCGGAGACGCTGAATGGACGTTACGATTTTTGGGAGCGGTTATGTTGGACTGGTGACGGGCGTCTGCCTCGCTGAAGTCGGCAATCAGGTCCTCTGCATCGACGTCGACCCGCGGAAGATCGACCTGCTCAACAGTGGTGGCGTGCCCATCTACGAGCCGGGGCTCGAGGACATGATCAAGCACAACCGCGAGTCGGGGAGACTGCGCTTCTCGACCGACGCTGCGGAAGGGGTCCGCCACGGCCTCTTTCAGTTCATCGCCGTCGGGACCCCGCCGGATGAAGACGGCTCGGCCGACCTTCAATACGTCCTTGCGGCGGCACGGAGCATTGGCGAGCACATGGACAGCTATCGAATCGTGGTGAACAAGTCCACAGTCCCGGTCGGGACGGCGGACAAGGTCGCCGCCGCGGTCCGAGAGGTACAAGCCGCCCGCGGCATCAACGGGGACTTCGATGTGGTGTCCAACCCCGAGTTCTTGAAAGAGGGCGCGGCGATCGAGGATTTCATGCGTCCGGATCGGATCATCGTCGGGACCGACAATCCGCGCACCGGGGAACTGTTGCGCGCACTCTACGCGCCCTTCAATCGAAACCATGACCGGGTGATGCTGATGGACGTCCGCTCGGCCGAGCTGACCAAGTACGCGGCCAACGCGATGCTGGCAACCAAGATCAGCTTCATGAATGAGCTCTCCAACATCGCAGAGGCGGTGGGCGCGGACATCGAGAAGGTCCGCGTCGGCATTGGATCAGATCCCCGCATCGGATATCAATTCATCTATCCGGGATGCGGCTATGGCGGCTCCTGCTTCCCGAAGGACGTGCGCGCCCTGGAGCGCACTGCCCGCAGCCTGGGGTACGACCCGCAACTGCTGCATGCCGTCGAGGCCGTTAACTTCCGTCAGAAGGATCTGCTGTTCAAAAAGGTCAGCGATTACTTCAGCGGCGATCTCGAAGGCCGCACCATTGCCGTTTGGGGACTTTCGTTCAAGCCGAACACCGACGACATGCGAGAGGCATCGAGCCGCGTCTTGATGGAATTGCTCTGGGACGCCGGGGCGACGGTTCAGGCGTTCGATCCGGTCGCCATGCCCGAGACTGCGCGGATCTATGGAGAGCGAGCCAATTTGACACTCGCCGACGACACCTTGTCGGCACTCGAAGGCGCGGATGCACTGGTCATCGTGACAGAGTGGACGCAGTTTCGAAGCCCCGATTTCCAGGCCATCAAGGCCAAGCTCAAGGTTCCGGTCATCTTCGACGGTCGAAACATCCTGGACGCCAATCTGGCCAACGCCACCGGGCTCGATTATATCTCGATCGGACGGGTGCCCAAGCGGGCGCAATGACCTGGAGAAACGACGATCACATCGGCGTTTCCCGCGGCACATGGATGTGCCGCAATCTTGAGTCTCATGAACGACTGAAACCGGAGAGATCCGGAAAGGTCGCTTTCCAATCGCGCGCTGATTTTGCCGGGAATGGCAATTGGTCAGCTGCTCCCTGGAGAGGCGTCACCCGAATCCTCCGGGTGACGTCCGAGACGCGTCCGCAGCGACGATGCTTCGGGCCCATCGATGCGGGGCACAAACAAAAGCTGCGCATCCCATGCGGAGACGCGGCTGAGCGGTCGCGATCAGAACCGGCGATTCCAACCGATCTGGATATCCATCTGCTCCATATAGATGGATCCCGACTGGGTCTGCGTAATGCTGGGGCTTGTCCCGCTGAGCTTCTCCTCAGGCATATAGGAGAAGGCCAGGGTGAGCTCGTCCTGCTCCGTTGCGCGGTAGGCCGCACCCAGGGTCAAGTGCCAGCGGATGGTGGCGGGCGCGAGGATGTTGAACAGGGCCTGGCGACCGCTGGAAAACTCGCTGTTGTAGCTCACGCCGCCGAGCAAGCTCAGCTTTTCGTTGTAGTCATAACGCGCCCCCAGCTTGAAGACATCCATGCTCTCCCAACCGAACCCGAGCCCGTCTTTTCCGCCAAGGCAAAATGCCGGCTTCGGATTCTCGGTGAAACAGGGCGTCAGGTCTTTGTCGTTCGAATTGGAGATCGACGAGACCTCGTCATAGAAGATGCGCTGATAATCGAACGCGAGGGTCAGATCCGGTCTTGCCTTGAAGGCCACACCGAAGTTGAACATCGCAGGGATATCGAATTCGCCGCCGTCCGCGAACAACCCCTTGTAGTCATCGAAATCCGACATCCACATCTTGGTGCGATAAGACATGCCGAGCGCCAATTGCTCGGTAAGCTCACCATACCAGCCAAGATGGACGCCGAAGCCGTATGACCAGTCCGTTCCGTTGTTCGTCACCTTGTCGGGATACAAGGAGGCCGCCCGGAACGGCTGCAGGCCCTTGATCTCGATGCTCTGTATGGCAAACACAGGGGCGATTCCGACCGACTGTTTGCCGTCACCCAGCTTCATCGTGTATGGGATCTCGATGAACAACTGCTCCAGGTTCACCCCTGTCGATGTGGTCGCCGTCAGGAAGCCGCCGGGATTGATGTTGTTGCCGTTCGGCGGTGGAGGCACGTTCGGGTCGGTCACCGGCATCGGCGGATTGGTCTCGGTGAACAGGAAACCGTTCGGACTGGCGATCGTCCCGGGAGGCGGCGTCATACCGGGTCCGATCGCAAGCTGGTTCGGTGCGCCCGCGAAGTTCTCCCAGACCGGGCGATCCCGATAATCGGTATTCATCCCGCCGTTGCCGAAGACGCTGATCCCGATGGTGCTTCTGGGGTCGATCTCGTAATTGAATCCGAAGCTCGGTATGAGGAACCAATCGCCCTCGCTGTCGTATTCACCCGGCGCGATAAAGGGCCCGGTTGGAAAGCCCGAATTGGGATCGACCGCGAAGTCGTTGTTGGCCTTATAGCCTCGAGACGACGGGTTGAAGAAGGCCAGGGCGACATCGAATGAGTTGCCGACGAAGGCCATTCCCGCCGGGTTGGTCGCCGTAACCAGGGTATCCTGCGGAAGCGCCGTCGCCACACCCGCCATCGCCTTGGATTTGGTGCCCCAGCCGTGCGAAAAATAACCATTCGTGGCCACTGCCAGGGTCGGCACAGACGCGCAGGCGATCACAGCAGCCGTCAGCGGCCACTTCAATGTTGGTTTCATGGAAATGCGGTCCTCCAATCGTCTAATCGCCGCTGTAACGGCTAATGTTGTCGTTGGCCCTGGCCCTACACCGCATTGCGCGGATCTGTAATCGGGTGTCGACGAAAAGTCGATGACCACTCTGGTCCGACGTGACCGCGCACACCCGTCCGTCGAGCAGCTTGGAGTCAGGGCGCAGTCGCGCCGGCATCCGAGATCAAGCGTCTTGATGCCCGCACGAGACGAGACCTCAAGGCTTAAGGGCCAATAAGCACAGTGATCGCATGGATCGAGCGGAATACTCGGCTTGAGATTGCGATTTGTCAAACGCGACTAAACCGCGTCCGGACCTGCCATCGAGCTTGGTTTGGAGATCAAGCTTTGGAGAGACCAACGGCCTCATCGCCGACGCGGTTTAGATATTTTAATCATCAATGGCTTAAACGCGCTCGACAACGCTAGGCCGGGTCAAATTAGATCCGGGAGAGCGGGAAGCAGCCCATGTGAGGACTGGGCTTGGCCGAAGCCCGGTCACGGCTATCGCCTTAATCCCTTCGCCCTGAGTGGAGACGATTCATGACCAGCTGGAAGCGGCCGACGACGAGGTCGTCGAGCGCACGCTCGGCATCCTGAAGCGCGGCGGTGATCTGATCGGCATCCGCCCGAGATGGGCGCCCCAAGACGTATCCGGTCACAAGGGTCCGATCGCCCGGGTGCGCGATCCCGATCCGCAAGCGCCAGAACTCACGACTGCCGAGAGCGGCGATGGTGTCGCGCAGGCCGTTGTGTCCGGCGTGGCCTCCACCCTGCTTCAAACGGACCTGCCCCACCGGGAGGTCCAACTCGTCATGTGCAATCAGGATTTGCTCAGGCGGGATCGAATAATAGCGGGCGACCGCAGCGACCGATTGGCCGCTGCGGTTCATATAGGTCGAGGGCTTGAGCAGACGCAGATCCGAGCCACCGACGCTGACCCGACAGAGCTGACCGTGGAATTTTGGCTCGGCACGGAACTGCTCGTGAAGGGCCATCGCAATCCCATCCACGAGCCAAAAGCCGACGTTGTGTCGAGTCGCCTCATACTGCTCGCCCGGGTTGCCCAGACCGACAACGAGACGAATACCGAGCTCAGTCATCGGCCCAGGCTCATCGGGTCCGTCAGGCTTCGGCGTCTTCGGCCTCGCCCTCGTCGCCCGTTCCACGAGGCCCATAGACGATGACCACGGGCTCATCGGGATCGGGGGCATGCGCGAGACTCACACCATCAGGCATGGGGATCTCGGACAGATGGATGATCCCGCCGACGTCCAGGTTGCTCATGTCGATCTCAATGAACTCGGGGAGATCCTTCGGCAGACAGGTGATCTCGACCTCGGTGATATTGTGCGAGACCTGCCCACCCATCTTGACGCCTTTGGAGCGCTGCTCATTGACGAAATGCAGGGGAATGGTAAGCCTCAGCTTCTCATCCTGCGTGATCCGCAGAAAATCCGCATGCTGAATGAAGGGTTTCGCGGGATGGCGCTGCAGATCCTTCAAGACCACCTTGACTGAGCGTTCTCCGATCTTGAGATCGAGTACGTGTGAGTAGAATGACTCATGCTCCAGATGCTTGAGGAGCGCATTGTGGCCGACCGAGACCATCTCCGGCTCCTGATGACCGCCGTAAACGATGGCGGGCACCTGTCCGGTGCGACGCAGGCGGCGGCTCGCACCCGTTCCTGCCTTGGCGCGCGGCTGCGCGATAACCTCGAAACTCACGCTCATTGGCGTTCTCCGGTTGATGATGACAGTGAAAAAACGCCGGCGTCCCGCGACCAGGATACCGGCGTCATCAGAATACAACTCAGTCCACGAACAAGGAGCTGACCGATTCCTCGTTCGAAACCCGCCGCATGGTCTCGGCGAGCAGCTCGCCGATACTCAGCTGCCGTATCCGCGGGCAGGCCCGTGCCGGCGGACGGAGCGGGATGGTGTTGGTCACCACCAACTCGTCGAGCTGAGAGCCCTCGATATTGTCGACGGCCGGACCGGACAGCACCGCGTGCGTGCAGTAGGCCACCACCCGACGGGCACCAGCCTCCTTCAAGGCCGCGGCGGCACGACAGAGGGTCCCCGCGGTATCGACCAGGTCATCGATGATCACGCAGGAGCGATCCCGCACGTCACCGATGATATTCATCACCTTGGCTTCGTTGGCCCGTGGACGTCGCTTGTCGATGATGGCGAGATCCGCGTCGTCGAGCCGTTTGGCCAGGGCACGCGCGCGCACCACACCCCCGACGTCCGGGGAGACCACCATCAGGTCATCGTATTTTTTGCGCCACACGTCGCCCAGCAGGATCGGAGACGCATAGACATTATCGACAGGGATATCGAAGAAACCCTGGATCTGGTCGGCATGCAGATCGACCGTGAGGACCCGATCGGCACCGGACTGTCCGATCATCTTCGCGACGAGGCGCGCCGTGATGGGCACCCGCGCAGAGCGGGGCCGGCGATCCTGGCGGGCATATCCGAAGTAGGGGATGACCGCAGTGATGCGCTTCGCCGATGCCCAACGCAGGGCATCGACCATGACCAGGAGCTCCATCAGGTTGTCGTTGGTCGGCGCGCCGGTCGGCTGCACGACGAACACGTCCCGCCCTCGAACGTTCTCCTGAATCTCGGCCATCACCTCGCCGTCGCTGAACTGGCCGATGACGGCCTTGCCCAGCGGGACGCTTAGATAACCTGCAATCTCGACCGAGAGATCCGGGTTCGCGTTCCCGGAGAAGACCATCAATTGGCTGGCAGGCACTGGCGGTTTCCTGTCTGCTCGCTGGGATATCAAGCGTATGGCTGGGGCGCCAGGATTCGAACCTGGGGATGCCGGGATCAAAACCCGGTGCCTTACCGCTTGGCTACGCCCCAAAAGGTGATCGGCCTTCGACGCTGCTTCGCGACCGTAATGCTTACGGAAACGATTCCGCGCACTCAAGAAGCGGCGAGCGATTGAGCCCACGGGCCACGAAGGCCCGCATGTCGGCAGGGCACTCCTTCATCGCGCGCTCCGCATCGGAGGCGTCATCGAAGACCGCGAAAACACAGGCGCCGGTCCCGGTCAGACGCCCACCGCCCCAGTGCGAGAGCCAATCAAGGGCCTTTGCAACCGGCGCGTAGTGACGCCTCACCAGGTCCAGGCAGTCGTTCACGGCATCGCCGGCAACGAAGTCCGCTAGTGTGGCGGGCGCGGAATCTCGTGTCAACTCAGGATGAGTGAACACGTCCTTTGTCGAGACCGAGCAGGGGGGAGACAGCACCAGATACCAGGGCTCAGGCAACACCACGGGCGTCAGGCGCTCGCCGACTCCCTCCCCCCAGGCCGCGTGCCCACGAATGAACACAGGGACATCGGCGCCCAAGGGCAGGGCCAGCTCGGCGAGTGCGTTCTCGTCTAGACCCGTGCCCCAGAGTCGATTGAGCGCAAACAGGGTCGTTGCGGCGTCCGAGCTGCCTCCACCGAGCCCTCCCCCCATCGGGAGGAGCTTCTCGCAGCGGATATCGGCGCCAAGACGGCAACCGGTGGCCTGCTGGAGGGTCAGGGCTGCCCGTACGGTGAGATCGTCTTCCGGCGCAACACCCGGCACCTCGATAAGACGCTCGATCCGTCCATCGTCTCGAACATCGAGCCAGAGGCGATCGCAGCGATCGATGAACTGAAAGACCGTTTGCAACTCGTGATAGCCATCTGCGCGTCGCCCGACGATCCGCAGCATCAGGTTGAGCTTTGCGGGTGCGGGCCAAGCCGTCTCGACGGCTGCCTGCGGAGGCGGAGCCGCCTTCATTGCGATGGCTCGCCATTCGCGGCCCGATGACGACCGACGACTTCCTTGAGATAGTCGTGATCCGGGTGCTCCTTGATCGCCGCGTCCCAGACCGCGAAGGCATCGGCGCGACGGCCCATGGCCCATAAGACTTCGCCGAGATGGGCCGCAATCTCGCCGTCGCTCATGAATCCGAGCGCCCGCGTCAAGTAATCGAGTGCGATCTCGTACTGCCCTAGCCGATAATAGACCCAACCCATGCTGTCGAGGATCGCAGGCTCGTCAGGCTTGAGCGCATAGGCCTTCTCGATGTACCACTTCGCCTCCTCGTAACGATCGGTTCGATCTGCCAGCGTATAGCCGAGCGCGTTCAAGGCGTCCGCGTGCTCGGGATCGAGCTCGATGATGCGGCGAAGATCCTGCTCGGCGGTGTGGATGTCATCGACCTTGACCGCCGACAGGGCCCTCGCATAGAGCAGGGTCTCGTCGTCCGGAAACTCTCGCAAGGCGGTGCCGAAGACGGCCATCGCCTCCTCGGCGCGACCCACGGATTCGAGGATCTCCGCCTCGACCAGATAGATGAGCACGGCATTCCCGGGCCCCTGGTCGCGCAGGCGCTTCAGGGTCTCGCGTGCACGCTGCACCTCCCCTGCCTTTGCCCGCAGAAACGCAATCCGGATTTGGGCATCCACCGCGTTCGCGCCATCCACCTTGGCGTACCAGTCCAGGGCGGCCTGCGCGTTCTCGGCTCGCTCCTCCGCCTGCCCGAGGTAGAAGGCGGCCTCGTCTCGCCGCTCCCCGGTCTCGAAGAGCCGCGCGAAATAGATCCGCGCCCCATCCATGTCGTCGAGTTGCAGCGATAGGATGCCGACTGCAAAGAGAACATCCGGCTCCTTGGGACGGTTGCTGAGCAGGCGCTCGAAGACGTCACGCGCGCTCGAGAACTCCTCCTCCTCGACCAGGAACTGGCCGTACAGCATGCGGAGCGCCTGGTCATCCGGGATCTGGTCGAGGTACTCCTCGAGCAGGGTCCTCGCCTCCTCGCGTTTGTCCTCGGACAACAGGAGCTTGACCAGGAACAGCCGAGGCTTGTTCCACTCGGGTCGCAGCTCCACGGCGCGGCGCGCCGCCGCGTCCGCGATCTCGATCTGAGAGGCACTGGCTGCGACCATCGCGAGTGATTGCTGCGCATGAGGACTGTCCGGGAATTGAGCCGCCAATGCCTGCATCAACCCCACACGGATCTCCGAGCTCGGCGCCCGCGACACGATCGCAGCCACATGCGCGAAGGCCGCGTCCGGATCCTCGCCGGAAAGCTCGATGAATCGCATCAGATGGATCAGCGCGCCCTCCTGATCGCCCGCTTTGATGCGCGAAAAGGCACCCACCTGATGCGCCCCGGTCGAGCTCGGGTCGAGCTCCAACCAGCGCTGCACGCCCTGTTCGGTCGCGGTGATGTCGTCGGCATTGATCGCTGCACGAACGGCCAGCTCGGCGATTCGCGGGTCTCCGGTCAGCTCGGCCGCCTCCAGATAGTGCGCGAAGGCGGTATCCATGTCGCCCCGACGCGCCGCGAGCTCGGCGACCAGCACGGCGTAGACCTGATCGGCATCCAGCCCGCTCGGCTTGGCGGACGACACGGCCTTTGGTGCTTCGGCTAGGACGTCGGTCGGCTCCGGGTTTGCACCCGTCTCCGGGGCCTGCGCAAGGATCCCCGGAGAGATGAGCACGAGGGCGAGGAACGGCGCTCTGAGGGGTCGATTCAAGTACGAGCCTGGCATGTCTTTAGTCCGGGGAGTGCCCAACAAATGAAATCTGATCCGATACGATTGGATCCGGGAAGCTCAGTCACATTCAGATCCCAGTATACCCAAGCGGTTCCTTCAACAGACAAGCAGTTGCGCGCGCCCTGGCAGAACATATCGGAGACCAGTCAAACCGCGCGAACCCTGCGCTGCATCAACTGAGAGCCGCTCCACACGTCACGGCCTTCGGCCTTCACGTCGAAAACTTGCTAGCATTCCGGTTTTTCCCGTGCCATCGTGCGCAGGGAAGGCCCGACACGTCGAGCGCGCCCACGTCGAGAGCCCGCCAACCCGCAGGACGGTCTTACGGCGGGTTTTCATCGAACGGCGAAAGTCGGACAATCCAGACGACCACCATTTGACGCAGATCGAACTATGAAGCTGCTTGTCCTCGGACTCAATCACAAGACGGCACCGGTCGATGTTCGCGAGCGATTGGCCTTTGGCCCCGACATCATCGCCGGCGCGCTGCGCGACCTCACCAACTGCAACGGTGTCGCCGAGGGTGTCGTGCTCTCGACCTGCAACCGTACCGAGATTTATTCCGCGGTTCATGACTGCTCCGAAGAGGCGGTCAGGCACTGGCTGAGCCGTTTCCACGGCGTCGAGTATGAGCGCGTCGGGCCTTTTCTCTACGCTCACGTCGGACGCGACGCGGTGACTCATCTCCTCCGTGTCTGTAGCGGACTCGACTCGATGGTCCTGGGCGAGCCCCAAATCCTGGGCCAGGTCAAGACCGCCTACCAGACCGCCACCGACTGCACCGCCACCGGAAAGCTGCTCGGACGACTCTTCCAACATGCCTTCTCGGTCGCAAAGACGGTTCGAACCGAGACGGCAATCGGCAGCAGCCCGGTCTCGGTGGCCTTCGCGGCCGTCAACCTCGCCCGCCAGATCTTCAGCGACCTGTCCCAACAGACGGCGCTCTTGATCGGCGCCGGAGAGACCATCGAGCTGGCTGCTCGTCATCTGCATCGTGCCGGGATCGGGCGCATCATCGTCGCCAACCGGACCGTGGAGCGCGCCCATGAGCTGGCCGCTCAGTTCGACGGGTACGCCATCGCCCTGACCGAGATCGGCAATCATCTTGCCGAGGGCGACATCGTCATTGCATCCACGGCCAGTCCTCTGCCCGTCCTGGGAAAGGGGACCGTGGAGCGTGCGCTCAAGAAACGCAAGCATCGGCCCATGTTCATGGTGGACATCGCGGTACCGCGGGACATCGAGCCCGAGGTTGGCGAGCTGAGCGACGTCTATCTCTATACGATCGACGACCTGCAGGGCGTGATCGACGAGGGATTGCGCTCACGCCAGGCCGCCGCAGCGCAGGCCGAAGACATCATCGCCTTCCATGCCGACGAGTTCATGGCCTGGCTGCGCTCGCTGGATGCCGCAGGGGTGATCCAGGACTATCGCCAGCGTGCCGAGGAGCTGCGCGATGATGTCCTCGCCCGCGCACAGCGTCAGCTCGAAGCCGGCAAGGCCCCGGCCGAGGTCCTGAACTATCTCGCCCATACCCTGACCAACAAGCTCTTGCACGCCCCGAGCTCGCGCCTGCGGCAGGCAGCTCGTGAGGGCGAAGCGGAAATCCTGGTGGCGGCCAACGAACTTTTCCAACTCGACCCCAACCGCGCCCAGTCGACTCCATGAATCCATCGATCCGGGGCAAGCTGGAGCGCATCGCGGAGCGCTTCAGCGAGGTCGTTGCCTTGTTGGCCGATTCCGAGACCCAGGCCGATCAGAACCGCTTCCGCGAGCTGAGTCGCGAGTATGCCCAACTCGAGCCCCTCATCGCCTGCTACGACCGGTATCGCGACGCCGAGCGCGATCTCGCAGCAGCCGAGGAGATGCTCTCCGACCCCGAGATGGTCTCGCTCGCACGCGAAGAGATGACCCATGCAAGCGACAGGCGCGAGCAGCTCGAGCCTGAGGTCTACCGGTTGCTCGTGCCACCGGACCCGGACGATCAACGCAACGTCTTCCTCGAGGTCCGAGCCGGCACCGGCGGCGCGGAGGCGGCGCTCTTCGCCGGCGATCTTCTGCGCATGTATCTGCGTTACGCGGAACTGATGCGCTGGCAGGTCGAGCCCGTCACGGAGAGTGCGGGCGAGCTTGGCGGCTACAAAGAGGTCGTCGTCCGCATCATCGGCAACGGGGTCTTCTCACGACTCAAGTTCGAGCCCGGCGCTCACCGAGTCCAACGGGTACCCGAGACCGAATCACAAGGACGCGTCCACACCTCGGCCTGCACCGTCGCCGTGCTGCCGGAGGCGGACTCGATCGATTCGATCGCGATCAACTCGAGCGAGCTGAGGATCGACACCTATCGTGCGTCCGGTGCCGGCGGTCAACACGTCAACAAGACCGACTCGGCGATCCGCATCACCCACCTTCCCTCCGGGATCGTCGTCGAGTGCCAGGAGGAACGGTCCCAGCACAAGAATCGGGCGCGCGCGATGGCACTCCTGCAGGCGAGGCTGCTCTCCAGCGCGCGCGAGAGTCAGACCTCCGAGCAATCGGAGTCTCGCCGGCTGCAGGTCGGAAGCGGCGATCGCTCCGAACGGATCCGAACCTACAACTTCCCACAGAACCGACTGACCGATCACCGCATCAACCTGACCCTCTACAAGCTCGATGAGATCATGACGGGACAGCTCGATCAGGTCATCGACCCCCTGCTCCAAGAGTATCAAGCCGAGCAACTGACCGCGATGATGCATGGCTGAGCCGGGATCGCGGTCGACCCGCTCGGAGCCAGTCGCAGAATCAGGCGCGATCCCCAAGGATCCCGGCTCCAGCGTCGACGTAATCCTGCATCTTGCAACAAACGCGCTCGCCGGGGTTCCCGACGGCGCGCCTCGACTGGAGGCAGAGCTGCTGTTGAGCCAGGCGACCGGCTGGTCTCGAACGCGCCTCATCGCCTGGCCAGAGCATCAGGTCGAGCCGGAGGTCCACGAGATCTTCACGGCCCTGCTCGCCCGCCGCCTGGCGGGTGAGCCGATCGCCTACATCCGCGGCCGACAGTCGTTTTGGAGCCTTGAGCTCCGTGTGACACCCGCAACCTTGATCCCGCGGCCGGAGACGGAGCTACTGGTGGAGGTCACGCTGGAGCATCTGACCGCAAGCGAGCCACTGCGGGTCGCGGACCTGGGCACCGGCAGCGGCCCCATTGCAGCGGCGCTGGCGACCGAGCGTCCGAGATGGCACATCGTCGCCACAGAACGATCGGCAGACGCCATTCAGATCGCTGCAGAGAATCTCCGCTGCCTCCGCCTCGAGAGAGTGACCCTGGTCCGTGCGCATTGGTTGGATGCCTGCGCGCCGGCGAGCCTCGACGCCGTCGTGAGCAACCCTCCCTATGTCGCCGAAGGCGACCCCCATCTTCGCATCGGAGATCTCAGGTTCGAGCCGCGCGAGGCACTCACCCCGGGCGGCGACGGCCTCGCCGCCTATCGCTCGATCGTCACCGACGCACGGCGCTGCCTGCGTCCGGGGGGCTGGGTCATCCTGGAGCATGGCCATGATCAGGGCGCCGAGGTGCGTCGCATCCTCACCGAGGCGGGTTTCACGGCGCCCCAGACACGGCCTGATCTCGCCGGCCATGATCGGGTCACCCTGGCGCGTAGGTGAGGTGGGAATGAGGAATGAGGAGTGAGGAATGAGGAGTGAGGAGTGAGGAGTGAGGAGTGAGGAGTGAGGAGTGAGG
>RRYU01005538.1_pt1 | contig 13597 bp, 10 predicted proteins | sample 2162651 | NCBI WGS metagenome assembly RRYU01 (sample SAMN10267283, study PRJNA491782) | microbial mat metagenome | isolation source: biomat in the production well | place: Japan: Minami-Kanto gas field, natural gas well KTG3 | collected 2017-06 | reverse complement strand
CAGGGCATGTGCAAAGTCACCTCTGGTGGGGGTTCGGGGGTGGCTTCGCCACCCCCGAAGATTTTTTTGTTGTTTTTTGGCGGCTTCGCCGCCAAAAAACAACAAAAAGTGGGGCTTGGGGCGCAGCCCCAAGGACTTTGCACATGCCCTGGTGATTTTTCACATTGGCGTTGACGCATATATCCCATTACGTGTATACTAGAGAATACCGTTACAATCATGATACTCTGGTTTTGCCTGAGTACGTTCAGCCGGAGAGACGCATCATGATACGTCTCTCTCTGTCACCTTCCACAGGAGTGACAATGCTATCAACCGAACTGATCTTACTGGGGGTGGCGGGGCTGTTAGCCAGCAGCGTGCTGGCCAGCAAAGCCTCAAGCCGGACAGGAATTCCGGCGCTTCTCCTCTTCTTACTCATAGGCATACTGGCCGGATCGGAGGGATTGGGGCGCGTTGAACTCAATAACCCCGGCGTGGTGCAATCGGTGGGGGTCGTGGCGCTCATCATGATCCTCTTCTCTGGTGGGTTGGACACGAGTTGGTCATCGGTACGCCCGGTGTTGGTAGGTGGATTCACCCTTGCCAACCTGGGCGTTCTGATTAGTGCGATCATTATGGGGCTCGTCACATGGCTGGTGTTGGGCTATACGCTGCTTGAAGGTATCCTGCTGGGCGCGATTGTCTCCTCCACCGATGCAGCAGCGGTCTTTACGGTCATGCGGGCGCGGGATGTCAATCTGCAAGGCAACCTCGAACCGCTGATCGAGTTTGAATCTGGTTCAAATGACCCAATGGCGGTCTTTTTGACCATCGGGCTGACGGGGTTGGTGATGAATCCCGATAGTTCGATCTTTGGCCTGATTCCCTCCTTCTTCTGGCAAATGACCCTCGCAACGGTCTCTGGGTATGTGATGGGGCGCTTCATGACCTGGGCGATCAATAGGTTGCGTTTGAATCAAGAAGGGCTCTATTCTGTTCTCACCCTGGGGCTAGTACTACTCACCTACAGCCTGACCGCTGTGTTGGGGGGGAACGGCTTCTTGGCGGTCTATCTCGCCGGGATCGTGATGAACGGACAGAAGTTCGTACATAAGCGCAGCCTCATGCGCTTCCACGACGGTATGGCATGGCTGATGCAGATCGCCATGTTCATCACCCTGGGGCTACAGGTCTTCCCCTCGCGGATCATTCCGGTGGCGGGGGTGGGCTTATTGATGGCGGCAGCACTGATCTTCGTGGCTCGCCCGGTGAGTGTCTTCATCTCGCTGGCCTTCACCAACTTCAATGTGCGCGAGAAGCTGATCGTCTCCTGGGTGGGGCTACGCGGGGCTGTGCCGATTGTCTTGGCTACTTTCCCGCTCATGGCCGGGGTACCCCACGCCGATGAGATCTTCCATATCGTCTTCTTTATTGTGATCAGTTCGGTTCTCTTGCAAGGAACGACCATTCCCTATGTGGCCGATTGGCTCGGCGTGCGCGCCAAAAAATGTACCCAGTACAACTATCCGCACGAGTTCGTGCCCAGTATTTCGATGGCGAGCCGCCTGATGGAGTTGCGGGTAAGCCCCACCTCACCCGCATTGGGACTCTCGATCATGGAGTTGGGGTTGCCCAACGGGGTGTTGGTGGTCTCGATCAACCGCGATGATGAGACTATGGTGCCGAGTGGGGCGACTGTCTTGGAGGCGGGCGACCAGGTGATGGTGCTGGCAGAGGAGGGGTTGTTGGAGGCGGTACGGGCTGCGATCCTCTAGGGGGGGGGCACAAGCAGCCCACCTTCTACCCCTGAGAGGGGGGATCTTCCCCCCACATGATGCAAAGTTGCTCGTGTATAATAGGCGCAGCCCCCCGATACATCACTTCAGAGGAGATCTTCATGAGCGAGACCACAGAGATGTCGGGCACTGCGTCCGAGATCGATCAGCGCTGTGCGAACGCGATCCGTGCGTTGTCAATTGACGGTGTTCAGAAGGCAAATAGCGGGCATCCTGGCCTCCCGCTTGGTATGGCGGATGCCGCCTATGTGCTCTGGGCAAAGTTTCTGAGCCACAATCCGGACGATCCGCACTGGCCGAACCGTGACCGCTTTGTCCTCTCGGCGGGGCATGGCTCGATGTTGATCTATTCGCTCTTGCACCTGACTGGCTATGATGTCTCGATTGATGACCTCAAGCAGTTCCGCCAGGTTGGAAGTAAGACGCCCGGCCACCCGGAGTACCACGATACTCCCGGTGTTGAGATGACGACTGGCCCCCTCGGCCAGGGTGTGGCTACTTCGGTTGGTATGGCGATTGCCGAGCGTTGGTTGGCGAGTACCTTCAACCGCCCCGGTATGCCAATTGTGGATCACTACACCTATGTGCTGTGTGGTGATGGCGACCTGATGGAGGGTATCTCCCAGGAGGCGGCTAGCCTGGCTGGGCACCTCAAGCTGGGTAAGTTGATCTATCTCTACGATAGCAACAACATCTCGCTGGTTGGCCCCACCAGCCTCGCCTTCTCCGAGGATGTCGCTGCCCGCTTTGCTGCCTCCGGCTGGCAGGTTCTCCACGCCGATGGCCACAACATGAGCGAGGTGGGTAACGCTCTGGCCGAGGCCAAGGCCGATACCGAGCGCCCCTCGATCATCATCTGTACCACCCATATTGGCTACGGTAGCCCCAAGCAGGATAGCCACGGTGCCCACGGGGAGCCGCTGGGTGCGGCCAATGTGGTCAAGACGAAGGAGTTCTTCAACTGGCCCACCGAACCCGATTTCTTCGTTCCGGATGAGGTCTATGACCACATGCGCTCGGCGGTTGAGGTTGGTTCGGCTCGTCAGCGCGAGTGGGAAGCCACCCTGGCACGCTACAAGGAGTCCTACCCGGAGCAGGGCGCACTCTGGGATCGCATGATGTCGGGCGATCTGCCTGCCGATTGGCTGACCAGCCTGCCCACCTTCCCCACCGATCCCAAGGCCAAGGGAACCCGTGTGGCGTCGGGCGATGTGCTGAATGCGATTGCCCCCACCATTCCCATGCTTCTGGGTGGTTCAGCCGATCTGCACACCTCCGATCAGACCTACCTGAAGAACTATGGCTCGATCACACCGACGGACTTCAGCGGGCGCAATGTCCACTATGGCGTGCGTGAGCATCTGATGGGTGCGGCGATGAACGGGATGGCGCTGCATGGTGGGGTGATCCCCTACGGTGGCACCTTCTTCGTCTTCAGCGACTACCTACGCCCAGCGATCCGGCTGGCCGCGCTGATGAAGTTGCAGGTGGTCTATGTCTTCACCCACGACAGCATCGGGGTGGGTGAGGATGGCCCGACCCACCAGCCAGTCGAGCATCTCGCGGCATTGCGGGTAATGCCCAACCTCTACGTCTTCCGCGCCGGCGATGCGAACGAGGCTGCAATGGGGTGGCGCATGGCCTTAGAGCGACGCGAAGGCCCAACGGCACTGATCTTCACCCGTCAGAATGTCCCGACGCTGGATCGTGAGGTACTCGCACCCGCCGAGGGGTCGCTACGCGGCGGCTATGTGCTGCGCAGCGTCGAGAATCCGCAGGTGATCCTGATCGGTACCGGCTCGGAACTGAGCATGGCACTCGAAGCGGCAGATCTGCTGGCCGCCCAAGGCGTGGCCGCACAGGTCGTCAGCCTACCCTGTTGGGAACTCTTCGAGGCTCAGGATCAGGAGTACCGCGACAGCGTGTTACCACCCAGCATCACCGCACGTGTCGCGGTAGAAGCGGGCGTCTCGATGGGGTGGGATCGCTACGTTGGCCCACAAGGAGCCGTGGTGGGGATGAGCAGCTTCGGGGCTTCCGGGCCGGCTCCGCAGCTCTACACCAAGTTCGGTATCACTGCCGAGCAGGTGGCGGCGGCAGCTATGCGGGTGCTAGAGAAGTAGACCTCGGATGGTAGCACCGGCTTCCAGCCGGTCGGTGGTGCATCATGACCGACTGGAAGCCGGTGCTACCATAGCTGAATACTCGCGCACCACCTGCTCGATCAGCGTTTCGGGCGGCAACGTGGTCTCAAGAGCGAGGCGCTGCTGCACGTGTTGGGCCAACTGCGCCGCCATACGGTCACGCGCCTGAAAGCCGAGGCGACGGCGGCGGCGCAGGAACTCCTCGGCCACCCCATACTCATCGGGGGTGAGCAGGTGTATGTTGGGGAGTGCAGGCAGATCGGGGGCGGGTGGGGGCAGCACGAGCGGCTCCACCTGCCCCGTAAGCTGATCGAGCGTAATCGTTGCCCCCTCACGCACCACCAACGTCCCAGCCGCCAGATCGCCCAAACGGCGTGATCGGGCATCAGCAAACATCACCAACGCCCCCAAGCCATAGCCAAAGGGCAAGAAATCCACAATCCGGATCAGATTGCGGATAGCCGAAGTTGCGGCCGTGATCGGACGCCCACCTTCGCGTACCGTGCGCAGCCCCAACAGGCGCTTACCGGGCGTCTGACCTGACCAGATCACCTCGAAGAGCATGTAGTAGCCCCACAGGCTCGCAAACGAGCCGATAGACCAGAGCGCCAGCACGAGATCACCGGCACTAGGCGGCACCACCTGACCCAGCGTGATAAAGAGCGTTCCACCAAGGGCACCAAGAAAGGTGAGCAAGAGGAGCGTATCAATGGCAGCAGCCAAGCAACGCGAACCCAACCCGGCCACATCATAGGCCAGATCCACAATCTCAGGCGTCTCGACCAGATAACGGTCATCCATCAGAGTGCAGGTTGCTCAGCATCATCGGGTGGTGCCGACGCCAATGCGGGATCGGCCACTCCCTCAAGATGACGCATATCATTAATACTCAGGATCTCCCACATCTCACGGCCACAGCGCATCACACTGACCGAAGTATTCCCGATATGGGGGAAACGCTTAAAGCCATCGCCGGGGAACCCCTCCGCGTGCGCAAGGAGCATACGGATACAGCCACCATGGGTAACGAGCGCAATCGTCTCTTCATCACGATGGGCAATAATCCCCTCTAGCGCCTCAACAACCCGCTTGCGCAGCCCCGAAAGCGTCTCGCCACCACCACGGGGAATATCCTGCCCCTCTTCAAGCAGACGTGCCTCGATAGGGAACCGCTCACGGATCTCATCGTAGCGCAGGCCGCTCCACACCCCCAAGTCAATCTCGCGCAGAGGCGGGTAGAGTTGCACCGGCACACGTACCGCTGCCCCCACCTCCCATGCCGTCTGGTAAGCACGCGCCAGATCGCTACTATAGATCGCGTCGAACGTCACCCCTTCTTCTTGGAGACGTTGAGCCAACAACTGAGCCTGACGCTGCCCAATCGCATTAAGCGGAATATCGGCATGGCCCTGCCAGCGACCCGCGAGGTTCCAATCTGTCTCACCGTGGCGAATCAGGTAGATGGTGCTGCTCATCAATGATGCTCCTCACTCGTCGCACAGATCTAAGATGGCGTCCGCTGCCGCCACGCTGCTCCATGATACCATAGAACGTTAGGTTGCGGCATTACCGGGCAAAACGTAACTTACCCTCCTCCCCATACGGTATATGCGTGGACGGGGCATGGGCAAAGTTACCTCCGGTGGGGGAGCGGCTGCGCCGCATAGACATTCGGTTACGCCCGAAGGTAGCACCGGCTTCTAGCCGGGCGGTGGCGCATCATGACCGGCTGGAAGCCGGTGCTACCTTCGGGATGCGTAGGGGCGCGTCGTGACGCACCCCATACGCGGTATTCCTTGCCCGAATGCCTATGCGGCTGCGCCGCCCACAAACATGGGGCTTGGGGCGCAGCCCCAAGGACTTTGCACATGCCCTGATGCGTGGAAGATCCCTCTTGAAATGAGCGAACGACCGTGCTATAATAGCACACATGTCCAGTGTTGAGCGGTACAGTGTACAGGCTCCAATATATGGTGCATCTCCCGTCTAAATAGAGTATGATGAAAGGGCAAACACGAGTGACTACACAAAACGGAGGAGCGCCCGCGATGGCAATCTCACCTGAAAAAGAGAAGGCCCTGGCTGCGGCAATGACGCAGATTGACCGCAAGTTCGGTAAAGGTTCAATCATGAAGATGGGAGAGGCCAGTTCGCGATTGGCGATTGAGGTCATCCCCACCGGAGCCATCGCGCTGGACATTGCGTTGGGGGTTGGGGGTCTACCCCGTGGCCGAGTAGTCGAGATCTTCGGGCCGGAGAGTAGTGGTAAGACCACCCTGGCTCAACATATTATCGCTGAGGCCCAGAAGATGGGTGGGGTGTGTGCATTTATTGATGCCGAACATGCCTTCGACCCGATCTATGCCCAACGCTGTGGGGTGCAGATTAATGATCTCCTCGTCTCGCAACCCGACACCGGCGAGCAGGCATTGGAGATCTGTGAGACGCTGGTGCGCTCGAATGCAGTTGATGTGATCGTGATCGACTCGGTAGCCGCGCTGGTTCCGCGTGCTGAGATCGAGGGTGACATGGGCGACTCGCTGCCCGGTCTACAAGCGCGGCTGATGAGTCAGGCGCTACGCAAACTCTCCGGGGCCATCAACAAGAGCCGCACGGTGGTCATCTTCCTCAACCAGTTGCGCATGAAGATCGGAGTGATGTTCGGTTCACCCGAAACCACCACGGGTGGCCAAGCACTCAAGTTCTATGCCTCGGTACGCCTCGACATCCGCCGCATCGAGACGCTCAAGCAGGGGCAGGAGGCCATCGGTGCGCGCGCCCGCGTCAAGGTGATCAAGAACAAAGTAGCTCCGCCCTTCCGTCAGGCTGAGTTTGACATCCTCGCCAACGAGGGCATCTCGCGTGAGGGCAACATCATGGATATTGGTGTTGAGATGGGTATCATCCGCAAGAGCGGAGCCTGGTTCTACCTGGGCGAAGATCGCCTCGGCCAGGGGCGCGAGAATGTGCGCGAGTTCCTCAAGCAGAATAAGGCGCTCACCGATGAGATCGAGCGCCTCGTCAAGGCGCAGGCTCTGAGTAATGCCAGCGCGGTTACGGCTCCTATCGCTACTGATGGTGATGAGGATGTTGAGGATGAAGACGGGCTCTTTGAGGAGTAGCGTCTACACCCAAAGGAAGTACCGACTTCGCGCCGGTCGGTAGTGCATCGTGACTGGCTGGAAGCCGGTACTATCCTATGCAGGTGTAGGGGCACGTGGGGACGCCTGGGGCGCGTCGCGACGCGCCCCTACGCATGCCTGAAGAGCATCACGATGCACCACCGACCGGCTAGAAGCCGGTGCTACCTTCGAGCGGACGGATTGCCCTATGCCCACCGGAACGATTACGGCTCTGCGTGCCCAAGCCCACGATACCCAGCGAGTCAACCTCTTCATTGATGGTGAATTCGCCATCGGTATCAGCCTCAACACCCTAGCCCGCGAGGGTCTAGCGGTGGGGATGACGATTGATGCCGCCACTTGGGAGCGGCTGGAGGCAACCGAACAGGCCGACCGGGCGCTCCAGCGGGCGATGCGCCTCCTCGAACAACGCCCGCGTGCAGTGGCCGAACTGCGTCAGCGCCTCCAGCGCCACGCATTCCCCCCCCGCAGCGATCAATACCGCCCTCGACCGCCTGCGCGACCTGGATCTCCTCGATGATGCTGCCTTCAGCCGCTCGTGGATCGAAAACCGCCGCGCCTTCCGCCCGCGTGGCAGCCTCGCCCTGCGCGATGAACTGCGCCGCAAGGGGGTGGCCCGCGATCTGATAGATGCGGCGTTGGCCGAAGCTGATGGTGATGATCCCGATGCGGCCGCAGAAGAAGAGATGACCCGTGCCCTTGATCTAGCCCGCCGCGCACTGCCCCGCTATGCCAATGCCCCCGACCGCGCTACCTTCCAGCGCCGGATGGGTGGCTACCTCCAGCGTAAGGGTTTTAGCCTCGCAACCATCCGCCCCATCCTTCAAGAATTGTGGCAACCTACCCACGATGATGATGACCCCGATTCCGAACCAGTGCTATAATAGAGACTATATACTTCAAGGAGACTTGCGTGCCCGACGTGCAATATCTTGGCCACTCGTGCTTCCGCCTGCGTGGGCGTGATGGCATCGTCCTCTGCGATCCCTACAGCCGAGCCATCGGTATGGATCTTGGTCGCCCCTCTGCCCATATCGTCACTGTCAGCCATAACCACGCCGACCACAACTTTGTCGCCGGAGTCAAGCCGCTCCGCGAACGCCTCTTTGTGGTTGATGGCCCCGGTGAGTATGAGATCAATGGCGTGCTCATCACCGGTGTTCGTACAGCCCACGATACCCAAAAGGGAGCCGAACGCGGCTTCAATACCGTCTTTGTCATCCACCTCGATGATGTGGTCTTTTGCCATTTAGGCGATCTTGGCCACGAATTGACTCAAACCCAGCTTGAGGAGATCGGCGATGTGGACGTTCTCTTCGTGCCGGTAGGGGGAGGGGAGACGATTGGCCCGGTTGAGGCCAATAATGTCATCAGTCAGATCGATCCCAAGATCGTGATTCCGATGCACTATGCCGCTCCCCAACTCTCGTTCGAGTATCAACTAGCTCCCCTGGAGAAGTTCACCCACGAACGGGGCATCAAGGAGATTAGTCTTGAGGAGAAATTGTCGGTGACAACCGCGAACCTCCCAGCAGAGACCGAAGAGACCCGCGTGGTTATGCTTCGACCAAATAATGAATGATGACAACCATATAACAACCACTACGCTGCAGTAAAAGCCACGACGATGTGCGTTTGTATCTGTAACTACGTACCCATACAACGTCGCACAGGACTGTGTGATGCTACACACTACACAGATACACGAACCACACAACCGTCACGTTGGCTGATGTGGATCTAGTCATGATCCCATAGGGAACCATCGTGTGCTCAGGACGGACGTTTGTGTGGGTCGGTGCAACTCCTCGGTTGCCCGACCCATTTTTGATGTAGCACCACGCTGCCTAAAGGCATCTCAAGCCGTAGGAATCTTGCACAAGCAGGCAATAGATAACAATCCACACAAGGAGATTGGTGAGCATGGCAAAGTACATCTTTGTAACGGGGGGTGTGGTCTCCTCGGTCGGCAAGGGCATCAGTGTCGCCTCTATCGGGCGCTTGCTCAAGAGCCGTGGCCTGCGCGTCTCGATTCTGAAGCTCGATCCCTACCTGAACGTAGACCCCGGTACGATGTCGCCCTACCAGCATGGCGAGGTCTTTGTAACTGAGGACGGAGCCGAGACGGATCTGGATCTGGGTCACTATGAGCGGTTCATTGACGAGAATCTCTCGCGGCTGAGCAATGTCACTACTGGCCAGATCTATTCGGCGGTTATCCAGAAGGAGCGTCGGGGCGATTATCTGGGCGGGACGATCCAGGTCATCCCGCACATCACCGATGAGATCAAGGGGCGTATCGCGGCGGTGGGGTTGTCGAGTCACGCCGATGTGGTGATCGTGGAGATCGGCGGTACGGTGGGTGATATTGAGAGTCTGCCCTTCCTAGAGGCCATCCGCCAGATGCGTAAGGAGTATGGCCGCGATAACGTGCTCTACATTCATGTCACGCTGCTGCCCCACATTGGTTCAACAGAAGAACTGAAGACTAAGCCGACGCAGCATTCGGTGATGGCGCTGCGTGGGGTGGGTATCACCGCCGATGTGATCCTGTGCCGCGCCGATTTTGCCATCTCGGAGGAGATCCGCGATAAGGTGGCCTTCTTTGCCGATGTGGATACGCGCGCCGTCATCCCAGTCCAGACGGTCGACTCGATCTATGAGGTACCGCTGGTACTCGAAGAGGCGGGTTTGGGCGAGTATCTATGTGATCGCCTAGGTCTGGTACGCGATCAGCCCGATCTGACCCAGTGGCTTGAGTTGGTCAAGCTGATCAAGCAGCCCAAGCGGGTGGTGACGGTGGCGCTGGTCGGGAAGTATGTGGAACTGCGTGACGCCTACATGAGTGTGGTGGAATCGCTGCGCCACGCGGGTCTGCACCAGGAGTTGGATATTGATATTCGCTGGGTCGCAGCGGAGCAGATCGAGCGCGAGGGGCCGGATCGGCTGCTGGCGAACGTCTTTGGGATCGTAGTACCGGGCGGCTTTGGAGATCGCGGCATCGAGGGCAAGATCATGGCCGCCGACTATGCACGAGTCAACAACATCCCCTACCTAGGGCTGTGCTTGGGGATGCAGTGCGCCACGATTGCCTTTGCGCGCCATGTGTTGGGCACTAATGCAGTCAACAGTACCGAGTTTGATCCCCAGGTTGAGCACCCAGTCATTGACCTGATGCCCGATCAGCGCGATATTACCAACAAGGGCGGCACGATGCGCTTGGGGGTCTACCCATGTGTATTGGAGCCGGGGACACGCGCCGCAGAGGCGTATGGTGAAACCGAGGTGCAGGAGCGCCACCGCCACCGCTTCGAGTTCAACAACGAGTACCGCAACCAACTTGAAGCGGCGGGCTTGGTGATCAGTGGCCACTCGCCCGACAACCGGCTGGTGGAAATTATTGAGCTACGCGATCACCCCTGGTTCGTGGCGAGCCAGTTCCACCCCGAATTTCTCTCGCGGCCGAACAAGCCGCACCCACTCTTCCGCGAGTTTGTGGCCGCCGCTGCGCGCACGCTGCACGCCGGTGATGTGGAACAATTGCGCCTGAGTGAGCCGGATGAGAGCCATACGGTGCGGGCTTGGTTCGCAGTGGAGATGTAGCCCCGGTTTCTAGCCGCAGAGGAACGGAACGTCGGGGCGCATCGTGATGCGCCCCTGTGTTATGTAGCGGGTGAAGCCCGTATATCCCAAGGCTAAAGCTCTTGGGCTTTACGGGCTATTTCTGTAAAATCCACAAAGCGGTAGCCGACGCCGCGCTCGGTGAGGATGTACTTGGGATTAGCCGGGTCTTGTTCGATCTTCTGGCGCAGGTAGGTGATATAGAGGCGCAGGTAGTGGCTCTCTTCGCGGTACTCCGGCCCCCAAACCTTGGTGAGTAGCATCTCGTGGGTTTGCACGTAGCCTGCATTCTGGACGAGGTGGTAGAGCAGGCGGTACTCGGTGGGGCGTAGGTTGACTCGTTCGCCGGAGACGAGCACCTCACGGCGGGCGAAGTCAATACTGAGGCGCTCATCCACCTTCACCAGCGTTTGGGGTACGGGTGGGGCGGTATAGTGGCGACGCAGAACCGCACGAATGCGGCTGATCAGTTCGCGGTGGCTGAAGGGCTTGCCGATATAGTCATCGGCGCCTAGTTCGAGGCCGCGCACCCGATCCTCCTCTTCATCCTTGGCCGTGAGCATGAGGATCGGCACCTGCGAGAACTGGCGCAGGCGGCGCAGCGCCTCAAAGCCATCCATCACCGGCATCATCACATCGAGCAGGATGACATCGGGCATATCGTCACGGGCGCGATCTAGTGCCTCGCGCCCGTTCGCTGCGGTCGCCACGCGCATGCCCTCAAGCTCAAGGTTGAGCCGCATGAAGTTGATCATGCGCGGCTCGTCATCAACAACGAGGACGAGTTTATCTTTGAGTTCAGACATGGCATTCCACCTTTGCTCCTACAACACCCCAACGCTGCTATTATCACCCAGCATGAGGCGATAGGCTTTGGGTTTCAGTGGGCTACGTGCGACCTCCACATTACGCCCGATCAGGCTATCTTCAAGGCGATGGGGCAGGCCACGCACGGCGCTATGTTCGAGCATGATGCTATGTTCGATCTCGCTATCTTCAATCAGGCAGTTGTGGTAGATTGACGTGAAGGGGCCGACATAGGAATTGAGGATGCGCGTCTTTTCACCGATGATAGCGGGGCCGCGGATGGTGCTATTGATGATCTCGGCACCCGGCTCGATAATCACTTTCCCAATGATCTGCGAGTCACGATCCACATAGCCCTGCACCGCACCGCTCATCTCTTCGAGAATGAGACGGTTAGCTTCGAGCATATCATCCTTCTTCCCAGTGTCAATCCACCAGCCCTCGTGGATGTAGGGGTAGACCAGATAGCCATTGCTGACCAGCCACTGGATGGCGTCGGTGATCTCCAACTCGCCACGTGGCGAGGGCTGAATGGCGTGTACGGCATCCCAGATATGGTGGTCGAACATATAGATCCCGACCAGCGCCAGATCGCTGAGGGGTTCACGCGGCTTCTCGATGAGGCGGGTAATGCGACCATTATCATCAAGCTCGGCTACCCCAAAGGAGCGCGGATCGGAGACCTGCTTCAGCACGATCTGGGCATTAAAATCGCTCTGGCCGAACTGCTGAATGAGGGGGCTAATCCCGCCCTGGATGCAGTTATCGCCCAGGAACATGACAAAGCGATCATCACCGAGGAAGTCGCGGCTAATCTTGACCGCGTGAGCCAACCCGGCGGGGGTCTCCTGGGGAATATAGGTGATGCGTACCCCCCAGCGTTTACCAGTACCAACCGCCGAGCGGATCTCATCGCCGGTATCACCGATCACAATTCCAATATCATCAATACCGGCATCGCGGATGGCTTCAATCACGCGGAAGAGCACCGGCTTATTGGCCACCGGCACCAACTGTTTGGCGCTGGTATAGGTAATCGGACGCAGACGGGTACCTTTCCCGCCGCTGAGGACAAGACCTTTCATGGAGAGAGTCCTTCATGTATAGCCAATGAGGGGCAAGGTAGGATGATTCTACGAGGGATTGCGGGTTTCGGCAAATGGGGTAGGAGGGGCGGCTTCGCCGCATACGCACTCGGTTAAGCGCGAAGGTAGCACCGGCTTCCAGCCGGTCACGATGCGCCGCCGACCGGCTGGAAGCCGGTGCTACCCTTTTGCCGCCCCTGAAAATGGTATGGTGGTATTTGGTGGCAAAGCCGCCAAATACCACCATACCATTGGGGTTTGGGGCGTAGCCCCAATAGAGCCGTTCTTAACGATAGGGACGAATACCACCCACAAAGTGGTTCTGCCAGTAGCTACTCCAGATACCGGAGACCTGCACCCCGTAGCTTGGGGTCATCGCGTGCAGCATCTGGCCGCCACCGATATAGATAGCAACGTGGGAGATACCGCGCCGCCCGCCGGTACCCGCGAAGAACATCAAGTCGCCGGGGGCGAGGCTGCCCATACTGCCGATCATCGCGCCATAGCGAGTGCTGAACTGGGCTGCGGCGCTGTGGGGCAAACCGACGCCGAATTGGCGATAAACGTAGCTTGTCAGGCCACTGCAATCGAAGCCACGCGGGCTGCTGCCACCCCAGACATAGCGCGAGCCGATGAACTGCACGGCATAGCTGGCCACATCGCCACTGGCGGCGACATTAACGGGGCCACCACCACCGGTACTACGGGTAACGGTACTGCGGGTTGGCAATGCTGGGAAGTTGGTAGTGACGGGCACACGGCGGGAAGCCATGGGCGAAATCTTCATCAAGTCAGAGAAGATCCACGCCTTGGTGCCATCGCTCAGTTGCACCTTGAACCAATCCTTATACTTCCCAATCAATGCTACCTGATCACCGGCATCAACCGAACCCACGCGATCATAGGCAGAGCCGGGGCCTTTGCGCATATTGACCGAGTTCTCCAACACTGTCCCGACCAGGGGCGGGTTGGGATCGGGGATAGTCTGGGCGACGGGAACACGCTCGACGACACCATCC
>RRYU01020919.1_pt1 | contig 13609 bp, 19 predicted proteins | sample 2162651 | NCBI WGS metagenome assembly RRYU01 (sample SAMN10267283, study PRJNA491782) | microbial mat metagenome | isolation source: biomat in the production well | place: Japan: Minami-Kanto gas field, natural gas well KTG3 | collected 2017-06 | reverse complement strand
TTTCCTGTTTTCTCATCCTTTTTTCGGCTGATTCGGGTGGGCTTGCCACTACCATCAACCAGCTTAAGGTTTGAGACATGAATTGGTGCTTCTTTCTTGATGATCCCACCCTTGGGGTTATCAGTGTTGGGTTTGGTGTGTTTGGAAACAAGGTTCACATTTTCGACAATGGCTCTTTGCTTCTCAGTATCAACCATCATTACCTTTCCTTTTTCACCCTTGTGGTCGCCGGAGATCACCACTACATTATCACCTTTTTTTATATTCAACTTTGACATTGTTTCAATCTTTTTGCAATTTGTTAAAGTACTTCAGGCGCAAGTGAAACGATTTTCATAAATTGTTTCTCCCTGAGTTCGCGTGCGACGGGTCCAAAAATACGTGTTCCGATCATTTCGCCGGCATTGTTAAGCAACACAACGGCATTATCCTCAAAACGTATATAAGAACCATCATTACGACGGGTCTCTTTTTTTGTACGTACAACCACAGCCCGAGCGACAGTACCTTTCTTAATATTGCCACTGGGTAAAGCGTGCTTTACGGTTACTACGATCTGGTCTCCTATACGGGCATAGCGTCTACCTGTACCACCGAGTACCCTGATGCAAAGCACTTCCTTTGCACCACTATTGTCAGCTACTGCTAATCTTGATTCCTGCTGTATCATATTACTTAGCTCTTTCGATTATTTCAGTCAATCTCCAACACTTATTTTTACTCAGCGGTCTTGTTTCGCTGATGCGTACCTTATCTCCGATGTTGCAGTCATTCTTCTCATCGTGCGCCATGAACCGGCTTGTTTTCTTCACAAACTTTCCGTACATGGGATGCTTTACGCGGCGTTGTATTTCAACTGTTATGGATTTATCCATTTTGTTGCTCACAACAACACCGATTCTTTCTTTTCTGATGTTTCTTGTTTCCATAGTACTTCTAGTTGTTATGCTTTACTTTCTCCTGCTAACTCTCTTTTTCTCAGTTCGGTTTTCAACCTGGCAATCGTTTTACGATATGCTTTGATCTTATTTGGGTTTTCAAGTGGTGAAACCGCATGGTTAAGTTTCAGACGCACAAGCTGCTTGCTCTCCTCTTCGAGTCTTTCAACCAAATCAGCCGTACTTAACTCCTTGATTACTTCTTGTTTCATTGCTTATTAATTTTCTTCTACGTAATCTCTTCTTACGACAAATTTTGTGGTAATAGGTAACTTTTGGGCAGCTAACCTTAAAGCTTCCTTTGCAATAGCCAATGGTACGCCTTCGGCCTCAAAAATGATTCTGCCAGGAGTTACTGGTGCAACAAAATATTCAGGAGCACCTTTACCTTTACCCATACGCACCTCAGCGGGTTTCTTAGTGATTGGTTTGTCGGGGAAAACCCGGATCCATATCTGCCCTTCACGTTTCATATAACGTGTAACGGCCTGACGTGCGGCTTCAATTTGACGTCCGGTGAGCCAGGCATTTTCAAGAGCTTTGATGCCAAATGACCCAAATGCCAGCTGGTTTCCCCGCTGCGACAAGCCCTTCATGCGGCCCTTTTGGTGTCTTCTGAACTTAGTCTTTTTTGGCTGTAACATTGTTACTGTATATTAATTATTGATATTATATTACTTGCGTCTTCCCCTCTGACGTGGAGCTCCCCCGCCTTTGGGCGCAACTGCTTTTTTGCCTGCACCGCCCACGGTGGTTGGAACCAACTCGGGTTTTCCATATATTTCACCTTTACAAATCCACACTTTTATACCAATCCTTCCATAGGTGGTGTGTGCTTCGACCAAGGCATAATCAATGTCGGCTCGAAGTGTATGCAGTGGGATGCGTCCTTCTTTGTAAGTTTCGCAGCGAGCCATTTCAGCACCACCAACACGTCCGGAAATCATCACCTTGATACCTTCTGCTCCGATACGCATACTGGAAGTAATGGCCGTTTTGATCGCCCTGCGGAATGATATCCTGCCTTCAATCTGTTTTGCGATAGTGGTAGCCACAATATGAGCATCCAGTTCGGGTCGTTTTATTTCACTGATATTAATCTGAACTTCTTTACCTGTGAGCTTTTTAAGTTCTTCTTTGAGCTTATCCACTTCCTGTCCGCCTTTACCAATGATCATACCAGGCCTGGCGGTTGAGATGGTAACAGTTACCAGCTTCAGTGAGCGCTCAATGAGTATTTTGGATACTCCGGCTTTGCCCAGTCGGGCATTGAGGTATTTCCTTATCTGTTCATCCTCGACGAGCTTGCCGGAAAAATCTTTGCCGCCGTACCAGTTGGAATCCCAACCTTTGATGATTCCTAATCTAAGACCTATCGGATTCGTTTTTTGTCCCATTCAATTAAATACTTAACAGATTATTCAGTTTTATTTTCTACTTCCTTATGTCGGCTATCGATAACCAGTGTAACATGATTAGAACGTTTACGAATACGATGTGCACGACCTTGGGGAGCCGGCTGGATTCGTTTAAGCATTCGTCCTGAATCAACAAATATTTCCTTTACATAAAGGTCGCTCTCTTCAATGCGGGCACCTTCATTTTTGGCTTCCCAGTTTGCAATTGCTGAACGTAGAAGTTTATATACTCTTCCGGATGCTTCCTTTGGTGAATATTGAAGCACATGCAAAGCCATTTCAACATTCATGCCTCTGATCATATCTGTTACCAGACGCATTTTTCTAGGGGAAGTGGGCACATTGCGTAAGGACGCCATATATTGGCTTTTCCTTGCTTCCCTGAGCGCTTCGGCTCTATTGTGTTTTCTAGCTCCCATTTTTGTACTGTTCTTTATTTTTTACCTTTATCCTTTTTTCCTGCATGCCCCCTGAAAATTCGGGTTGGAGCAAATTCACCCAGTTTATGGCCTACCATATTTTCGGTAATATAAACCGGTATGAATTTATTTCCATTATGTACTGCTATGGTCTGGCCAACGAATTCGGGTGCAATCATAGAGGCTCTCGACCAGGTTTTGATAACAGTTTTCTTTCCTGATTCAATGTTATCCAGTACTCTTTTTTCGAGTTTGTAATGGATGTACGGTCCTTTTTTAAGTGAACGACTCATTGTTTATAATTTAATTATCCCTGGTTTTACCTATTTCTTTCTCCGTTCAACAATATACATACTGCTGATCTTTTTCTTATTGCGTGTTTTATACCCCTTGGCAGGAATTCCTTTCCTGGAGCGCGGATGACCACCGGAAGCCCTACCTTCGCCACCACCCATCGGATGATCAACAGGATTCATAACAACACCACGAACACGTGGACGACGTCCCAACCAACGGCTTCGACCGGCTTTACCGGATTTTTCAAGGCTATGGTCGATATTGGAGGTCATCCCAACAGTGGCACGGCAAGTTTGCAGTATCATACGAGTTTCACCTGATGGCAATTTCAAAATTGCATACTTTCCATCACGCGACATCAATTGCGCATAGGAACCGGCACTGCGGGCCATTTTTGCTCCCTGACCTGGACGAAGTTCAATATTATGAATGATGGTTCCAAAAGGCACTTCACTAAGGAAGAGGGTATTGCCAATATTTGGCGCAACACCTTTTCCAGAAATGATCTCTTGACCAACCTTAAGCCCATTAGGTGCAATGATGTAGCGTTTTTCACCATCAACATAGTTTACCAATGCTATACGGGCAGTACGGTTCGGATCATATTCGATGGTTTTTACCGTGCCTGGTATGCCGTCCTTATCTCGTTTGAAATCGATAATCCTGTATTTCTGCTTATGACCACCGCCAATGTTGCGCACGGTCATTTTACCACTGCGATTTCTACCACCGGATTTTTTACCTGGTGCCAAAAGGGACTTCTCAGGCTTGTCCGTTGTAATCTCGTCAAAAGCGCTGATTATCTTAAAGCGCTGACCTGGGGTCGTTGGTTTGTATTTCTTTAAAGCCATTTATCTAAATGTTGCTGAAAAAATCAATCGTTTCACCTTCGGCTAATGTCACAATAGCTTTCTTAAAAGCCTTTGTTTTTCCGGAAATAATACCGGTTTTTGAGTACCTTGATTTAAGCTTACCAGCATAGTTCATGGTATTGACTGCCGCCACTTCAACACCGTAAAGGTCTTCTACGGCATTTTTAATCTGAAGCTTATTGGCTCTCTTCTCAACCACAAAGCCATAACGGTTAAGCTTCTCGCCCATGGCTGTCATTTTCTCCGTAATTAGCGGTTTTACTATGATATTCATCGTTTCGAGCGATTTAATTGTTTCTTGTTTATGAAAGCAGTTCCTCGATCGTAGGGAGTGAGCTTTCCAATATGAATAAAGTCCTGGCGTGCAGAATATCATAGGTATTCAGGCTATTGGCCGTAGTTACCTTTGTTTGCTGCAGATTGCGTGATGATAGTACAATATTCTTATCCACACCCGGAGTGACAAACAGATTCCTGGTATCGTTCACCTCAAACTTGCTTAATATCTCAACAAATTGCTTTGTTTTAGGTGCTTCAAACGAAAAGTCTTCAAGTACAATGATCTTTTCTTCTTTAGCTTTATAAGCAAGTGCAGACTTTCGTGCCAGTAGTTTTACTTTTTTGTTGACCTTAAATCCATAGTCACGAGGCTCGGGGCCAAAAATTCTACCTCCACCTTTAAACATTGGGTTTTTGATGTCTCCAGCACGTGCTGTCCCCGTTCCTTTTTGTCGTTTAATCTTCCGTGTACTGCCGGTAACCTCTCCCCTGGTTTTTGTCTTGTGGGTACCTTGCCGTTGATTTGCAAGATACTGTTTTGTATCCAGGTAGATGGCGTGATCATTTGGTTCAAGACCAAAAATACTATCACTTAGCTGAACTTTCCGTTCAGTTTTCTCTCCATTGATGTTATGAACTACTAATTCCATCTTTCAATTTTTAAATATCCATTATTTGGGCCTGGAACTGCACCCTTAACCAAAATAAGGTTTTTCTCAGGGATTATTTTCATGATTTGAAGGTTGATCAGTTTGACGCGTTTACGACCTGTTTGCCCGGCCATACGCATGCCCTTGAATACCCTTGATGGGTATGAAGAAGCACCTATTGAGCCGGGGGCACGCATTCTGTTGTGCTGACCATGTGTGGCATCGCCGACGCCGGCAAAGCCATGACGCTTTACAACACCCTGAAAACCTTTTCCTTTAGTTATTCCCACGATATCAACATATTCACCTTCCATAAATACATCAACGGTGATCATTTCACCAAACTTTTTTTGTTTTTCAAAACGGCTAAACTCACTCAGATATCTTTTTGGGCTCGTACCGGCTTTGGCAAAATGACCTTTCATGGCTGAAGGGGTCTGCTTTTCCTTTTTATCGTCGTACGCAAGCTGTATGGCATCATAACCATCTTTTTCCTTTGTGCGTACTTGCGTTACAACACAAGGACCAGCTTCAATAACCGTAACCGGAATATTCTTCCCGTTGGCATCAAAAATACTGGTCATACCTATTTTCTTTCCTAATAATCCTGACATGGTACTATACTGTTAAATGTCATTTACAATCCCTCTGGAGGAATTATACCTTAATTTCTACTTCTACGCCACTGGGCAACTCCAGTTTCATAAGTGCATCTATAGTCTGGGAGGTAGAGCTATATATATCAAGCAAGCGCTTGTATGATGATAGCTCGAACTGCTCCCTTGATTTCTTATGCACGAAAGTGGAACGCAACACAGTGTAAATCTTTTTGTCTGTAGGCAATGGTATTGGGCCACTAACTACAGCACCGGTTGTTTTAATGGTTTTAACGATCTTCTCAGCTGATTTATCAACCAAATTATGATCGTATGACTTTAATTTTATTCTAATCCTTTGGCTCACGTTGAAGAATTATTATTGTTTATATTATTTTACAATTCCTTTTGCTTTATTGACAACCGCTTCTGCAATATTTTCAGGTGCTTGTTGATAATGGCTGAACTCCATACTAGAGGTGGCTCTTCCTGAAGATAATGTACGCAGTGTGGTTACATATCCGAACATTTCCGAAAGGGGAACATCAGCTTTAACAGCCTGTGATCCCACCTTGGCAGTAACCTCCTTCAATACAGCGCGTCGTTTGTTAAGGTCACCTGTAATCTCTCCGAGATATTCATCAGGTGTACTAACCTCAACTTTCATGATGGGCTCAAGAAGCACAGCCTTAGTTTTGCGGCAAGCATTTTTAAACCCGATCCGGGCAGCCAACTCAAATGAGAGTGAATCTGAGTCAACCGGGTGATAGGATCCATCAAAAACACGCACTTTAAGGCTATCGACAGTAAAACCTGCCAATACACCGTTTGACATAGCTTCCCTGAATCCTTTCTGTAATGCTGGCATATATTCACGTGGTATATTGCCACCTTTTACTTCATCAATAAACTGCAATCCGATGAAACCATCCTCTGCCGGTCCAATCTCGAACTGAATATCAGCAAATTTACCTCTGCCCCCTGTTTGTTTCTTATACACTTCCCGGTGGGTAGCACTGGTTGTGATGGCCTCTTTATAGGCAACCTGGGGACGACCCTGATTACATTCAACCTTGAACTCGCGTTTTAACCTGTCAACCAAGATCTCCAGGTGAAGTTCTCCCATTCCCGAAATCACAGTCTGCCCAGAATCTTCGTCTGTACGGACCTTGAAAGTAGGATCCTCTTCAGCTAATTTGGCCAGTGCCACCGACATTTTATCCATATCGGCTTGTGTTTTAGGTTCTATGGCTATACTGATCACCGGCTCAGGGAATGACATAGACTCAAGCAGTATGGGATGTTTTTCATTACATAATGAGTCACCAGTACGAATGAGCTTAAATCCAACGGCAGCACCAATGTCACCAGCTTCTATTCTGTCAAGTGGGTTTTGCTTATTGGCATGCATCTGAAGAATTCGTGAAATACGTTCCTTCTTGCCTGTGGAGGCATTATATATATAGGAGCCCGATTCAAGCGTACCTGAATAGACTCTAAAAAAGGCAATGCGTCCTACAAAAGGATCAGTTGCAATTTTAAATGCCAGTGCCGCAAATGGCTCATTTGGATCCACCTTGCGTATTTCAGTCTTATCGTTGTTTGGGTTGATACCATTAACTGCATCCACATCCAGTGGGCTGGGTAAAAACTGAACGATACCATTCAGTAACATCTGAACGCCCTTGTTCTTGAATGAGGCCCCACACATTACAGGTGAAATACGCATTTCCACTGTAGCTTTACGAATATGGTGAACAACTTCATCAGGGGTGATCGAGTTAGGGTCATCGATGAACTTTTCGAGCAACTCATCACTCTCCTCCGCAACACCTTCGATTAATTTTTGCCTATATTCTTCTACGGTGTTTTCCAGGTCAGCGGGGATTGGGATCTCTGTCATCACACTGCCTTTGGTGCTTTCATCCCACACATAGGCTTTATTGGAAATAAGGTCAACAATACCTTCAAACTTATCCTCTTCGCCAATAGGTATCTGAAGCGGAATAGGATTGGCACCCAACCTTTGCTTGATTTGGGTGAGTACTCCAAAAAAATCAGCACCCGAACGGTCCATCTTATTTATAAAACACAATCGGGGCACTTTATATTTATCAGCTTGTCGCCAAACAGTTTCTGATTGGGGTTCAACACCACCGACAGCACAGAAAAGTGCAACAGCGCCATCGAGGACTCTAAGCGAGCGCTCAACCTCAACTGTAAAGTCGACATGGCCGGGGGTGTCGATAATATTGATCTTATATTTTTGGTTTTTAAAGTCCCAGAATACGGTTGTAGCTGCAGAAGTAATGGTAATGCCTCGTTCTTGTTCCTGCACCATCCAGTCCATGGTTGCTGACCCTTCATGCACCTCACCCAGTTTATGGCTACGTCCGGTATAATACAGGATACGCTCCGTGGTGGTGGTTTTGCCTGCATCAATATGTGCCATAATACCGATATTGCGGGTCAAAAGCAGTTTGTTTGATATGTTGAGGTCAGTTGCCATTATACTTATAAAACTACACTATTAGAATCTGAAATGAGAGAATGCCTTGTTGGCTTCTGCCATACGGTGTGTATCTTCCTTCCTTTTGAAAGCAGCGCCTTCTTCTTTGTATGCTGCCAATATTTCACCGGCAAGTTTTTGTCCCATGGTTTTCTCGTGACGCTTGCGGGCAAAGGTGATCATGTTCTTCATGCCGATTGACATTTTTCGGCCCGGACGTATTTCAGATGGGATCTGAAAAGTAGCACCACCGATTCGGCGGCTGCGCACCTCTACTGCAGGTGTAACATTGGCCAAGGCTTTCTTCCAAACCTCCACACTGTCCTCACCAGTTTTTTCACTAACTATTTCCATAGCTTCGTAAAAAATGTCGTAGGCTACGTTTTTCTTCCCTTCCAGCATGATGTTGTTTACGAATTTGGTTACCAAAACATCATTGAATTTGGGATCAGGGAGAATGATTCTTTTCTTTGGTTTAGCTTTTCTCATTGCTGACTATGCTAGGTCCTTAATTATTAACTTTTTTTCTTGGGACGTTTGGTTCCATATTTTGAGCGGCGCTGTGAACGTCCTTCCACACCGGAAGTATCCAATGCTCCGCGTATGATATGATACCTTACACCAGGCAGGTCTTTAACACGACCACCCCTGATCATTACGATGGAGTGTTCCTGCAGGTTGTGACCTTCACCCGGAATATAGGCGTTCACCTCTTTACCGTTGGTGAGCCTTACCCTGGCAACTTTTCTCATGGCAGAGTTAGGCTTCTTTGGGGTTGTTGTATAAACCCTTACGCAAACACCACGACGTTGCGGACATGAATCCAACGCAGGCGACTTGCTTTTGTCGACCAGTTTTTGGCGTCCTTTGCGCACTAATTGTTGAATAGTAGGCATTCTATACGGTTTAGTTATTGTTTTACGACCCTTTCTTAAAAAGGAGCGCAAAATTATTTATTTTTTCAACACAAACAATCCCATTAATGGAAATTGTCAGTTTTTTTTATTCGGGGAAATAGTAAAAGGAGGGTGATAACCTTTGTGAAGGTTTTAACCACGCCCGGCCTGTTCGAGAACGAATGTGTTGGCCTTGCGTCAGAAACCTATACCGGTTAAGCTTATCAGGTTCCTTTAACTATAACGTTTCCAGTAATTTTCTAAAAACCCAAGCGTTTTGGGGCTGCAAAGGTAAAAACATTTTTTTGACTGACAAATTTTGGTAATAATTTTTTACAAAAAATCTACCTAATATAATTAGTACTCAACCCAAGCTGAAGAACGACAATGTTGTTTCATATAAGATGTATACTGGCTGTAGCACCTCCTAAATTTAAATAATCCTAATTATACCTTATGTCTTATAAATACAAAATGCAATTCAGTTGTCTGCAACAAAAAACCTAATTTTGCCTGTCAAACTTCTACTGGTGAATAAACTGCTAATTGAATTAAACGAAGCACAGCGCCAAGCTGTTATGCATACCAATGGACCGGTAATGATCATTGCCGGAGCCGGGGCGGGCAAAACACGTGCCCTCACCTATCGTGTGGCATATCTGATTGAACAAGGGGTGGATCCCTTTAATATTCTAGCACTTACTTTTACCAACAAAGCAGCCCGTGAGATGAAAGAAAGGGTGATGAATCTTGTTGGGAGCGAAAACGGGCGCAATGTTTGGATGGGTACCTTTCACTCAATCTTTGCAAGAATCCTACGTATCGAAGGACACCTGCTCGGTTATCCTTCCAATTTTACGATTTATGATACGGATGATAGTAAAAGACTATTAAATCAATCCTCAAAGAGCAGGACCTTGATCCCAAGGTTTATCAACCCTCTTTTGTTCTTTATCGGATTTCAGGTGCCAAGTCAAACCTATTCTCTGTAGAAGATTACTTGAATAATCCCGATATCAGAACTGCAGATGCTGCTGCCGGAAAGCCACTTATTGGAGAGCTTTTTCAAATCTATAATGCAAGACTGAAAAGGGCAAGTGCAATGGATTTTGATGATCTGCTTTTCAACACAAACTTACTTTTCAGGGACTTTCCAGAAGTGCTGTATAAATATCAGCATAAATTTAAGTATGTGCTTGTTGATGAATACCAGGATACCAATCATGCCCAATACCTGATTGTAAAAAGACTGGTGGCACTCGAAGAAAACCTTTGTGTGGTAGGCGATGATGCACAAAGTATTTATGGGTTTAGAGGTGCCAATATTCAAAACATCCTGAATTTTAAGAAGGATTACCCTGATCATAAACTTTTCAGGCTGGAACAGAATTACCGCTCTACACAAAACATTGTCAATGCGGCCAATGAAGTGATCGCCTGTAATAAAGAGCAAATTAAGAAAACCGTTTGGACCAATAAGGAACAAGGTGAGCTTATCAGTTTGCTTCGGGCCAATTCCGATGGTGAAGAAGGTACCCTGGTTGCCAACTCCATATTTGGTTATAAAATGTCCAAGCAACTTCCGAACAGCAGTTTTGCAATCCTATACCGCACCAACGCTCAATCGCGCACAATGGAGGAAGCCTTGCGCAAACAGGGCATACCTTATCGCATTTATGGCGGGCTGTCATTCTACAGTCGGAAGGAAGTGAAGGACTTGCTTGCGTATTTCAGGCTCGTGATCAACCATAAAGACGAAGAAGCATTTCAGCGAATAGTCAACCTCCCTGCCAGGGGCATAGGTAAAACCAGTATTGAAAAAATGATCGTATTGGCTAATGAGCATCAGCATAATCTATGGGATATCGCATGCAATGCCAAAACATTCCACACTGACCTGAATCGTGGAATCATTTCAAGGCTTGAAGAGTTTACCACAATGATTAAAAGTTTCAGTGCTCAACTGGCTACCAAAAATGCCTATGAGCTGGCAAAGCACATCACCTTTTCAACCGGATTAATTAAAATCCTAAAGGAAGATGATAGCCCCGAAGGGGTCAGCAGGATGGAGAACATTGAAGAATTGCTGAATGCTATCAGGGAGTTTTCAGAGGCTGAGGCCGATGTGCCCATGGAGGGTGAAGATGAAACAAAAATTAATTCACTCGAATCCTTTATGAAGGATGTGGCCCTGTTAACTGATGCCGACACCAAAGACCCTGATAATAAGGATTATGTGACATTAATGACCATACACGCCTCTAAAGGCCTGGAGTTCCCCTATGTGTATATTGTCGGCCTGGAAGAAAACCTTTTTCCTTCAATACAATCATTGGGCACAAGAGCTGATCTGGAGGAAGAGCGCAGGTTGTTCTATGTGGCCCTCACCCGTGCCGAAGAAAAGATAACCCTCAGTTTTGCTGAAAGTCGCTATCGCTGGGGAAACCTGACTATTTGCGAACCAAGTAGGTTCATTGAAGAAATCAAACCCGAACTGATCGAACAACCAAAAAGGGCACAACACAAGAACTTCAAACCTTTTAACAGTACATCAACTAAACCCTTATCGAAATTAAGTAGTATGCGTGAAGCTGTCAATAAGGCCACTCCGCCACAAGAACCATTCAATGCATCAGACACTGAAACTCTGGTTAACGGCATGCAAGTACTGCATCAAAAATTTGGCCGTGGCAAGGTGATGGCCATCGAAGGGGAAGGCGCAAATAAAAAGGCTACGGTATACTTTAATGGTGTTGGTAACAAACAACTGCTGTTGAGGTTCGCGAAACTCAAAATTCTTGATGACTAATAAATTTTTGTATTTTTGCGGCAAACTGCACGATAAAATAGCCGGTATGCATTTATGTCACAATTTCTAAATCTCTAACCTTACCGCTTCCAAATAGTATCTGAATAAGATATTTTTCAAAAAAGGACCAAACACTTACAATAGTATAATGAAGTAGCCGTTTAGCATCAGGTTAAATCACATCGCTCCGGCACATTACGAAACGAATTAAACTAAATCCCATGGAATACAACACTTCGCGCAATAAACTGGTTATACCGGAATACGGCCGAAACATCCAATCGATGATTGAGCATTTGAGTGAAATCGAAGACCGTGACACCAGGACAAAAGCCGCCCATTTTATCGTGAGCGTGATGGCGCAAATGAATCCGCAAGTCAAAGAGGCATCCGACTACAAACACAAACTTTGGGATCATCTCCACCTGATATCCGGATTCAAGCTTGATATAGAATCACCTTTCCCCAAACCTTCACCGGAAGTTTTACAAAGAAAACCAAAACATGTTGATTACAGCACGGCCAAGATCAAATACGGACATTATGGCAAGTACATCATTGAAATCATAAAAAAAGTTGCTGAAGAATATGAAGATGGGCCGGAAAAAACTGAATTGGTAAACATCATCGCAAATCATATGAAAAAATCATACCTGAACTGGAATCGTGATTCGGTAAATGATGCCACTATAGCCGAAAACCTGGCAGAGCTTTCCAAAGGCCAACTAATTATGCACGAAGAAGCCAAATTGATACCTACCTCCGACATTCTTCAGCGTAACACCCAATCCAAAAAGAAAAAGTTCAGCCAACGCAAAGATCAACGCAGAAACAACCGTCACCGCTAGCCTGAATCTGGTGTAGCCGTCTATATTGGACAACCCTACTTTTTATACATTTAACTTAAAGTGCAGCATCCGGACATCATTTTAGCTTGGTGTATAATGATCTTGGTCAAACTTAATTTTTAAGATACAAGCTATAACTAGGACCATTTTGAAAACAGAATAGGCTTTTGTTGCACAAACATGAATTGTTACCGGCCAATCAAGATAAAAAGCCTACTTTTGATCTTCATAAAACTACACATTTACTAACCCTGGAAAATAGAACCGTCATGGCCTCATTCAAGATCGAAGGTGGTAAAAATCTGAGCGGGGAGATTGTTCCGCAAGGAGCAAAAAACGAAGCCTTGCAGATAATTTGTGCCTGTTTACTAACACCAGAGGAAGTCACCATACACAACCTGCCCGACATCATTGATGTTAACAAACTGATAGACTTATTGGCAGGTTTAGGCGTCAAAAGCAACAGGATATCTCAAGACACGGTTAAACTAAAGGCTGATGACATTGACCTTGATCATCTGAAATCGGATCAATTCAAACAACAAGCGGCCAGCCTTCGTGGAAGCATCATGATCATTGGACCATTGATTGCCCGGTTTGGTAAAGCATTTATTCCTCACCCGGGAGGTGATAAAATAGGCAGGCGCAGACTTGATACTCATTTTGTCGGCCTGAAAAAACTGGGGGCCTCTTTTACAGCCGATCCTGATAAGCTTATTTATAATATCACTTCTCAAGGCAAGCTCAAGGGCACCTATATGCTTTTGGATGAAGCTTCGGTGACCGGAACTGCCAATATTGTGATGGCAGCAGCTTTGGCAGAAGGCACCACAACAATATTTAATGCCGCTTGCGAACCTTACCTGGTGCAATTATGTAAAATGCTTGTATCGATGGGTGCTAAAATTGAAGGAATTGGATCAAACCTCTTGCATATTTCAGGCGTGAATAAACTTGGTGGCACCACTCACACCTTACTTTCAGATATGATCGAAGTCGGAAGCTTTATCGGTTTGGCAGCAATGACGGCATCAGAAATTATCATTAAGAATGCAGGTATTGAACAGTTGGGACTAAT
>RRYU01002777.1_pt1 | contig 13613 bp, 12 predicted proteins | sample 2162651 | NCBI WGS metagenome assembly RRYU01 (sample SAMN10267283, study PRJNA491782) | microbial mat metagenome | isolation source: biomat in the production well | place: Japan: Minami-Kanto gas field, natural gas well KTG3 | collected 2017-06 | reverse complement strand
GTTTGTCCGCTTAGGATGAAATAGTCTACAAGCCTGAATTCAGTTCTTATCTGCTGGGAAGACCTTTCCCGGGTTGAGTATCCCTGCCGGGTCGAATTGTCGCTTTATATCTGTCATCAGACGCAGAGCGACCGGGTCGATCTCGCGATCTATAAAGTCACGTTTCTCCAGTCCGATGCCATGCTCACCCGAGAGGGTTCCGCCCAAGCCAAGTACCAGATCAAAGGTGGCATCCAGGCATTGGTGTGCCTTACGCATTTTCTCCGGATCATCAGGGTCGGTGAGAAGATTGACATGGATATTGCCATTGCCGGCGTGGCCAAAGTTTACAATCTTTACCCCACTGTTTTCAGATAGCTGCTCTAACCCCTCTATCAGTTGAGGTATTTTGGATACGGGCACCACCACATCTTCGTTGATCTTTTTTGGGGCGACCTTGCGTAGTGCCGGGGAGAGGGATTGGCGGGCCAGCCAGAGCTGTGAGATCTCCTCCTGATTTTTGGCGATATGTAGATCGATCAGGCCTTCGTTGTTGGCGGCAGCGGCGACTGTAGCGACCGACTCGTCGAGGCAATATTTCGGGCCATCCACTTCAATCATAAGTAGCGCGCCAACCTCTGGGCCTATCTCTAACTGTGAGAAGTCCCGTACCATTTTGATGGCAGATCCATCCATAAACTCCAGGGCGCAAGGGGTGACCGGCTGAGCCATTATTGCAGAGACCGCCCGGGCTGCTGCGTGCATATCTATGTAGGTTGCTCGCAGGGTCTGTTTGGCCTCAGGCAAAGGTGTGAGCTTGAGGATAGCCTCGGTGATTATCGCCAGGGTACCTTCAGAGCCTATCAGTAATCTGGTCAGGTCGTAACCGACAACGCCCTTGCTGGTTTTTACGCCAGTTCGAATCTCTTCGCCACTACCAGTTATAGCGCGCAGGCCCAGGGTGTTTTCTCTGGGAGTGCCGTATTTAACCGCACGTGGCCCGGCAGAGTTGTAGGCTAGATTGCCGCCTATGGTACAGATGGCGGAACTGGTTGGGTCTGGAGGCCAGAAGAAGCCGTGTTCCGACACTGCCTGTTGCAGTGCCTGGTTGGTTACTCCCGGTTCAACCCGGGCGATACGATTGTCGTGATCAATTTCGAGTATCCGGTTCATGCGTTCCAGAGAGAGTACAATACCGCCCCGGTCAGGGACTGTGGCACCGGTGGTGCCGGTGCCACGTCCACGGGCTATCAGATTTATCCCTTCTGCATAACACAGCTGGACCAGAGATTGGATCTGCGCATGTTCGGTGGCGAATACTACCGCCTGGGGCATGGCCTGGCGGCGGCTGTTATCGTAGCCATATGGCAGGCAATCTCCAGGATCAGTCAGAATAGACGGCTGGCCGAAGATTTTGGTCAGTTCTGAGATGACCCTGGAGGGGATGTCCAGCATCGGCCTGTTACCGGTATTCGAAGATCTTGACTACCCGTTTTACCCCGGAAACATAGCGCACTTTTTGTACAACTTCTCCTGCTTCCTGTTCCGAAACTATACCCATCATATAGACGTTGCCCTGGTCGGTGACAACCTTGACTCTGGTCGGGTCGAAGTCAGGTAACTTTATGTCAAATAGCTTAATTTTGACCTTGGATGTGATGTAGGCGTCGTTGCCTTGCTGAGCAAGGGATGCCGAGGGGCCTATCTGGATTTCGTCCACAACCCTTGCTACCTGGGGTATTCTGCGGATCATACCAACATAACGTTGACGTAGCTGCTCTGTTTCGGCTTGTCCGGTGAGAAGAACAACCTTGTTATAGCTGGTAGCGCTGAGATTCGCTTGTTTCACCAATGACGAATCTTTAGCCTTTAGGTGCAGGGCTTTAAGCTCAATGTTCTGGTCTTCCAGAGCGGTACCGGCCGAGCGGCGGTCATGGATTACAGACACACCTGTCGCGGCACCACCTACCACTACTGGGGCGCATCCGTAGAGTAGATTTATTCCAAGTAATATAGTGATAATGCTTAGAGGTGTGGCCAGTCTCATAGTTTTCTCCGTCTTTATGGATTGAGTTGTTTAGTTGGTTTCAGCCTGAAATGCATCTTTAATCCAGTCGATCTGTGGATTCTTCTCCCCCGATAGAGTAATTACATCAAATCTGCATGCGGTGTCTGCGCCGCAATTCTCATTCTGTAAATAATAATTCGCTGTGGTTAGTAAGCGGTGCTGTTTTTTCCCGGTTACGCTTTCAGCGGCAGATCCGTAAAGATTATTCTTGCGGTAACGGACCTCAATGAACGCCAGGAAGTTTCCATCGTGCATGATTAAATCAATCTCGCCTCGGCGGCAGTGATAGTTGCGTCTCAGCAGGGTTAGGCCTCTGTTTTTCAGGTATTCTACTGCCAGATCCTCCGCCTCTGTACCGATCTTTCTGGCTGTCTTTTTCATACTCTGGTTTTGTTTGGACCATCCTGGCATAAGAGTCTGCTACCAGGAGAAAAAATCGGAGGATTGGCTGGGTCTGGATCTGGAAGAGGGTTCTGCAAATGATTTTTTCTCCTCAAGCCGTGGCGCATAACCGATTATCTCTGGGTTGCCCTTCTTCATTCTGGCCCATACTAGCTGTCTGTGGATATGGTTATCCTGTCCCACATAGAGTATGCCTGTCTTGCCATCCAGGGTTTCTCGCGTTGATGATCTGAGGCGAGATAGATGAGGTATCATGCGATAGCTGTCTATGCCCATGGCGTATAGGCGTCCATAGTTTGAGCTGTTTTTTGCTAGTGTTTCTTCCATCAGGCTTCTGGACAGTGGCTGATCCGCTTCAGTGGCCAACAGCCATGGTATATCCGGGAATACAACGCCTTCCAGATCCAGGTCTTTCTTGGGGTCAGGGATACCAGAGTAACTGTGTGATGTTGTATATATCGGTAGTTTTGCAGCGTGATGAAACTGTAGCTGCGGACGTATCTGGCGGGCCAAGCCGGTCTTGGCAAGAACAAAGATGAAGTCGGCGTCCTGACGCCGACGTGGGACAAACTCTATCTTCCTGCCCAGGGCGTTTCGCACCGAGCGTTGCCGTTGGTAACTTTCGTCTATATTCAGCAGGGCTCTGATGGGTACAGAGAAATCATTCATCTTTGTGCTGTAGGTCTGGCGCTCTACTATCTTTCCACCCAGGCCTATCCACCGATTGCGAAAGCTGTCGAATATCCGTTCACCCCACTCTCCCTCTGGTGTGAGCACTATGGCTCGGGTGTGGCCGTCAACCCATGCCCTCTCTGCTACCTGTCTGGCTTCATCTTCTGGAGCTAAGCCAAATTGATAAAGATTGTCAGGCGGTGGAGCTTGAGTCTGAATCCTGTTTAGTGCTAGCACCGGCACTTCTAGTCTTCCTGCTCTTGCCATCTCAGCTACCGACTCTTTAACCAGTGGGCCTATTACCCGGTCAGCTCCATCTGCCAGCGCCTGCTTGTAGATGGCAAGGACTCTGGAGCTGTCAGAGCTGTCATATATGCGCAGTCCTGGACGTTGGTGCTCTGGTTGGCTGTTGTGTGCGGCCATAATGCCGTCATACAGAGCGCGGGCAGCCTTGGAGTATGGTCCGTTTCTAGGTAGAAGAATGGCTAGCTGTTTTGCCTGTGAATATCCGGTTGTTACACGCTGGACCTGACTTTCCAACAGTTGAGGCAGCGCCGGGTGGCTGGAGAACTCCTCGCGCCATCTCTGAATAGCTTCCGGTCCTTGAGATGGATCGTTAGCGTTTATCTTTATCGCTCTGGTTAGCTCAATCCAACCGCCGAACACACCAGGCGGGTTTGGTCTTAGTAGTTCCAGTGCTGAGTCGGTGTAGGTGGTAAGGGCGCGGATGATATTGAGCTGATTTTCTAGTCGTGTCACTGGATCCTGGGTGAGTAGATCCAGTTCTGTCAGATGTCGTGCGCTTTCTAGCATGTTGCCGGTTAGACGAAACGCCTCGGCACGATTTTTATGGTAGCGCCTTAGCAGGTGGGGCGGCATACCATTCTGAGGCGGCAGTTCCAGTAGTTGCAGGGCTTCATCAGGTCGGTTGCCTTTTATCGCAACCTCCGCCAGCAGTACTCGGCGCTTAAGACTTAGACGCGGCAGGTCGCCAGTGCCTATCTGCTGTAATACCCGAAAGGCAGACTCATTATCATCTACCTTAAGATAGTCTTCTACAGCTCTAAGCATGGCCTCCTGTTTCAGCGGGGGCTTGGTGTTTTCTGCCAACCTCTCCAGTAGCAGAGCAGCTTCGGCATATTCACCTGACTCTTCCAGGTCGAGGGCATGGGAAAAGATTGAATTCCCACGCAGGCTGTCTGGTACTTCTGATTCTATCCATTTTATAGATGGGTCAGAAACACATCCGGCAATCAAGGCTGAAATCAGCAGAAACAGGAACAGAAAGTAACGATTTTGTTGCATGGTTAGATAGAGGCAGGCACGATTGTAGCAATCCTGTCTGTTTTAAGTGATCCTTAATTTTGTGGCGCTACAGAGATCGGTAGCAGGTATATAGTATCTAACCAAGTATCTTTTCTGGGGTGTGTTGTGTCAATCAAAAACGGCGTTCTTTATGTAGTGGCAACCCCCATAGGTAATTTGGATGACATATCTACGCGTGCAGTAGAGGTGTTGTCTGAAGTAGACCTGATCGCTGCGGAGGATACCAGACACAGCAGAACACTGTTGCGGCATTTTGGCGTGGATACCAGGATGCTGGCCCTGCATGAGCACAATGAGTATAAGGCGCTGGAGAAGGTAATAGACTGTCTGAAGCAGGGAGAGGCTGTGGCCATGATCTCTGATGCAGGTACTCCAGCCATCAGTGACCCCGGCTTTGCCCTGGTCAGAGAGTGCCACAAGCAGGGGATAACCGTCTCTCCAGTCCCTGGACCAAGTGCCGTCATCGCCGCCCTTAGTGCCTCTGGTCTAGCTACGGACAGTTTTATGTTTGAGGGCTTCCCAAGTCGTACCAAAGGCGCACGCAGGGCGGAGTTTCAGAAGTTGTGTGATGAGCCGAGAACTATGTTGTTCTATGAATCTAGCCATCGAGTGCAGGCCTGTTTGCAGGATATGGCAGATATCTTCGGGCCGGAACGTCCGGCTGTATTGGCACGTGAGTTGACCAAGCTGTATGAGACTATAATCCACGGCACCCTGGGTTATCTGTGCGAAATCCTGGAGCAGGATCCGATGCAGAGCAAAGGGGAATTTGTCTTGCTAGTCAGTGGTCAGGGGCAACGCACGGATGATGCCTTAAACCCTGAAGCCGAGCGCAGTATGCGTATTCTGATGCAGGAGTTGCCCCTAAAACAGGCGGCTGCTCTGGCGGCAAAATTGACCGGGGAGAAAAAAAACCGGCTCTATCAGCTTGGGTTGGATTTGCAGGATGGGGATGCTAACTGAAAACCCCAAACAATATAGGAATCTAGGCTAGATGTGTGGAATCTGTGGCGAACTAAGACTGGATAACGGTGCTCCGCGGCTGGATGCGGTGCTGCGAATGATTCAGCGTCTGGAACGACGCGGTCCAGACCACGAGGGCAGTTTCAGCGATGGCCCTCTGGCCTTCGGTCATCGTCGGCTATCGGTTATCGATCTGAGTGAGCATGCCAGTCAACCCATGGTGGATCAGGAGCTTGGCCTGGCTCTGGTGTTCAACGGTACCATCTATAACTACCGGGAATTGCGTGGTGAGTTGCGTGATCTTGGTTATCACTTTTTTTCTGATGGTGATAGCGAAGTCATCCTTAAGGCATGGCATGCCTGGGGTGAAGATTGTGTCAAACGTCTGAACGGTATGTTTGCCTTTGCCGTGTGGGATGAGCGAGAACGGTATCTGTTTCTGGCGCGTGACCGGCTAGGCATAAAACCACTTTACTATTCGCAGGATTCACAAGGTTTTCGCTTTGCATCCAATACCCAGGCCCTGCTGGCGGCAGGTGAGGTGGATTGCTTGATAGATCCCATCGCGCTGCACAATCTTTTTACCCTGCACGCAGTAGTTCCGGCCCCACGCACCATTCTTAGGGGCGTGCGCAAACTGCCTCCCGGTCATTGCATGCTTATAGGCGCTGATGGCCGTCGCCGTGAGTGGTCTTACTGGAGCCTTGATGCAACCCGCCCTGAACAGCCCCTGAATGATGACGAGTGGCTTGAGGCCATACGCGATTCACTGCGGCTGGCAGTAAAGCGCCGTAACGATATTGCGGATGTCCCTGTGGGGGTGCTGCTTTCAGGTGGTCTCGATTCCAGTCTTCTGGTGGCGCTATTGGCAGAGATGGGAGTGTCTGATCTGCACACCTTCTCGGTCGGTTTTGAGGATCATCCCGGTGAAAAAGGTGATGAGTTTGAGTTTTCTGACCAGATAGTTGAGCGCTACAACACCCACCACAGAAAATATCATGTCCCGAATGATGAGGTGCTGAGACGCCTGCCGGACGCGGTGGAACAGATGGCGGAGCCGATGTTTGGGCAGGATGCGGTGGCCTTTTATCTGTTGGGAGAACAGGTCTCCAAGGAGATTAAAGTGGTGCAGTCTGGCCAGGGGGCGGATGAGGTGTTCGGTGGTTACTTCTGGTATCACCAGATGCAGGCGGATCAGAAAGGCTCTCCACTCGAGCGTTTTTCCCGGTACTACTTTGACCGTGACCATGAAGAGTTTTGTTACATGGTTCGTCCAGACTATCGGGGTGAGGATCATAGCTCCAGAGAGATTGAGCGACTGTTGGCTCAGCCGCAGGCAGACACGTTTATGGATGCTGTGTTGCGTATGGATGTGACTACTCTGATTGTGGATGATCCGGTAAAGCGAGTGGACAATATGACCATGGCCTGGGGGCTGGAGGCGCGTGTACCTTTTCTTGATCATGATCTGGTGGAGTTGGCGGCCCGTTGTACGCCAGAATTGAAGCTGCGCGAGGGTGGAAAGTATCCGCTCAAGGCTATGGCCCGCGGTCTGATGCCTGATGCGGTGATAGATCGGCCCAAGGGCTACTTTCCCATGCCGGCATTAAAATATGTGCGGGGTGATTTCTTGAATTTCATGCGAGATATTCTGGAGTCAAAGGCCTGCCGTGAGCGCGGCATCTACTCACCGGCCTATGTGAATATGCTGCTGTCCGCCCCTGATATGCATCTGACCAGATTGCAAGGCAGCAAGCTGTGGCATCTGGCCCTGCTGGAGTTGTGGCTACAGCGTAATGTCGACGGTTGTATTGGCTGAGGAGTTTGTATGTTTTCTGTTTTGCTAGCTCTGCACATGCTTGGCACCATTGTTTGGGTCGGTGGCATGTTCTTCGCTCACATGGCTCTGCGCCCGGCGGTCAACGAGCTACTGGATCCGCCGGTGAGGTTGGTCTTGTTGAAGAGGGTGCTGGATCGGTTTTTTCGTTGGGTCTGGGCCGCGATTGCGCTTATTCTGGCAACTGGCTATTGGATCTTTTTGGTATTGTTCAAGGGCGACGCTGGTCTTTATGTGCATCTGATGCAGGGGCTGGGATTGCTGATGATGAGCCTGTTCTGTTTTATCTATCTAGTGCCCTATCGACGCATGGGCGTCGCCCTGGAGACGCAGGATATCCCCGCAGCTGGAATCCAGATGGCGCTTATTCGCCGGATAATTGGAATCAACCTGATATTGGGATTAGTTACCAGCGCTATCGCTGTCTCCAAATACCTCTGACGTATCTATTCTTCACGTCAGTATTTCCCATGGGTGGTTTTCTCCCCTAGACTGCCACTGGTTGACGATGGTGCAGAATAGCTCTGCCGTCTTTTCGGCGTCATAGATGGCAGAGTGTGCTTCTCCATTGTCCCATTTTATACCAGCAGAGGCCGCGGCCTTGGCTAATACTGTTTGACCATACATCAGACCGGATAGTGATACGGTGTCAAAAGTGCTGAAAGGGTGAAACGGGTTGCGTTTGTAGCCACTGCGTTTTACCGCAGCGTTGATAAAGCCAAGGTCAAAGAATGCGTTGTGCCCCACCAGGATGGCGCGATTACAGCCGCTTGCCTTTACTGCTTTTCGGATCGGTTCGGAGATATGTTGCAGGGCCTGCTTTTCTGGAAGAGCCTCACGAAAAGGGTGATGCGGGTCTATGCCAGTAAAGGCAAGAGCTTTCGGGTCCATATTGGCATCTGGAAATGGCTCCACGTGACAAGAGTGGGTCTCGGCAACATACATGATGCCGTCGTTGTCCATTTTGAGGATTACTGCGGCGATCTCTAGCAGTGCATCTGTGTCGGCATCGAATCCGCCAGTCTCAACGTCTACCACAACAGGTAGAAAGCCACGAAATCTCTCGGCAATTATAGGGTTATAGTCGGTATGATTCATGACAGGAAGCATAAAGCACGGGAGTTTTTTTATCGAACGCTAAAGCGTTATTATTTTTGGCTGTAGATTAATACGGCTTAGATCTACTATATGTAGCATCAGTTTAAGGAGTTTTATCGATGCGAGTTGTCCTGCCGGGAAACAGGCATAGACTGGGCTGGCTTTGTGCAGTCACTTTGATGTTGCTGTTGGGCCAAGTTGCTGCGACGGAATTACCGTTTAGCCAGGGGATGCTGTTCAGCGTATCCAAGCCAGGTGTGGATATCAGCTATGTGTTTGGCACGATACATTCAGATGATGAACGCATAACCGATCTTCCTGAGCCGGTGCGCCTTGCGCTGGAAGAGACTGATCAAGTAGCAGTAGAAGTGGTGCTGGATGATGCGGCCTTGTTGTTGTCTGCGGCTGCAATGGTGTTTGCCGATGGTCGCAACCTCCCTATGGTGTTGGGTGATGACCTTTACCGTCTAACAACCGCTGCGGTTGAGGTGTTGGGGATGCCGGAGATTGCGCTGCGTCAGCTCAAGCCATGGGCGGTAGCAACCATGCTCAGTATGCCTCAGGCTACGACCGGACAGTTTCTAGATCTGGTACTTGCTTCAACGGCCAAGGCCAGAGGGGTTGAGGTTGTTGGGCTTGAGACTGTGCCAGAGCAGCTATCTCTATTTGATGGTTTGTCTGATCAAGATCAGATAGGTTTATTGAAAGTGACGCTAAATAATCTGGACAGGCTGCCGCTAATATTTGAGAGCTTGATCCAGACATATCTAAAGCGTGATCTGGCTGGTCTGGTCAGACTAAGTAAGGAATTGTCCAAATATGGCGATCCTGAGCTGGAAATTAGGTTTCAGGAGAGGCTGATTGACAGCCGCAACAAGCGTATGGTCGACCGTATGTTGCCGTTGCTGGAAAAAGGCGGTCTGTTTGTCGGTGTAGGTGCTCTGCACCTTCCAGGGAAGAAGGGAATCCTCTTCATATTGGAGGAACTTGGATTCAGCGTTGCCAGTATCTACTGAATTTAGGCTACATTAGTCATTGTTATGGCGCGGGTGAGTGGTGTATCATCTGCTAAATTGTGACAAGTTTGCAGGACACGGGGAAAGGCTACTAGTCAGATAAAGGCCTTGTTGTTTTGATTGAATACAGAGTTGAAGGATAAGAAAATGTTGCGAGGGAGTCTCATTAGAAAGCTGAGGGTAATGCTAGTTGCAGCTGCTGTTGTAGCGCTGTCTGGCTGTGCCAGCACCAGCGGATACAGTGACCCAAGGGACCCGATTGAGGGTTTCAACAGGGTTATGTTTGAGTTCAACGAGGTACTGGACAAGGTCTTGTTGAAGCCATTGGCCAAAGGCTACCGTGCAGTTATGCCTTCTCCTGTTGACAAGGGTATAACCAACTTTTTTTCCAATCTGGATGATGTAGGATCTGCTATTAACAACTTACTCCAGTTTAAGTTGAAAAGGTCAGCTTCGGACGTTGGCAGAATCGTGGTAAACAGCACAGTTGGAATACTTGGCTTTATCGATGTTGCTAGCAATATGAATTTGGAGAAGTACGGAGAGGATTTTGGGCAGACCCTGGGTGTTTGGGGTGTAGGCCATGGCCCTTACATTGTGCTCCCAATATTTGGACCAAGTGGCGGTCGTGATGCCATTGGAACAGTTGCTGATTGGTTCACTGATCCCGTGGCTTATGTAGAACCAGTTGATGTTAGAAACACACTTTTCGTGCTGCGTGCGGTTGATAAACGTGCCGATCTTCTAGGCGCTAGCCGTGTTGTCGACGAGGCTGCCTTGGATAAGTATGAATTTATGCGAGATGCATACATACAAAAACGTGAAAATGACGTGAATGACGGAAACATCGCGTTTGAAGAGGAATTTATCCAGTAAAGGCGATGCGCCATCTCTGTATTTTAAGATTAAAGCCCCTTGCATGAGGGGCTTTTTTTTGGCCTGTAACCATTAGTTGTAGATATTATGTGTATTTAGGTCAGAGGATCCAGTTAAATGCTAATATTGATTTCGTTCACATTACCCGTTATTTATTCGGGGTATCCTTGGAGTATGTAAAAACAGGGAAAAGCAAGGCGTAACCAACTATGACTAAAACTACAACATTGATAGGGCGTCTTACCGAGGTGTGTGAAAACGGTATGACTGCCACCCTTACCTCAGATATTGAAGATGGGTTCCCTGTGCTGTTGGTCGGAGGTGAGGCGATAAGAGTCGGTCAAGTTGGATCTTATCTGCGCATCAAGGATCGGGATATTCAGATTATTGCTCTTGTAACCAGCGCTAGGGAAGATGAGCATTCTATACGGGTTGCGCTGGGTAAAGAGGGAGAGAGGGCCGTAAAGCGCTCAGTACGGAGAGGTCAAATTGCTCTGACGCCTGTGGGTGAGATCAACGAACATGGCAGATTTGAGCGCGGCCTCGCCCGTTTCCCGGTACCTGGTGCTGAGGTCCACATTATGTCCAGTGGGCAGATTGGCGTGATGTTCGAAAAATACCGTGCAAAGGGATTTAATCTGGGTTATCTGCCATCTCACCCATCGATGCGGGTGTGTTTAGATCCATCCATCATGTTTGGCCGGCACCTTGCGATTTTGGGTCAATCAGGATCGGGTAAGTCCTGGGGTGTGACAAGTATTCTGCAACGCACCATCTCGGTAATGCCCAAGGCTCATATCATTGTCCTTGATCTCCATGGCGAATATGTATGGTCTGGTAAGGATGGGAAAAAACACGCTGCTTTTAAGGAGAGCGTGGTACAGGCCATTGATGCACGTGATCTTGAGATTCCATACTGGCTTCTGACATTTGCTGAACTGGTAGATCTGTTAATCGATCGAGAGGATGTAGGGGCCACTGTTCAGATTGCCTATCTACGAGAGGTGGTCCATGACTTGAGGAAGAAGGCCAATCCAAATATTCCTATATCGCAGATCTCTATTGATTCGCCTGTCTATTTTTCTTTGGACGAGCTGTTTGATCAGTTCAAACGAGCGAATGAACAAACCCAAGATTTCGGCAAGACCAAAGGGCCACTGTTCGGACAGTTCGATGAATTTTTGATCAAGCTACAAAGTCGCTTGAACGACAAGCGCTACAATTTTCTGTTTAAGCCAAAACGCCGCAACTCTTCAGACACCCTGCCGCACTTGTTGCGTGAATTTATCGGGTTGGCTGAACTCAAGCGTCAGATTACAGTGATAGACTTCAGTTCTGTCCCGTTTGATGTGAGACCAACGGTGTCGGCCCAGATTGGGCGTCTGGCCTTTGAATTTAACTACTGGAATCCAAAGTGCAGGGAGTTCCCGATTCTGCTGGTGTGTGAAGAGGCCCACGCCTATATTCCCCGGACCGGTGGTACTCAATATGAAGGCACCCGCCGTTCCATGGAGCGTATCGCCAAAGAGGGACGTAAGTACGGTGTTGGACTAGTAGTGGTCAGCCAGCGTCCGCATGAGCTTTCAGAGACGGTGCTGGCACAGTGCGGTAGCTTTCTATGCTTTCGATTAACCAACCCGGATGACCAGCAATACATCAAGGATTTGGTGCCTGATGCGGAAGGCGATCTTACCAATATACTTTCAACTCTTTCCCGGGGAGAGGCCTTGGCCCTGGGAGAATCTGTTCCGGTAGCAACCAGATTCCAGATGCAAAAACCTGATCCGACTCCGAATAGTGACGATGTGGATTTTTACTCCAAGTGGCAGTTAGGAGTAGATGACCTGGATGTTGAATTTATCGTGGATAAGTGGCGGCGGCAGGAGCGCTGATGTTGGGTGGTGCCCGGTAGATAGTTAGTGCCTCAGCCGGGCTTAAAAAATCTGCTCAAGGTTTGATTTTCTTCCCCATTTGCAGTCCTCGAAGTTGCCACGGTTGATGCTAACCGGTCTGGCAATGCAGCCGTGACAAAGAGCCGCATGTTTACAATCTCCGCACTCCTCAATGGACGGGGTTTTGATATTGGTTAGAAAGCGAAAGTGCTCAGAGTGGCTTTCAAGTATTGATGTAAGCGGTTCTTTTGTTAGGTCGCCGAGGGATAGATAGGGTTCATCAAACATTGGACAGGGTCGAAGATGCCCTGTTGGACCAAGAGTCAATGAACTCCAACCTGCACCACAATTTTTATCTGGGTTGTTGAAGCTCTCCACCTGGCTATCATCCAGATGAAAAAAGAATCCTGGATAATCTCTTCTAAATTCATCAGTCTTCTGTTTTAAAAATTGTAGTTGGTCGGTTGAGAATGCCTGAATAGAACGTCCTCTTCCCAGAGGTAGCACAATAGTGAAGGCAAACCAGGTTGCTCCCAGATCTTGTGCCTTGGCAACCACATCATCAATCTCAGTGATGTTATCTGGGTGAACATTCATTGAGACGCGCAGGGGGATTTTATTGCTGACAAAAGATCTTATTGCTTTTATTGTGTTTTCATATGAACCCTCTACTCCTCTTAGCCAATCGTGACTCTCTGCATTACTGCCGTCCAGATCTATCTGCGCTGTTACTCTATCGCGATGCTCATGCATTATTTTGAAAACTTCATCTCTGATGTCGAAGCCGTTGGTTAGTAATGCGGTCTTCTGAAAGATTGAGCAACAATATTTAAGAATATCTATGAAGTCTGGATGGACTGTTGCTTCGCCGCCAGTCAGCTCAATGGTGATTAGTCCCATATCGGCAAACTGTTTGAGTATGGAGATTAGTTCGTCACCAGATAGTTGCTGGTCTTTTGTTGGCGAGCTGTTACGGTAGCAGTGTTTGCAGATCAGATTGCAATGATCTGTGAGCTCAACTGTGAGATGGCGCGGGGTGTGGAAGTCATAATTTCCCGTAACTGAAATTGCGCCTTGGCATGGTGCTGTTATCGCCTCAACGAATCCCTTGTCGCAGGCATCAAGCAGACAATCTGAAATATCGCTGATAAAAGATTCGACATCATGATCAAACTGATCATCTCTCGAAAGGATGCTAATGATGGATTCAAACGTAGATGCTCCGCCACACTGCTCAATGATTTTAGTTGCTGTCAGATTAAGATCAAATGTCTTGCTGGACAGGGTTGGATCTCCGGTTTTTGGCAGTGGGTAGATGTTGCCACCATCGGGACGAATGTGCAGCCGGAACTCTGGGTTTAAACGGAAGAATGTGTTGTTGAGAATTGTGTTTTTGTCCATGCTTTTCTTGAATATTCAAAAACGAAACGAGGATGCAGAACATCCTCGTGTCAATCTTAGTCTAGATCGGAATAAGTATAGGG
>RRYU01003984.1_pt1 | contig 13627 bp, 12 predicted proteins | sample 2162651 | NCBI WGS metagenome assembly RRYU01 (sample SAMN10267283, study PRJNA491782) | microbial mat metagenome | isolation source: biomat in the production well | place: Japan: Minami-Kanto gas field, natural gas well KTG3 | collected 2017-06 | reverse complement strand
ATTTAACTCACTGAAAAAATTCATGTTATTCTGGGGATACCTCAGGGTCTGTCCCCGGTTTCCGCATTTTCAGCAACGGTGCGCCGCCTTCCAAGCCTCTCGGCGCTCCGGGGTTATCCAACAGATTCGATCATAGCTCTCTCGGCGGCGTCTCGGAGGTGTGCGATGCCTGACGCCTGGATGCGTCCGGCTCGGCTTCGCCAGATCACACCCTGTCGCAGGAGGTGCGGTTCAGGTCTCCAGCCAGAAGGTCACGGGTCCGTCGTTGGTCAGGCTGACCTGCATATCGGCACCGAAGCGCCCGGTTGCCACCTGCGGATGCGCCGCGTGCGCCCGAGCGACCAGGTCGGCAAAGAGTCGATCGCCCTCGTCGGGTGGGGCGGCCGAGGTGAAGCTGGCTCGTGTGCCTTTCCTGGTGTCGGCCGCGAGGGTGAACTGGGGGACCAGCAAGAGCCCGCCGCCGATGTCGCGGAGGCTGAGGTTCATGCGGTCGTCCGCGTCCGGGAAGACCCGATAGCCGAGCAGACGTTCCAGGAGCCGTTCCCCGCGGGCGATGGAATCGCCTCGCTGCACGCCGACCATGACCAGAAGGCCGCGCTCGATCGCGCCGACGGTCTCGCCGGAAACCTCGACGCGTGCCTGAGCGACGCGTTGCAGCAGACCGATCAACCGAGATCCTGTGCGAAGCGATCCGTGGCCGCGACCAATGCCTCGCGGATGCCGGGCTCGAAAGCAGAGTGACCGGCATCGGCGATCACCTGAAGCTCGGCCGCTGGCCAGGCATGATGGAGGTCCCAGGCCGAGCGCATCGGGCAGATGGTGTCGTAACGCCCCTGGATGATGATGCCCGGGATGTCCCGGAGACGATGTGCGTCTTGCAGCAACTGATTCGGTCGCAAAAAGGACCGATTCATGAAGTAGTGACATTCGATCCGCGACAAGCTCAAGGCGACATGCGGATGGGCGAAATGGGCCTCGATCTCTGGATTGGACCGCAGTGTCGCCGTGCGTCCTTCCCAGACCGACCAGGCCTGCGCCGCGGCGAGACGGATCGCCTCGTCCTCTCCGGTCAGGCGTCGATGATAGGCCGACAGCAGGTCGGATCGCTCTTCCGCAGGGATCGGCCCGAGGAAGTGCTCCCAATAATCCGGGTAGATCCAGCTGGCGCCCTCTTGATAGAACCAGCGGATCTCTTCCTCCCGGCATAGGAAGATGCCTCGCACCACCAGTGCGCTGACGCGCTCCGGATGGGTCTCGGCATAGGCGAGCGCGAGCGTGGAGCCCCAGGAGCCGCCGAAGACCAACCAACGCTCGATCCCGAGCCGCTCCCGGATCCGCTCGATGTCCGCCACCAGATCCCAGGTCGTGTTGGCCGTCAGCGAGGCATGGGGGGTCGAGCGCCCGCAGCCACGCTGATCGAAGAGCACCGTGTGATAGCGCTCCGGGTCGAAGAAGGCTCGGTGGGCCGGCTCGCACCCTGCACCCGGGCCGCCATGCAGAAAGACCGCGGGGATGCCGTCGGGCGTTCCACATTGCTCGACATAGAGGCGATGGTCGTGGTCCACGACCAACGTGTGGGTTGCGAAGGGTTCGACGGGTCGATAGAGATCGGGCATGGGTCTCTGGTCAATGGTCTGGTTGATCACACTTCAGCCGCGGCTGGCGCGCTTGCGCTCATGCTCCTTGAGATGACGTTTGCGTACCCGGATCGCCTTGGGCGTGATCTCCACCAACTCGTCATCCTCGATGAACTCCAACGCCTGCTCGAGTGTGAACTTGATCGGTGGGGTCAGGAGGATGTTCTCGTCCGAGCCGGCGGCGCGGATGTTGGTCAGCTGCTTGGCCTTGAGGGGGTTGACGGTGAGATCGTTGTCGCGGGAGTGGATCCCCACCACTTGACCCTCGTAGACCTCGTCGCCGGGCGAGACCATCATGCGACCGCGCTCCTGCAGGTTGAACAGTGCATAGCCGAGGGCCTTGCCCGTGGCGTTGGAGATCAGCGCACCGTTGCGCCGCGGGGCGATGCCGCCCGGATTGGCCGGGCGATAGCGGTCGAAGATGTGGTATTTGAGCCCGGTTCCGGAGGTCATGGACATGAACTCGGTCTGAAAGCCGATCAGGCCGCGCGAGGGCACCTCGTAGTCGAGGCGGACCCGGCCCTTGCCGTCCGGGACCATGTCCTTGAGCTCGCCGCGGCGTTCCCCGAGCGCCTGCATGATGGCCCCCTGGGCGGTCTCGTCGACATCGACGGTGAGCTGCTCGTAGGGCTCGCAGATCTGCCCATTGATCTCGCGGAAGATCACCTCGGGGCGCGAGACCGCCAGCTCGAAGCCCTCGCGGCGCATGGTCTCGAGCAGGATCGACAGATGCAGCTCGCCGCGCCCCGAGACTCGGAACTTCTCCGGGTCGTTGCCTTCTTCCACGCGCAGGGCGACGTTGTGGATGAGCTCGCGCTCGAGACGGTCCTTGAGCTGACGCGAGGTCAGATATTTTCCATCGCGCCCGGCAAAGGGCGAGGTGTTGACCTGAAAGGTCATGGTCACGGTCGGCTCGTCGACGGTCAGCGGCGGCAGCGCCTCGGCATGCTCGGGGTCACACAGGGTATCGGAGACGTTCGGCGCCTCGATCCCGGTGAGTGCCACGATGTCCCCGGCGGTGGCGACCGGCACCTCGTGGCGCTCGAGGCCGAGATAGCCGTAGACAAGGCCCACCTTGGCGCGGTAGCGGCCACCGTCGGGCTTGACCACGACGATCTGCTGGTTGGGCCGCACGCTGCCGTGGCGGATGCGCCCGAGCGCGATGGCCCCGACGAAGGAGCTGTAGTCGAGCGTGGAAATCTGCATCTGGAATGGCGAGTCCGGATCCACCTCGGGCGCAGGGCAGTGCGCCACGATCGCCTCGAAGAGGGGTGTCATGTCCCCCTCGCGCACCTCATCGGTCAGTCCGGCATAGCCGTTCAGGGCCGAGGCATAGATGATCGGGAAATCGAGCTGCTCGTCGCTCGCGCCGAGCCGGTCGAAGAGATCGAAGACCTGGTCGATGACCCAATCCGGACGCGCCCCCGGACGGTCGATCTTGTTGATCACCACGATCGGGCGCAGACCATGCTGAAACGCCTTGCTGGTGACGAAGCGCGTCTGCGGCATCGGCCCTTCCTGGGCATCGACCAGCAAGAGCACCGAGTCCACCATCGAGAGCACCCGCTCGACCTCACCGCCGAAGTCGGCATGCCCGGGCGTGTCGACGATGTTGATGCGGTAGTCGCGCCAGCGCAGCGCCGTGTTCTTCGAGGTGATGGTGATCCCGCGCTCCTTCTCCAAAGCATTGGAGTCCATCACCCGCTCGACCGGCCCGAAGCGATCCCCGAGCGTGCCGGATTGCTGCAGCAGCTTGTCCACCAGCGTGGTCTTGCCATGATCGACATGGGCGATGATGGCGATATTACGTAACGTCTCGATCACGAGGGGGCTCCGGAGAAGAGGAAGTCGGGCGTGAGGTCAGGCGGCGGGTTCAGTTCCGGCGACAAGTGTCTCGTGCCGGGTCGGCCCGAGAGTATATACCCTGAGTCAATGAACCTAAACCGCGTTCGGCATGAGGTCCGGCGTGAGAGCCTGCTCTTTTTGGTCAGCAGCGGCCGCCGCAGACAGGGTTCAAGCCAGGCGGTCGCGGTAATCCTCGTAGCCGAAGGTGCGGAGGATATGCAGGTCATGACCATCCCAGGTGGCGATCGACGGATGTTTGACGCCATTGAACATGGTGGTCTTGACCATGGTGTAGTGGCTCATATCGGCGAACACCAGGCGATCGCCGACCACCAGTGGCCGAGGGAAACTCCAGTCACCGATGACGTCGCCGGCGAGACAGGTCAGACCCCCGAGTCGGTAACTGTAAGGATGCTCCCCCGGCTCACCGGCGCCATGAATGGTCGGTCGATACGGCATTTCGAGGACATCGGGCATATGGGCTGTGGCAGAGGTGTCGAGGATGGCCAGGGCCATGCCGTTCTCGACCAGGTCCTGTACGCTGGTGACCAACACGCCGGTGTCGACGGCCCAGGCTTCTCCGGGCTCGAGGATGATCTGCTCCAGATTCGGATGACGGGTGCGAAGGGCGTTCAGGAGAGCAACCAAGGCGTCGCGATCGTAATCGGGCTTGGTGATCCAATGGCCGCCACCGAGGTTCAGCCAACGCACCCGTTCCAGCAGATCGCCGAAACCGCTCTCCAGTGCTTCGATCACACGTCCGAGCGTATCGGCCCCCTGCTCGCACATCACGTGGACATGAAGGCCATCGATCAGATCCATGACGGAGGGGTCGGCATCGACGGTGGCGCGGGTACTGCCCAAGCGTGAATAGGGCGCGCACGGATTGTACAGGTCGACCTCGACCTCGGCGTACTCGGGGTTGATCCTTAACCCAATCTCGACATGCCGCGGATGTGCGTGGATCCGGTCGATATGGCGTCGGATCTGACCAGGGGTATTGAAGACGAGATGGTCGCTGACGGCGAGGCATTCATCGAGATCGGCCTCGCTGTAGGCCGGGGCATAGCTGTGCACGGCCTTGCCCATCTCTTCCTTGGCGAGGCGCGCTTCAATCGGCCCGGAGGCGCAGCAGCCGTCGCAGTAGGGCCGCAACAGGGGGAAAAGCCTCCAAAGCGCGAAACCCTTGAGTGCCAACAACACCGTCAATCCAGGGACGCGCTCGCGCAGGGCGCCGATCAGGCGGGCGTTGTGCTCCAGCAATCGGGTGTCGACCACGAAGCAGGGGGTCGGCACTCGAAACCAGTCTAGGTCGTCGATGGGCGTCTCAGCCATGCCGCTGCACGCGCACTCGCGATGATCGAGGCATCCGGTGCCGAGCACTCATCATCAAGGCACCGGATGGGGACCCGAGGGCCATGTTTCCACCCAAGGCAGGCCGTAGTCGGCGATCTGTTGCATGAATGGCTCGGGGTCGAGTTGCTCGACGTTCCAGACGCCCGGTCGCTTCCACAGACCATCCAGCAAGAGCTTCGCGCCGAGCATGGCGGGCACGCCTGTGGTATAGCTGATCGCCTGCGACCGAACCTCGCGCCAACAGGCGGCGTGATCACAGACGTTGTAGATGTAATAGCTCTTGATCTCACCGGCATGGGTCGGCCCGCTGATCCAGCAGCCGATATTGGTCTTGCCCGTGTAATTCTCGCCCAGGCTTTCAGGCTTCGGCAGCACGGCCTTGAGGAACTGCAGGGGCACGATCTCGCGGCCTTCGTACAGGATCGGCTCGATCGAGGTCATGCCGACGTTGCCCAGCACACGCAGGTGCGTCAGGTATTCCTGGCCGAAGGTCATCCAGAAGCGAATGCGCCGCAGACCGGGCAGGTTCTCAACCAGGCTCTCCAGTTCCTCGTGGTACATCAGGTACATTTCTTTGACCCCGCTCTCGGCGAAGTCGAAGGGTGCGTGCACTGACAGCGGGTCGGTTTCCTTCCACTCGCCGTTTTCCCAGAATCGCCCGCGCTGTGTGATCTCGCGGATGTTGATCTCGGGGTTGAAGTTGGTCGCGAATGCCTTGCCGTGGTCGCCCGCATTACAGTCCATGATGTCGACGGTATGCACCTCTTGGAAGTGCCTTTTCACCGCCCAAGCGCAGTAGATGTTGGTCTGCCCGGGATCGAATCCGCAGCCGAGGATGGCCGTCAGACCAGCCTTCTCGAAGCGCTCGCGATAGGCCCACTGCCAGGAATATTCGAATTTGGCCTGGTCTCGCGGCTCGTAGTTGGCCGTATCCAGGTAGTGCACCCCGGCTTCCAGGCAGGCGTCCATGATCGCCAGGTCCTGATAGGGCAGGGCGACGTTGATGACCAACTCGGGCTCGAAGCTCCGAATGAGGGCCAGGGTGTTGGCCGGGACGTCGGCATCCAGGGATGCAGTCCGGATTCTCACCCCATGCATGTCTTCGATTTGCGACGCGATCGCATCGCACTTGGCGACCGTCCGGCTGGCCAGCATGAGCTCAGTGAAGGGGGCGCCCGCCATGGCGCATTTGTGGGCAACGACCCCGCCGACCCCGCCGGCGCCGATAATCAGCACGCGAGCCATCTCGCTTCCTCCATGGCCCGTCAGCAGGCCGTTTTGATTCAGGTTGAGCCTCGGAACCCGGTCGAAGTCCTTCACTGACCACGGGTGAGCGGCCGTCCAGGGAGAGGCCATGATCACTGGAGATCACCGCCGACGGCCGCACCGTCCGGCTGATTCTGGCTGGGTCCCCGGCGATGTCTGCGTCATTCTATACCGCGACGCGCATCGACCGGCACCGGGAAAGCCCTAATGAGCTGCGACTGTGACATGTCCCGGCATCATGACGATCCCGGGATCAGATCGAGAAGACCTTGGTCCGTCGCGTGGCTGAGTGCGGTTGCCGTCGCCTCTCTGCCCGACGATGATCGGAATTCTGAGGAACGGAGATGGGTAGCAAGCCGCCGTGAGCCGCTGCCCGGGACTCTGGCGTGGGCATCGGTCGCGGGCGGGCTGAGGCAGCCATCGCCTCAGATCGGTTTGTAGATCTGTGCGCCCTCCTTACGGAACTCGCTCGCTTTCTCCTTCATGCCCTCTTCGATGGCCATCTCGACGTTGTCGAGTCGATGGGCACGGGCATAGTCACGCACGTCCTGGGTGATCTTCATCGAGCAGAAATGCGGACCGCACATGGAGCAGAAGTGGGCGACCTTGTGCGAATCGTGCGGCATCGTTTGGTCGTGGAACTCGCGCGCACGCTCGGGATCGAGCGAGAGGTTGAACTGGTCCTCCCAGCGGAACTCGAAGCGTGCCTTGGAGAGGGCATTGTCGCGGACCTGCGCACCGGGCAGCCCCTTGGCGAGATCGGCGCCGTGTGCGGCGATCTTGTAGGTGACGATGCCGTCGCGGACATCCTGCTTGTCGGGCAGGCCCAGGTGCTCCTTGGGCGTGACATAGCAGAGCATGGCGGTGCCGTACCAACCGATGTTGGCCGCGCCGATGCCGGAGGTGATGTGGTCGTAGGCCGGCGCGATGTCGGTGATCAGCGGGCCGAGGGTATAGAAGGGCGCCTCGAAACAGTCCTTCAGCTCCTTGGTGACGTTCTCCTCGATCATTTGCAGCGGCACATGACCCGGGCCTTCGATCATGACCTGAATGTCGTGCTCCCAAGCGTACCTGGTGAGCTCGCCCAGGGTCTCGAGCTCGGCGAACTGGGCGGCGTCATTGGCGTCGGCGATCGATCCGGGGCGCAGCCCGTCACCCAGGCTGAAGGAGACGTCGTAGGCCTTCATGATCTCGCAGATCTCGCCGAAGTGCGTGTAGAGGAAGTTCTCCTTGTGGTGGGCCAGACACCACTTTGCCATGATCGAGCCACCGCGGGAGACGATGCCTGTCACGCGATCGGCGGTCAGGGGCACGTAGCGCAGCAACACACCGGCATGAATGGTGAAGTAGTCCACACCCTGCTCGGCCTGTTCGATCAGGGTATCGCGGAACATCTCCCAGGTCAGCTCCTCGGGCTTGCCGTCGACCTTCTCGAGCGCCTGGTAGATGGGCACGGTGCCGATCGGCACGGGGGCGTTGCGCAGGATCCACTCACGGGTCTCGTGGATGTTCTTCCCCGTTGAGAGGTCCATGAGGGTGTCGCCGCCCCAGCGGGCCGACCACACCATCTTCTCGACCTCTTCCTCGATGCTGGAGGTGACGGCCGAGTTGCCGATGTTGGTGTTGATCTTCACCCGGAAGTTGCGCCCGATGATCATGGGCTCCAGCTCGGGATGATTGATGTTGGCCGGGATGATGGCGCGGCCGCGGGCGACCTCGTCGCGGACGAATTCGGCGGTGATGGTCTCGGGCAGACTGGCGCCGAACGAGTGGCCGCGGTGCTGGCGCAGGAGCTTTTCATAGCGCGGATCGGCGCGCAGCTCGTCCAGTCGCATGTTCTCGCGGATGGCGACGAACTCCATCTCGGGCGTAACGATGCCTTGTCGCGCATAGTGCATCTGGGTGACGTTGCGCCCCGGCTTGGCGCGGCGCGGCGTGCGGATGTGCTCGAAACGCAGGTGCGAGAGCCGGGGATCGGACTGGCGCTCGCGTCCGAAGGCGGAGGTGGGTCCGTCGAGCAGATCGGTGTCGCCGCGTTCGCGGATCCAGGCGTCGCGCAGGTCGGGGAGTCCGGTGAGGAGATCGATCCGCGCATCGGGGTCCGTGTAGGGTCCCGAGGTGTCATAGATCATGATCGGCGGATTCTCTTCGATCCCGTCACTGGTCTGGGTCGGGGTCAGGGAGACCTCGCGCATGGGGACGCGCAGGTCAGGGCGCGATCCCGTCACATAGACCTTGCGCGAGCTTGGGAAGGGCCGCGTGACCTCGTCGGACAGCTCGGCGGTCTTCTCGACGAAGGCCTGGGGGATGGCGCTCATGTGGTCTCCTCTCAACGGGTGTTAGGCGCATGAATACGCCTCTAGTGGCCGCCGGTGCGGCTTCATGGGCTGCGGTCTGATCCGGTGATGGCCTCCGGCATCCAGCGGGCCATCAAGCAGGGGAGGAGCGGCGGGGTCGTCGGGATCGTAGGCGGTCCCGAGTCGAGGCGGCAGAGCCCTCGGCGCGCTGCGCGAGTGCCCGTCTGGATGCCGTCTTGGTCGGCCGCCGAACCTGCCCGGTTCGGTCTTGACCCTGGACCAAGACAGGATGATCCATCCTCATCGCCTGCTTTCCTGCGCCGGCATGATCCGGATCAGGTTCGAAGGGTCTTTCTCAGCCCGGAAATACCAACCCAGTGTCGACAGCGAGAGCGTTCCTTGACATTCAGGACGATCTCGCTGGACTGGCGTCTCGGCACACCGGACACCCCCAGCAGCATGAAGCACTGAAACTAGCGAAAGGCCGCGGAGATTTCAACCCGATTGGAGCGAGGCTTGCCACCGATCGGTTTCCGAAGGCTCTTATTGAGCCACGGAGACAGGGAGCGCGCTTGGCGCGCGTTGCGGCAAAGCCAGGTCCTTCAGTCGGTCGGCATCCGCATGGCCGACCGCAACGCAACACTTCCGGCCCCGTTTGGCCTATCCAGGCGGTCAGGCATGCGTTAGATTGCGGCCAAGACGCTGATCGTGAATCGGTCGGCCAAGGACCCCCTGACCCAAGCACTCCGGAACGCAACGACCCAACCCTCGAGGGCGAGTTGCTCCCCACGGACGCCGAGGCCGCCCAGCGCAATCAGAGACTTGCGATATGGAGTAGCGGACGCAGGTCTTTGACGAGGAGGAACAGATGGAGCGGATCGGTCGGGGAGGGCACAAAACCAAAGTGGGCGTAGAAGCGTCGGGCGTCGTCGTCCTTGGCGTGGACCGCGAAGGCGCGGATACCGCCAATCTCGGCGGCCTGGAGCGTGCGGCGCATGGCGTCTTTGAGCAAGCCCGCGCCGATCCCACGACGCTGCCAGGGGACGGCGACTGCGAGCCGGGCGAGCAGCATGATGGGCACGGGATGGCGGGCGAGCCCCTTGGTCAGTCGCTCCGGAGTATCGTCATACGCCACCTCACCCACCACCAGGGTGTAGAAGCCGATCACCTCCTCATCATGCAGGCCGAGATAGGTCTGCGAGGCGTTGGCCTGCTGATTGGTGAAGGCATAGCGCAGGAGGAAGCGATCGAGCGGATCACGGCCACTCGAGAACCCGTCGAGCGGATGGTCGCGCCGCAGCTTCTCGATCCGGAAGCCGGCCGTCATGCCGAGTCGGGCGGATCGAAGGGCGTCGGCTCACGCAAGAGACGCTCGAGGCGCGGTAGCGCGCGGGGCGGCATATCAAGCGCCGCGATGAAGGCGCTCCAGCGCTCGGCATCGAGCCTGAAGTGTTGCCGATCGGCCAGGGTCTCGTCGGCGCGCTCCAGTGCGCTGCTCAATACGAACTGGCTCACCGACTGGTGGCGCTCCTGAGCCGCAGCACTGAGCCGCGCCTTCGCTTCGGGCGTGAGCCGCAGATCGAGCTTCGTGCTTCGGGCTTGAGGGTTCGGCATGCGCGTCTCCGGTTGAGAAGTCTCCATGATATCCGCCGGACATTGTCATGACAACGCGCACTTCATTTTGCATCGGGGGACGTGGCCATTCGCGTGCGGTGGCGATGCCGGTGTATTTTTGCACTCCCGCCCCTTTGGTGAAGGGCGGTTGAATACTTGCACAGTCTCGGAGCGTGGGGGCGAGTCAGCAGCCTCTGAGGGTTGGTAGGTGCTTTCCCGGAAATCACCTAAGATCCCTGCCTGGTATGGGGAGAGCTTTAGCGATGGTGTCGGAGTTTGAGAGGTCAGTCGTGAGCAACCATACCGGCCGGATGGTCCTGACCCCCAATGACCCGCAGACATGTCCGGACCGGGGTATTCTCATCGAGACACTGTCTCTCGCGGGACTCATCGGCGCTCCTCTCAGGGATCGCGATCATGCCTTCCTCGTTGGCCCCGGCTTTTTCAGCCTGATGGCCTTCACCGGTTGTGCCGTTGTGATCTCGAGCGACCCGGGGCAGGGTACGTCCTTCTGTCACGTCCGCATTCCGCCGGCCTCGCGATCTCCTCGACTCTCTTCCGGGCGGAATACGCGCCCACCGCGCTGCCCGGGCTGTCGCGGGCGTCTGACCGACTGGGCGTCCAGAGCCGAGCTCTGGGAGCTGAATCCGACCGCAGGAGTCGCCTGTCCAAGCTGCGGACAGGCATGTCCACTATGGCTTTGGGACTGGAAACAGCAGGGCGGTTTCGGACGCCGACTCATTGAGGTCGAAGAGGTCTTTCCGGGCGAGGCCGTTCCGACCCAGGCACTGCTCGACCTGCTGAAGCGCGCCAGCGGGTCGGGTTGGCGTTTTTTCTACATCCAGGATTGAGCGAGTGCTCGACCCTGGCGCCCTTGACCCAGGGTTCAAACGCCATCTTGCCGGATTTTGCACCCTTCGTTCGTCTCGCACCGGCAAGTGCGTATCGGCATCAAGCCGTGCAGCTTGTTCTGGATTCGTTCGCTAGGGTTTAGGCAATTCGCTGGCCGGTGCAAAGGTGACGCCCTCGGGCAGCTCGATGGTCATACTGATCGGGAGATGATCCGACAGCGCGTAGTCGACAACTCGAGCCGCCACGACCTTGAGCGGTCGAGACACCAGGATATGATCCAGATTGTGCTTCGGGCTCCAACTCGGGAATGTTTTCATCTCGCAGTCCAAGCCACGCATGTTCGCTTTGCCGACCATCGCCCGCAGTCCCTTGGAGTCACAGCCGCAATTGAAGTCGCCCATGAGGACGAGATAGGGATGTTGCTCTGACAGGCTGACGAGATAGTCTAATTGGCGCCGACGTGCGCGCCATCCCAGCGCCAGATGCAGGATGGCCACCGCAAGTGTCTCTCCGTCCGAGAGTGGCAGCTCGGCAACGACCGCCCCCCTTCCCGGCAGACCGGGGAGCTTGTGCTCCGTGATCTGTTGGGGACGCATCCGGCTCAACAGCCCGTTGCTGTGTTGGGCGAATGGGCCGAGGTTCCGGTTGATCTGGCGATACCAGTGGGGAAAGGCGCCTTGACGGGCCAGGTACTGGATCTGGTCGACATAATCACTTCGCAGTGAGCCTGCATCGACCTCTTGCAGTCCGACGAGGTCGAATTGGTGAAGAAGCTGCGCGATCCTGGCCAGATTCACCAGCCGCTCGGGGTGGGGCAGGATGTGCTTCCAACTATGGATGAAGTAGTCGCTGTACTGCCGCGAGTAAATCCCGGCCTGAACGTTGTAGCTCAGCAGCTTGAGTCGCTGCATATCGGTGGCTTTTGAGGGTTGTGTGAGTAAAGGCCGGCTCGGAAGTCATGCGGCTTCGGTGAGCTCGTTGCAAGGGGCATCCGAACCCTGGTTGGACGCGGCCGGAGCAGGGTGGATGGCTGCAAGGGTCCACGGCATCGAGAGCGTCGTCCGGAGGCCCCGATTGCGCCTGATCCTCCTGTCGCGACGAACCAACCGTGGCCTCTGCGTGCCGGGCCCAAGGCCACGCGGGTGGCCGCCCATCAATGCGCGGGTCCGGCTCCTGCCAGGGAGTCGCCGGATCCGAGGGTCGGCGCCCGAGCAATGGTCTCTAGTTGCTCAGTCCCTGAATGTACTGAGAGACCGCGGCGATCTCCTGATTCGTCATCCGGGCAGCGGCCCCGCGCATCATGCCGTTGGGGTCATTCGCGCGAAGCGTGTCGCGAAAATGCTCCAGAGTCTGCTTCGTATAGTCGGCATGCTGACCGGAGATGCGTGGGAACTTCGCCAGTGATTGGCCCTGGCCGGCCGGACCGTGACAGCCGCTGCATGCAGGTACACCCGTCTCGGGGTTGCCCCACCGATAGATCGACTCACCGAGGCTTGCAAGCTCCGGATCCGCAGCGCCTGGCGTCTTGGGTTGCTGCGAATAATACGCCGCGACGTCCAGCACCTCCTGGTCCGTCAAGGGCATTGCCATCGGCGTCATCTGCTCATTGGCGCGGTTTCCGGACCTGTAGTCGTTCAACTGCTTGATGATGTACTCGGGGTGCTGACCGGCCAGCTTCGGCCAGATCGGCACGATGCTGTTGCCCTGCGGACCGTGACAGGCCATGCAGATGCCGTTTGCTTTGGCCTCGCCGGCCTGCGGATCCCCGGCCGCATGGACGACGCCGCTTACCAATGCCGTTGCCACCGAAACTGTTATCAGCCAATTCTTTACCATGGAGGATGCCCAATCCGTTCGTGTTCGCGGCCGCTTTGCCTCAAGCAGATCGACGGCCAAGTCTAGGGAGCGAAAAAATCCCCGGATGTATATCAGAACACCCGCATATAGGTCAAACCGGCAGAGCCGATTCGGACCCGCCTGATCGTCCCCCTGCGCGCATGCTCAGAGACAGACGGAGACGCGGAAAATTCCCGGTCTTCGGGTGCTTCCAGGGCACATGATCGTCAGGCTTCTGGTGGTTACGGCAAGAGAGTCGATCGGGTCGGCCGGGAGCGGCCTTTGCCCCGGCGCCCCGATCCCGAGCAGATTTCTGTCAATGGTGCTTGTGCTGCATCTCGATCCGACGCACGGTCGCCTGGACGGGTATGCGCGAGCCATCCTCGAAGACCAGGTTGAGGTCGATGGTTTGACCTGGCTCCAGCGCCTGCTGAAGGCCGATCAGCATCACATGCAGGCCGCCGGGCTGAAGGGTGACGGTCTCGCCGGCGGGGACATCGATCTTCTCGATCTGACGCATGCGCATCATCCCTTCCTCTTCGACGTGGGTGTGAAGCTCGACGATCTCCGAGACATCGCTTTCGGCGGCGACGAGCGCCTGGTCCTGGTCGGACCTGTTCTCCAACGACATGAAGACGGCGCTGTTGGGCTGTCCGGGCGGAACGGCGCGGGCGTATGGGTCGCCGATCGCCATCTCGCCACCTTGGGTAGCCATTGAGACGGATGCCAGCAAGGCAGCGGCGAGCAGGGGCGATGAAAAGCGGGGCATGGTCTGTCCTCCACAGGTGATTGAGTGTTCCAGAAAGATGTCCTTAGGGTCGGCTGCCGTTTTGAGCGGATGCCTCTGTGTCCAGCAGATCGCGGATGGCCGCGACGATTTCCACGGAGGGCGTGGCGTGATCGAGGTTGCGAACGAGCCGACCC
>RRYU01008911.1_pt1 | contig 13629 bp, 8 predicted proteins | sample 2162651 | NCBI WGS metagenome assembly RRYU01 (sample SAMN10267283, study PRJNA491782) | microbial mat metagenome | isolation source: biomat in the production well | place: Japan: Minami-Kanto gas field, natural gas well KTG3 | collected 2017-06 | reverse complement strand
TCGAGGTTGGTGCGTTCGAACGTGGCGCGAGCGAGGTCGCAGTTGGTGAATACCGATCCGGTGAGGTCGGCGGCGGTGAAATCGGTTTCCTGCAGGTCGCAGTCGGTGAAACGGGTGTTCCTGACGACGAGCCTCTGGAACACCGAGAGTTTCAGCAGGCACCCCTCGAATTCGAATTCCAGCAGGAGCGGGCGGCAGTCGCAGAACGGCAGGCCGAGCAGTTTGCAGGTTTCGAAACGGACTTCCTGAAAGCCGGTGTCATGCAGTTTTACGAGGCTGAGGTCGCAGTTTTCGAAGGTGCAGTTGCGAAATACGACGCCGGAAAGATCGGAATGTGCGAGATCGCAGTGCAGGAACCGGCACTCCTCGTACACTCCCCGCAGCGGGTTCTTTATGCCGAAGGAAGTCTTTTCGAAAACTTCGTTTTCGGTCAATGCGTTATCTTTCTTTTTCATGGTACAGTATACGGCAATCTTTTTTTACTGTCACGGCTCTCGATGCACAAGCTCCGTTTTCCGGTTGTCCTTCTTCTGCTCTTCGTGCTGCCCGCGGCGCTGATCGCCGCAGGGGTGATACCGTTTTCGTTGCGCTTTGCCGTGCTGGTGCTGACGTTCCTGTCGGTGATCGTCTACAGTGCGCTTCGGGGGTTCAGCTTCGCGGATCTCGGTATCCGCAGCGACAATCTCGTGGCGTCGCTCGGGGTCAATGCAGCGCTTTCCGCGCTCTTTTCGGCAGTGCTTTTCCTGCTGTTTTATTTTCGCCTGATTCCGGGGCCCTACGCTCCGGTATGGAGCGTGTTTATTCCCTTTTATTTCCTGTTCGCGAGTCCAATGCAGGAATTCCTGTTCAGGAGCTTTCTCTTCGCCGAGATGCGGGCCTCGGGAATCCGTCGCGGCTGGGTGATGATTGCTGTTTCCGCGCTGTCGTTTTCCTTCATTCATGTCATTTACGGCGACTGGCTGACATTGTTCGCCACCTTTTGCGTCGGCGTTATGTGGGGTGGGGTGTATTTCAGGTTTCCGAATCTCGCCGGAGTGTCGCTTTCCCATGCCATCATCGGCATGTTCGCCATTCTTGCGGGCATAGCGAGAAAAATGTAGTGGGCGGTTCGATGAACTTTTCATTCAGGCGCCTTGTTAGCAGGTTCAGGACATTGTTCACGAACGTTATCCATGCTTTTGCATCCGGGAGGTCCGTTTTGTTTCAAGAATCGCAGGCCAGATGACGTATTCCGATAAAACACCGCCGAAACACGCGGGAAACGCGGTTCCGTTCATGACGCTGCTTTTCCTGCTTTTCTTCCGGATCGCCCCCTGCGCAGAGCCTGTGACGCTTGAATCTTTTTCGAACCTGCTGAAGCGTACGCACCCTTTTTTCCAGAAAGAACGTCTGACATCCGAGATAGAAACCGCCGAGCGGCAGAGTTTCCTTGGCGATACAGACTGGAACGTCACCTCCTCGCTGGCATGGTCACGCGAGGAGGAAACGATCAACGTTTTCAATCCCGAGGTGACCAGCGCGCTGTCTTTCAGGAGCGGTGTCGGCAGGGAGTTCTGGGAAACGGGCGGGCGGCTGACGGCGACCTACTCCCTGGGACGAACGTCGAACACGTTTGAACAAACCCCGCTGTTCAGCTCACCTGAACGGTTTTACGAAAACAGCTTCGAATTGCAGTATTCCCAACCCCTGCTGAGAAACAGGGGCGGTAAACTTTCCCGGTTGCAGTACGATCTCAAGGGGTTCGATATCGACGCGGCGGAGATTCAGGCCAAGGAAACGTCGGAGGAGTTTCTCGTCGATGCGTTGTCGAAATATCTCGACTGGGTCTATCTCGAAGAGCAGAGGAAAATCGTTTCCAGAAGGCTGACGCTGAGCCGCAGTGAACTCGATCGCACGGAACGCAAATTCGGCGCTTATCTTGTCGACTCGGCGGACGTCATGCGCTCGAAGGACGCTGTCAATACCTGGCGTCAGAACCTCGCGGTTGTCGAAACACGGCTTTCGGCGCTGCGCTCGGAGCTTTCGGTGCTTGTGCAACGCCCCTTCATCCTCGATGCGCAGCCAGATTTTAACCTCTATTCCCTTCAGCGGCCGGCAGCGCTTCGGGCAGCGAAAGCGAAAATAGAGGATAGCTCGAGGGTGTTGCGGATCATCGCTTTGCGCAAGGAACAGCTCGACCGCGGCGCCGAAGGGGTGAAGGAGAGCGGCAAGCCTGATCTCTCCCTCGTCGCGGCCGTCACGGCAAAGAGCGCCGCTGAGCGAACGGGAGATTCGTTCACGTTCGAAAAGAAAGACGCCGCGCTCGGGTTGCAACTGTCGGTTCCGCTCGAAAATACGGCAGCGAAAGCGAACTATCGTAAAAACCGGCTCCAGTTGCTGCAACTCGAAAAAGAGCGAGAGGACGCGCTGCTTTCACTCAACGCGTCCCTTGGATCCCTTCACACGCAACTGACGCAACTGGAACGCGTTCTGGATATCAATCGTCAGCAGATCGAAACGGCAAGACTGAGGACCAGGGAGGAGACGAAGATCTACGAACAGGGAAGAGGTGATCTGACCTTCGTCATCATGAGCAGGGACAACGAGGAGAGCGCGAAGCTCGCCTATGCCGAAAACGCGCTGAACTACCAGAAGCTTTGGCTTCGGTACCAGGCGTTGCTGGACGAATTGTACCGGTGAGGGATTTTTGATTTTCGATTGATGATTTCTGACCTACTTATGCCGTTATGAAACCGCTGTTTCGCTTTTTTGCCGAGCGCCACATGCTCGCTTACCTGATGACGATTCTCGTCTTTCTGTTCGGGCTTGCGACCATCTGGCAGATCAACCGGGCGCAGTACCCCAAGGTGGATCTCGGTCAGATGGTGGTTACGACCCAGTATCCCGGAGCAGCTCCCGAGGATGTCGAGCTCAACGTCACCAACAAGATAGAGGACGAACTGAAAAGCGTGACCGATATCCGGCGCGTGTTTTCGATGTCGATGGAAAACGTTTCCATCATCATCGTCGATATTGAACCCGATGCTTCGGATCAGGATGACGTGAAGAGCGAAATTCGTGAAGCGGTCTTTCGCGTTACCGATTATCCGCCGGAGGTTACCGAGTCTTCGCTGATAACGGATATCAAATCCTCGATTTTTCCCATTCTCGAAGTCGGTCTCACGGGAGACATGCCCTATCCCGAGCTCAGGGAACTCGCGCGCAGGTTCGAAAAGAAACTCAAGGACATTCCGGGCGTCGCCAGCGTGCAGCGGTACGGTTACCGCGACAGGGAGATACAGGTCGAGCTTTATCCCGAGAGGATCAGAAGGCTTCAGATTCCCATGCAGGATGTCGTCAATGCGATTCAGCAGCGAAACATCAGGGCCACGGGAGGAGCGATCGAGTCTTTCACCAGCGAAAAGAACCTTGTCACGCTCGCGCAGTTCCGCGACCCCATGGAAGTGGGGGATGTGGTTGTCCGTTCGAGCTTCGACGGCCCGATCATCAAGGTGTCGGATATCGCCGACGTCAGCGACGGTTTCGAGGAGGAACGGGTGCTTTCGAGAATCAACGGACATCCCGCGATTTCCTTTTTGATCAACAAGAGTGAATCGGCGGATATCATCAGGACCGTCGAGGCGATCCGTGAACTGGTGAAGGAGGAGGAGGCGCTGCTTCCCGATGGCGTCCGGTTCATTTACGGGCTCGATTTTTCCCAGTATGTTTCTAACCAGCTCTCCATCGTCATGATGAACGGTGCGATCGGACTGGTGCTCGTGCTGATCGTGCTCGCTCTTTTCCTGAACCTGCGGACGGCCTTCTGGGTAGCTCTCGGCATTCCTTTTACCCTGCTCGGCGGCATTTCCCTCCTTCCCCTCTTCGATGTCGAGCTGGACACGGTGACGCTCACCTCCCTGATCATCGTCATCGGCATCGTGGTTGACGACGCGATCATCATATCGGAAAACATTTTCCAGCGGCGGGAAAAAGGTGAATCGCCAGTCGATGCTGTCGTCAACGGTATCTTTCAGGTATACAAGCCGGTGCTGACAACCGTCCTGACGACCTTTCTCGCTTTCGCGCCGATGTTTTTCATGCCGGGTATTCTCGGGAAATTTGTTTTCGTTATTCCCCTGACGATCACTCTCGCGCTTTTCGTCTCTCTCGTCGAGGCGTTTTTCGTGCTGCCGGCCCATGTGCTGCCCGGTTTGTATACGAAAGAAGGCAAAAATACGAAATCCACCATGCGGAACTGGTTCATGCCGATACGCGACTTCTTCGAACGGATCCTGCTTTACCTGTTGCGTTTTCGTTATGTCCTGATCGCGGTTGCACTGCTTTCCTTCGGCGGGGCGCTTTACTACGGTCTCAATTACATCAGCTACATTCTCTTTCCCACGAAAGGCGCCGATGCGTTCAGCGTCTGGATCGAACTGCCGGTCGGCAGCTCCCTCGAGGCTACCTCGAAAAAAGCCGCGGAGTTCGAGAGGCTTCTGGAGGTTTTACCGGAGGACGAGGTGGATGCCTATCTCACGAGAATCGGCACGCAGGCGGACATTGTGCCCATCGAGCAGGAGAATTTCGCCGAGCTTGCCGTAAAGCTTACGCCCTACGGAACAAGAGACCGTTCAGCCGAAGAGATCGTTGAGGATATCCGCAGGGAAGCGGAGCGGATAGGCGGGACTTCGAAAACCACGTTTTTCATCGAATCCGGAGGTCCGCCTGTCGGCAAACCCGTTACGATACGTGTCGTCGGTTCGGACGACGCGCTCAGAACCGGTCTTGCAGATTCGGTATACAGCTTTCTTGGACGTATCGAGGGCGTGAGCGATCCCGATCGCGACGACAAGGAGGGCAAGGAACAGATCCGGATCAACGTAAGGCACGATCGCCTGGCGCGGCTGGGACTGTCGGTAGCCGATATTGCAAGGACGGTCAGAACCGCATATGACGGTCAGGTCGTCACCAGCGTGCGTTACGGAGAGGAGGAGGTCGATTTCAGGGTGATGCTTCAGAAATATGCACGCAAGAAGATCGAGTATCTGCAGGATCTCTCCATTCCGAACAGAACCGGAAGGCTGATTCCGCTGCGGGAGGTCGCCGATTTCGAACAGGGGACCGGGCCCTCCGTTTTTCATCACTATGACGGCGAACGTTCCATAACCATCTCGTCCGATGTGCAGCAGGATACCGTGACGCCGATCGAGGTCATGCAGGCGGTCGAGAGGCATTTCGAGAAAAATCGCGATTTTCCGGGGGTGAAACTTGTGTTTGGAGGGGAGGCCCAGGAATCCGAGGAATCGCTTCGAGGACTGTTCGTCGCATTCGGCGTCGCGGCATTCGGCATCTATTTCCTGCTGATACTCCTCTTCAATTCGGTTACCCAGCCGCTTCTGGTCATGATGTCCATACCCTTCGCCATTATCGGCGTCGTCATCACGTTCGCGCTGCACGGGGAAGTGTTCAGTTTTCTCGGACTTCTCGGCGTTGTCGGTATGGCCGGCGTCGTTGTCAACGACTCTCTCGTGCTCGTCAATTATCTCAACGAACTCTACAGGTCCGGACGCGGCGCGGACGTGGCGCGGTTGGTGGCAAAAGGTACGGCCGACCGTCTTCGGGCCATCCTGTTGACGACGGTGACGACTGCCGCGGGTCTTTTGCCGCTCGCCTACGGAATTGGCGGAACCGATGCGACCATGATGCCCATGGCCCTTGCCCTGGGATGGGGACTGCTGCTCGCTACTCCGCTGACCCTTGTTTTGATTCCTTGCCTTTATATGATCGGTTTCGATATCCGGCGTTTTATCTCCGGAATTTGGAAAATATCCTGAAAAACACGCTGGAAATTCACTGTTTGGCGGCATGAAAAAAGGTGCGGATATGGTTGTCGGTAATCTTCCGGACGAATTTTTCGGGAAATCCCTTGAAAGGCCTGGGGCAGCCTCAGGCTGTTATGTCCTATTGAGATGTTTCTCGACATGGTCGGTGAAAAGAGCCGCTGGCTTTTTAACCAACTGAATAATAACGGTGTTGCGGTCTCTAATGAGGTTCTTCAGATCCCGGAGCCATTGTCACGGATTATGGTGAAAGAATTTCAGGGAGCAAATGATCCTGAAATTTTCAAGGCTTGCTTGAAGGCTTTCCTTTGTCATATTGCCAGGTCAGGCCCGGGCCACAGAATTTCCTACGGGAAAGATGCGGCGAGATTGTACATGCTGTTTTCGATTGTCAACAAGTATGACAGAAGCGAAAAAAGGTTTCTATTTTATGCCGACCGCGTTGGTCTTTCGCCCAAACGTCTCAATGAGATTTTCTCGCATACGACTGTTCTCCCCTTACGGCTATTCTGCACTATAATCTGATTACTCACGCCAAGCGTGAGATCGGGTACGGGGACAAAAACTTTAAACAGATTGTTTTTGAACTTGGCGTTTAATGAGCACGCCTGTTTTAGCCGTCTTTTTAAAAGGCATACGGGGTTTTCCCCCGAAACCTTTCGAAGGAAAAGGTTCGATTTGTCCAGGCATAGCGGACAATGGTGCTCTTCTGTTTTATATATTTACGTTCTCCAGGCGATTACCCTGGCGCCCGCGATTACAATGTCTTTGAAGAAACGTTTGCCGGGCAATGACCGGGGAGCTCGATTTGCCCGAGAGATTCGCGAAGGTTTTTTTGTTTTTTTTGATTATAATTGCGCTATCAATTATTGTTATATCAAATAAGTGTGATGAAAGATATCAGAAAAAGAGTCGGCATGCCGGCATTGCACGTTGCGATGCTATCGATATTCCTGTTCGGGTGCGGGGGCGGGAGTAACGCGCCGGGAGCACCGGCGCCATCTCTTCCGGTGATGGAGATCGAGCGTTCTTCTCCGGTTGTTCAAAGGGAGTATTCTTCTCTGATCGAAGGGGTTGTCACTGTCGAGGTCAGGCCTCAGGTTGACGGAACCCTTCAGGAAATAGCCGTGGACGAAGGCGATTACGTCAGGCGCGGGCAGCTTCTGTTCGCGATCGACGAACGGATCTATCGTGAAGAGCTGCGTTCCGCTGAAGCCCGGCTCCAGGCGGCCCGAGCGGCGCTTGCGGTTGCTGATATCGAGGTGGAGAAACTTACTCCCCTGGTGAAAAACAAGGTCGTTTCCCGGATTCGGATGAAAGAGGCCGAGGCAAGGCGGCGCTCGGCGAAAGCCGATGTAGAGCAGGCTGCGGCGGCCCGGGAAAAGGCGCGTATCAATCTCGGTTACACGAGAATCACCGCCCCCGTGGACGGATACATCGGCGATATTGCCTTCCGCATCGGCAGCCTGGTAGGCGCGAATCAGCCGGAGCAATTGACGACACTGACCGATGTACATGAAGTTCGGGCTTATTTCAGCATGAGCGAAGTTGATTTTGTGCGTTTCAAGCTGCAATACCCCGGCAGTTCCATCGAAGAAAAGCTCGCTTTGATGCCTCCGGTTACCCTGCTGCTCGCCGATGGCAGCCGTTACCCGCTGAAAGGGCGGCTCGATGCGGTAAGCGGACAATTTGACCGTTCCACGGCTTCGGTGACGTTTCGAGCGACGTTTCCCAACCCGGACGGAGTTCTGCGATCCGGCAATACCGGAAAAGTGAGTGTTCCTTACCGCTATGAAAATGTCGTTCAGGTTCCGCAGGCCAGCACCGCGGACCTTCAGGACAGAATATTCGTCGTCAAGGTCGGAGAGGGCAATGCCGTATCGAGAATACCTATAACGGTTATTGACAGAAACAATCTCAACTATATCGTGAGAGGTGGTCTTGAAGAGGGTGACATGATCGTCTTGTCGGGATTTTCACGTTTGCCTGACGGTACGGTGATCAGCCCGCGGACGCCCGACGAGGCAGAAGGATCTGGCGAGGGTAAACAGAATTGACGAACAGCTTGGAAAACACTTGAATCTATGTTTGAACGATTTATTAACAGGCCGGTTCTCGCAACGGTAATATCGGTATTTTTTGTTCTGCTTGGTTTAATCGGGATAACGCAGCTTCCGCTCACGCAGTTTCCCGACATCGCTCCTCCGGCGGTATCCGTTTCGGCGACCTATCCTGGCGCCGATGCCGAGACAATTGCCCGTTCGGTCGCTCCTTCACTCGAAGAGGCGATCAACGGTGTCGATGGTATGACCTATATGACGTCGACATCGAGCAATGACGGCTCACTTTCGATCAATGTTTTTTTCAGGCTCGGTATCGATCCGGACCAGGCGGCGGTCAATGTGCAGAACAGGGTTGCAACCGCAGCCAGTCAGTTGCCTGAAGAAGTGACGAGATTCGGTGTGACCACTGCCAAGACGCAGAACAGTATGATAATGGTTGTGACGCTCTACAGCGATGACCCTGAAACATACGATGCGGCTTTTTTGCAGAATTACGCGAAGATCAATCTGATTCCTGATATTCAGCGTGTTGACGGTGTAGGGCAGACCGAGGTGTTCGGGGCGAGAGACTACTCGATGCGTATTTGGCTCAAACCCGACAAGATGGCAGCTTACTCGGTATCTCCCCAGGAAGTGATTGCCGCGGTTCAGAGTCAGAACGTCGAGGCGGCTCCAGGCAGGTTCGGCGAGAACGCCGGTGAAGCCCTCGAGCTGATCATCAGGTACAAGGGGAAAATGAAAGAGCCGGGTGAATATGGTAACATCATTCTCCGGACCAATGCCGACGGCTCGGTCCTGAGGCTCAAAGACGTTGCAAGAATTGAGCTTGGCTCTTACAGCTACGCTGTCGATGCGGATGCCAACGGGAAAGAGTCTTTAACCATGGCTATCTACCAGGCTGCCGGTTCGAACTCCAATGACATACAGGTTGCTGTACTCGACGTATTGGAAAACGCGTCTGAGTCTTTTCCCGAAGGGATAGATTACATTATTCCTTATAGCACAAAAGAATCGCTTGACAAGTCGATCGACCAGGTTATTCATACCCTGTTCGAGGCTTTTGCGCTGGTTTTTCTGGTGGTGTTCATTTAAATGCTGGAATCGGCGTTAACGCTCATTCCCGCTATTGCGGTTCCGGTCGCCATTATCGGAACCTTTTTCTTCATGATTCTTTTCGGCTTTTCCATCAACTTGCTGACCTTGTTTGCCCTTGTGCTCGCTATAGGTATTGTTGTTGATGACGCCATTGTTATCGTCGAAGCTGTTCATGCAAAAATGGAGCAGCAGCATCTTCCTGCAAGGACGGCAACACACAAGGTCATGAGTGAGATAACCGGTGTGATTATTTCCATTACTCTTGTCATGGCTTCGGTGTTTCTTCCGGTCGGTTTTCTTGAAGGCTCGGTTGGGATGTTTTACCGTCAGTTTGCCTTTACTCTGGCTATTGCAATTTTGATATCGGCTGTCAACGCATTGACGCTCAGTCCCGCGCTGTGTGCTTTATTTCTTGCCGAGAGCGACGCTGAAAAAAAAGGCTGGTTCAAGCGATTTGAAGAGCGCTTTTTCAAGGGGTTCAATGCCGGTTTTGCTACGGTGACCGAGCGCTATGTCGGTACGCTCAGGCTTCTTATCCGAAGGAAATGGTTGAGTCTTGGCGGCCTGGTTGCTGTTTCCGGTCTTGCTTTCTGGATGGCCGCCAGTGCGCCCTCCGGTTTTATTCCGGATGAAGACAGTAGTTTCTTTATCCTCGCCGGATCGCTTCCTCCGGGAGCTTCGCTTGACCGGACTATGGAAGCTCTTGACAAAGTCGAAGGTGTTCTGCAAGAAGAGGAAAGCATAAAAGATGTAATTTCGGTCGCTGGTTTCGATCTGATTGCAGGAGCGCGCTCCCCATCCGCGGGGGTGGTTTTTATCAACCTCAAGGATCCTGAGGAACGGGGCCGGGTGAAAAACATAAACGCTATTATGGGCGGGATTTCACAGAAGCTTGGGAGTGTCAATGAGGGGACATTTTTCGCGATTCAGCCGCCTACAGTTCCTGGCTTCAGCAATGTCGGGGGACTTGAAATTGTATTACAGGACAGGACCGCCGGTAGTTTTCAGGAGTTTGAAGCAGTGGCGAATGGCTATATTGGCGCGCTGATGTCACGCCCTGAAATCTCTTTCGCATTTACGACATTCAATACGGGCTATCCACAGTACGAATTGCTGGTGGATGAAGTAAAGGCGAACCAATTGGGAGTTCAGGTCGATCAACTTCTCGGGGTGATGCAGGCCTATTACGGAAGCGCCCAGGCTTCAGATTTCAACAGGTTCGGCAAATATTACAGGGTTATAGTTCAGGCGGAACCTGATGATCGGGCTGATCCTTCTTCTCTCGAAGGGGTGTTTGTCAAAAATGCCGAGGGTGATATGGTGCCCATGAATTCGCTGGTAAGCCTGAAAAAAGTCTATGGCCCACAGACCGTCGATCATTTCAATCTATTCAATGCGTTGACTGTCAATGCGGTTGTTTCCCCCGGGCACACCACAGGGCAGGCTATCAAAGCGGCTGAACAGGCTGCCGCTGAAGTACTTCCCGCCGGTTTTTCCTATGACTGGAAAGGAATGAGCCGTGAAGAAATAGAATCGGGAAGTCAGGCTGTTTATATCTTTTTACTTTCACTTGTTTTTGTTTATCTCCTGCTCTCTGCTCAGTACGAAAGTTACATACTGCCTCTCGCAGTTATTTTTTCGATTCCTACCGGAATTTTGGGTGTCTTTTTCGGAATACAGTTGTTGGGTATTGAAAACAACATCTATGTACAGGTCGCGATGATTATGCTGATAGGGTTGCTTGCCAAAAATGCGATTTTGATTGTTGAATTCGCCATTCAAAGGAGGAAATCCGGCCTTTCGCTTTACGAATCGGCGCTTGAAGGCGCAAAAGCAAGGTTCCGTCCGATTCTCATGACCTCGTTTACTTTTGCTGTCGGTCTTATGCCTCTTCTCTGGGCATCCGGTCCGTCTGCCCTCGGCAATCACTCTATCGGAGCGGCGGCGGTTGGAGGTATGCTCAGCGGCGCGTTGCTTGGGGTGCTGATAATTCCGGTTCTCTATATGCTCTTTCAGTCGCTTCAGGAAAAAATCAGCGGACCGCCCGCGCCCGATCCGGACGCGAAACCGGCGGAATGAGCCAACAGACAGTTATCATAACGTTCCAGTGAATGATGAAAAAAACGATCAACGGCAAATCGGCGATACCGGGCCTTCTGCTGCTTTCGCTGCTGGGCTGCGCCTCGGTCGGTGACTACGCGAGGCCGGATCAGAAAATGCCCGCCGACTATCGGGGTGCGGCGGAAGGCGATTCCTCGCGAACCTCGGGAATTTCCTCGTCGAATCTGCCGTACAGGGAGTTTTTCGAAGACCCCGCCCTGCTCGCCCTTATCGATAGCTCGATGGCGCATAACAGCGATCTCCTGCTTGCGGTCAAGAACATCGAGTACGCTTCGCTGGCGTTGCGGCAGTCGAGGCTGGGGCTGCTGCCGACGCTTTCCCTTCAGGGAAGCGTTTCGACGAGCAGGCCTTCGGACAACGCCAGCAATCCCCTGCCTGAGGGAACCGAGAGCGTGGAAGATTATTCTCTCTCCGCCGCCACCTCCTGGGAGGCCGACGTATGGGGAAAGATCCGCAGCCGGAAGAAATCGGCCCTGGCCGAGTATCTCAGGACGAAGGAGGCCGGTAAGGCCGTGCGCACGCGGCTTGTTTCCGAGGTTGCGCAGGGTTTCTACAATCTTCTGATGCTCGACGAGCAGCTAGATATGACGAAGAAGAGCCAGGCCCTGGCCGATACGACGCTTGCCATGATGAAGCTGCAGTACGAGGCGGGCCTCGTCACGTCGCTCGCCGTGGAGCAGCAGGAGGCGGTGAGGCTCGAACGGATTTCTTCAGTGGCCGGTCTCGAGCGTCTGGTTTCCGCGCAGGAAAATGCGCTGTCGGTTCTCGCGGGCGCGATGCCTGATTCCGTTGCCCGTCACCGGGGATTGGCCGCCCAGGCCTTTTCCGTCCTTCCCGCGCCTGGGGTGCCCGCCGGGCTTCTGTCGAACCGTCCCGATGTCAAGGATGCCGAACTGGCTCTGATGAGAGAGCACGCGAACGCGAAAGTGGCGGCCGCCAGCCTCTACCCGTCCTTCACGATAACGGCGGAAGCGGGCATCGAGGCTCTCGAGGCAAGCGACTGGTTTTCTTTTCCCGGATCCCTTTTCAGCTTCGTTTCGGGGGGGGTGTTGCAGCCGGTTTTCCAGCAAGGAAAGCTCAGGACGGCCTACAACCAGGCCAGGGTAGAACGCGACCGCCGGGAAATAGTCTTTCGCCGTACCCTGCTCGACGCGGTCCGGGAGGTATCCGATGCGTTGGTGGCCATCGAAAAACTCGAAACACGCTTGCTTGCCGCCGATAAGCGGCAGCAGGTGCTCGACGCGTCAGTCGCCAACGCCACGCTGCTTTTCAAAAGCGGCATGGCGGATTATCTCGACGTCGTTACCGCCCAGGAGAAATCGCTCGAGGCCGGGGTTACTCTCGCCGATATCCGCCGTCAGCGCCTCGAAGCCGTGACCGAGCTGTACAGGGCGGTCGGAGGCGGGTGGCATTGAGGTTACGCCGCGGCGAGGCGGCCCAACGAACCCTCCTGTTTGAAAGAACGGGGAATGGTGCTATATTTTACCTTGGGTTTTTTCTGCATTGTCCATAACGGATTGTTGTGACATGGTCGATTCAAACCAGCAGGAAGCAATGCTCAAGACAGCAGCGGGGGTTGCAGGAGGCGCTCTTCTGTTTTCCCCTGTCGGCATGCCGATCGTACACGGTGTCGCCGGGCTCGCGGTCGCGAGCCTGGGAGTGATGGCCGCAGGGTCTGTTCTGGGGGCCATCACCGACAAGATTGGTGACGCTATGGCGCCCAAAGAGAACCGGGGAGCGGAATCTTCCGATTCCGGCGATCGTTACGACCGGGATTGACGCTATTGCCCATACCGCAGGCGATTCGCCCGGGAGCGTTTTTTCTCTTGGACAGGGGTGCTTTTTCCTGTTGCGTAGAACGGCAGGCAAGGATTCCCATATCCGGTTTGATGAACATTCCAGGAGTGAGATACTATGGATGATTTGATCAACAAGGCGGCCGGCGCGGCCGGTCTTGCAGGTGGCGCGCTCATGTTTTCGCCGTTGGGCTTTCCGTTTCTGTTTCATGGAGTTTCAGGGGCGCTCGTCGGAGGCGCGACGCTGTATGCGGCAAATGCCGTCATGGGAAAAATCGTCGAGGAAAATCGACGGGAATCAGGTCCTTCCGATGAAAAGGCGGCATCGGAGCCGTATTCGAACGAAGGAACGCAGGCCGAATAACCGCTCAGCGTTTGCCTGATGCCATGAAGGGCGGAGCGGTCTTTTCCAGCAGCCGCTCAAGTGACTCCCAGTCATGTGCCGGCGGATAGCATCGCATCCCCGCGCACAATGTCGCCGCCGGAAGGGTTTCTTCCGAAAGTGTCCCGTCCGTTGCACGGTTTTTGCTTTCCTGCCGTGAAGCGATGGTCGTGTCCGGCATATACCTTCGCCCTATTTTCTCTTTGATTTTTTGCAGGCGATCCCTGTCTGCACTGTCGTTGAGCAATACCTTGCGCATGCCGAAGAGTTCCGGCATAAGACCTTTCAGCATGCAGGGCAACTGCTCGGGATGCGCTTCGATAGATCCGGAGAAACAGGCCAGTGTTTTTTTT